>WNGK01003152.1_pt1 | contig 36879 bp, 38 predicted proteins | sample 5400601 | NCBI WGS metagenome assembly WNGK01 (sample SAMN13153376, study PRJNA577476) | soil metagenome | isolation source: 60 cm soil or saprolite under Garry oak tree replicate 1 | place: USA:California | collected 2016-06-15 | reverse complement strand
AGGCTGCAACCCGCCTGCATGAAGTGGGAGTTGCTAGTAACCGTGAGTCAGCACATCACGGTGAATACGTTCCCGGGTCTTGTACACACCGCCCGTCACACCACGAAAGTCGGCAACACCTGAAGCCGCTGGGCTAACCCTCTGGGAGGCAGGCGTCGAGGGTGGGGTCGGTGATTGGGGTGAAGTCGTAACAAGGTAGCCGTACCGGAAGGTGCGGCTGGATCACCTCCTTTCTAGGGAGTTCCGACTGAGCAGCCCTCAGTCCACTCCCAGGTCGATACTTGTCTTGACCGACAAGTTTCAAGTTTGTCAGAGACAGGTGTTACCAGGTAAGCTTAACACTCTTCAGTGGTGCAGGGAGCATGGATCGATGCTTTCGTTTCAGGGAGTCTGGCACTCAGCTCTCAATCTGGGTGAACATTGTAGTTGGGCTTTTAGCTCAGGTGGTTAGAGCGCAGTCCTGATAAGACTGAGGTCCCGGGTGGTGACTATAGCGGAAGGGAAACACCCGTTCCCATCCCGAACACGGTAGTTAAGCCTTTCAGCTCCGATGATACTGCAGGGGCAGCCCTGTGGGAAAATAGGACGTTGCCACTCCACCCGCCTGTAGAGGCGGGTGTTTTATTTTGCCTTCATATGTGACTTCACAAAGCGGTTCGCCTGGCAAAGATGATCCCTGGCGGCACGTCTCCGCGCTCTAATGGACGACGAGAGCATGGAATGCGCTGTAAATCAAGGTACTCAGGATGACAAGCAGGATGACCAGAGTGGCCATGGCCCTGCGGCCATAGCGAGCCGTTTCACTATCTTCGATAGAGATATTGGTGTCGGTGGTGTAGACTCGTCGTTCGCTTCTCGGGCGCGAGACACGTTCTGATCTATGAGCAAACAGGCGCAAACTGATAATGGTTCCCCCAGCACTCAGCAAAATGGCAAGCAGGAGTGTGATGAGAAATGCATCCATACTGAACGACCTCCTTCTCTCGATCTTGGAACCCCGATTCCAATTCTGATTCTGATACACATTCCTTTCTTTCAGGTACACGATGCTCACACCTGAAAAGTAGACACACTCAAAGATGTGCATTGAAATAATCGAACTTATGAGTAATCACCGGTTTTAGATCGTTGACAAAAAACCGTATAGCTCTTTTTTTCTGGGTTGCTCAGCAACGTTTCTAACTGTAGCAACTGTAGCAGGTCGACAGGACAATAAACCGCACTCGATTATCAAGAGCGTGGTTCATGGATTGGCGCTGGCGCAAGAGCTGTCGGAAACCTGCCTCTTCAATCAGGCGGGAGGGAATGGGTTCCCATCATGGTTCTTTTTCTCTGCGCTCTTAAACTAGGAGGATGGCCCAGCTTCGGGTCGAAGGATTCCCAGTTGCAGCAAGGCCACCAGGTCCTCTCGCGTCGCCCAGTGCTCGGCCAGTTGCTTGCCCGCAATGCGGAACCAGTGGCTCTGACGAGCCACAAAGTGCTTCCCGGTTGGGGGGAGCACCCCGTTGAAGGCTCCCAGATTGGTTCCTTCCGAGAGGATGCGCACGGCCACGAGATCCCCTTGGGCGACCATCGCTTCGATCGTCATCTGCAGATCGGGGAATTGCGCCAGCAGCCACTCGACGGTGGCGCGCACGGCGGCAGGGCCATTGACCCTGCCAGGAGCAGAGGCCGCGAAAGGCGCATCCCAGAACCACCTCTGCCACTCCTGCTGGAGAAGGTCAGGAGGGAAAAACACGATGTCTGCAAAGACTATACCCCGCGATATGTCCCAGGTGGGAGGGAATGGGTTCCCAATTTTTGGGAAATTCTTCCTGAGAATAGTGGGTGGCGAGAAAGGGAAAGAGATGGAGGAAGAGTGAAGAGACCTCAGTCAAGGAGGAGGCAGGGGAAAGATGGGGACACTGCTGGTGATGAACACAAGGGTGTTGTTTCCCATCGGGAAGACCTTCAGGTCTCTGACCGGGCTCGGGGAGCGTGATTGAGAGAAGGCTGCAAACCACGCGCTTTCCTCCTCCCAGAGCATGTTACAGTTTCAGTTATATGGTACATCGTATCTTTTCGCCAGGATCGCACTGATGGCCGGAGTATTTTGTGAAACCGCATAATTGGGCCCTACGTTTCATCCGGATGGATGGAGATCCATGATGAAGGTAAATTATAACAGGCGATGAAGCACTGGCGATTTTTAAATTGCCCTGGTAATCCATGCTTCGCTCTTGTGGAGGCGGGAAACGTGGCATATACTCAAGGGTGAGAAAGCTGTGAAGAGCATGGAGGGAAAATGATGACGGCTGAACAAGACCTGGAGCTGGATAATTTCTTTGCCACCGTGCAAGACCCGTACCCAGTGTATGCGTATCTCAGAGAAAACGAGCCGGTACGATGGAATCCGATGTTCGCTTGCTATATGCTCAGCAAATATGACGATGTGAATATGGCCTTCTCAGACTACCAGCGCTTCTCCTCTAATATCTGGTCAGACGCGCCCGAAATCCTGGGTTTCAGCGGCGAGGACGAGACAAGCGTGTATTTCAAACAGATCATTCCTTTCTTAGCATATAATTTGCAAGGTATGGACCCGCCTGGTCATACTCGCCAGCGCACCCTGATGATGAAAACGTTCACCCCGCGCATGATAGAAGCATTCAGGCCAAGCGTGCAAAAACTGGTGGACGAGCTGCTTGACCAGCGGCTGGTGCAAGGCAGCATGGACCTGGTGGCTGACCTGGCCTATCCGTTACCTTCCAGCGTGATCCTGGATTTGTTGGGCATTCCGAGAAGCGGACGACCCTATATCGAGGCAAGCTCTGAGGCGATTAATATATTTGTCGCTACCATTCTGTTCACGGGGCCGAGTGTCTGGCCACGGCTGGCCGGGGTCTTTGCCGATGTCAAAGCATATCTGAAAAGCTTAATCGCGGAACGGCGCAAGAATCCCGGGGAAGATTTGCTCAGCAAAATGGTGCAGGCCGAAGAACATGGCGATATGCTCAGCGAGGATGAAATTGTCGTTGCCACCAATTTTTTATTGTTCGCGGGCCACGAAACTACTGCCAATCTGATTGCGGCGGGCATGTATTATCTGATGCAGCATGCCGAGCAGATGGTGCAATTACGGGCCGAGCCTGCCAAGATTCCGGCGGCGGTTGAGGAACTGCTGCGCTACGTGAGCCCGGTGCATACGCTGGCCCGCCGCACTATGGAAGAGGTGACCGTGCGGGGAGTGACCATCCCAAAGGGTAAGAGCATCTATTTGCTCGTCGGTGCGGCGAACCGCGATGCTGAAAAGTTTCCTGATCCAGAAAAGCTGGATATCAACCGCCCCCCGACGCGCTCTCTGGGTTTCGGGTATGGCATTCACTATTGTATTGGGGCCGCCCTGGCTCGCCTGGAGAGCCAGGTTACGTTCGAAACGATTATCAGGCGGCTGCCCGATATACATATGACAGTCGATAGGCCCGAATTTCGTCCGAACTATTCGCTGCGCGGGCTGGTATCCCTGCCGGTAGCGTTTGGTTAGGTTCCAGGCCAGGTCAGGTGGCTGTATCAGGCATGTACCTGTTCTACGTATATTCAAATGACGAAGGAACTGATAGAAACATTCTCATTTTTTTCCAATAGAATTTTAATAGAAGGCTGCTATGCTTGTAGAAGTCAAATCTGGCACAACAAGGTAGAAGCCAGGCAAAGAGGAGTTTCCGTTCAGTGAAGGAGGGGAGTTTACGATGCACAGGTGTGGACATCTGTGGGCCCATGGGCACCCATGGGCACATGGGCATTTCTTGAGCTATGGACAGGACTGGTGGCCAGGGACGCTCCTATCAACGCTCAGCACTATGTTGTGGATAGGGTTGTTCTTAGGGCTCGCCTGGGCATTGCTAAGGTGGCTCAGCCCGTACATTCTGCCCTTGATTGCAGATATTTTTGGCATGGAACGGGCTGAGCCTTCCGCGTTAGAGATACTGCGCAGGCGCTATGCCGCAGGTGAGATCGATGCCGTTACATTCGAGCAGATGTTCGAACGGCTGGAAGCGTCATATTATATTGTTCCCGAACAGTACGAAGGCAGGGGGCCAGAGAATTTGTCAGGGTGAATGATCTGTGCCAGGCAGCGTAGTCCATCTACCAGGCGCTGGCTGGGATGCTGGATGATGTTGACGTTGATACGGTATACCTGGTGCAACGCGAGCGCTGCAATGCCATTCCAGTTGGGACGCTTATACACCAGCGCCGGGTTACCGCCAAAGGCAGGGTCTTCAGTGAGAATGATAAACCGTGGATTGGCGCTGATGATGGCTTCGTCCGTGACCTGCGGATAGCCGCCGTTACTGGTGTTGTCATGGAAGATGTTGATGCCGTTCGCGTCCTGCAGCAGCTCGTCGCCAAAGGAACCACCGCCAAAGACATAGGGTTTGCCAGGCGCGCTGTCGTCTACTTCGAGCAATACCTTAGGAGCAGTGGTGCCCGCTACTGCCGCTTTGATCTGCTGGATGCGCTGCTGCAACTGGCTCACTAGCGTTCTGGCGGTGTTCTCTGTGGAGGTCAGGCGTCCTACCAGCAAGATTTCCTGAAGGGTTTGCGAGAGGTTGGAGAGTGGAAGATCGACGACATGCAAGCCCAGGTTTTCAAGCTGTTGATCGTACTCTTTCGTCTCACCGCCATAGCTCAATACGAGGTCGGGCTTCAGAGCCACGATTTGCTCGATATTGTACTTGCCATTGGAGCCGGAAACTTTAGGTAATGATGCCAGATCAGCCGGATATGTCGTGTAGTAGTCAACGGCGACAACTCGCTCCTGCAAATGCAATGCTCCAAGCATTTCGCTGGTATTCGGGAGAAGTGAGATAATGCGCTGTGGGGGCGTGGTTGGAAAGACGACAGGCATGCCATAGAAATCGCGGGCCACGGTGGGGGTTGCACCTGGCCGCGGCCCGGATGCCGACGATGAGCTTTGCCCACACGCTGTAAACAGCACGAAGCAGGACAGCAGCAGGAGCAGGGTGATACGAAAAGAGATGACACGGGAGAACATGTGGTTGTAACCTCCGAACTTATTACAAAGCCCGCTGTCACCTCGCGTGCAATGGAGGCCAACCAGGGAGGACCACAGACTTACCCGTGAAGGGAGCCTTCACATGGATGGTCCATGTCTCGGCAGCTCGCTCCTTTTACGCGAAGGATCATGAGCATATTTCATTGGGCAGGTCTCCTGGCTTCTGGCTGCAAACGCTTCTCATAGCGCCTTCCCGTTCCGTTCTGAACAGTGGCTGGCTCTCCTGGTAGGAGAGGATGAGTTGCTCACCAGTTACAGTAGCGCGACTGCACCGGATTTCCACCGGCTTCCCTATTCTGCCCGGGTGCGCTGACCCGGGCCACCCAATGAGAACTATCGTGAGGATATTCTAACATAACCTGGCTTCTTCACGCAATCGTTTGATATCGATGGCAATCCCGGCGATCAAGAGGTAAACGCGCTGCGCTGCTCCGGCGAGACGCTGGTTCACGAGTCCAAGCGTATCGCGGTATAAGCGGCCGAGAGGATAGGCCGGGACGATGCCGAGACCCACTTCGTTGGAGATTACAATGAGCGTTTTACGCGGGTCCAAGGAGGCGAGTGCGGCGAGCAGGTTCTGTACTGCCTGAATGGCTGCCACGTCGAAAAGCGGATCTGAAGCTTCCATATCTCTATCGTTCGTCTCACCCTGCCGGGATAGCCAGTTTGACAGCCAGAGCGTTATGCAGTCCAACAATAAGACATCGGCAAGGGCGGCCGCGTGCTGTACTGTTCCGGCAAGGTCTAGCGGTTCTTCAATGGTATGCCAGTATGCGGGGCGGGAGGCGCGATGGCGGGCGATACGGGCACGCATTTCGTCGTCACCAGCCATGGCCGTGGCGATAAAGGCGACGCTCTGCCCGCTACTCGCGGCGAGCCGCTCTGCGAAGGTGCTTTTCCCGCTGCGAGCGCCTCCCAGGATCAGGATGAGGCGGGGAGTAGAAGGGGGTGGGGTAGCCGCCGGTTCCGGAGAAGGGAGATGTTGTTCCTGGCTGCTGCTCACGCTGGTAACCACCTTTCGAGAATACGTGACATAAAAGTATTGCTGTACCATAATTATTGTACTACTTCCTAAGTTTTCAAGGATGGTGCGAGGACACTTCGCGCTCCGGCAGGGGCTCTGCCCCTGCATCCCGTGAGAAACGAGAGTTAGAGGAGGACAAGCAGCAGGAGTAGTATGACCTCGGTTATTTCTGCAATGGCGCCGTAGATGTCACCCGTCAATCCACCCAGGATGCGCGTCACCCAGGCGCCAAGGGCAAGGGCTAGCAGCGTTGCAACGATCCACGCGACGGCACCTACAAGTCCCCCGGCCAGGAGCGCGATGACCATGGCAGCGATACCTGCCTGGAGCAAGCTGCCCGGCGTTACGGCCTGGCGAAAGGCCGCGCCCAGGCCGGTAATTCTGGCGCTCGGGAAGGCGCGCAGGGCTACTACCATGGTCCAGCGGGCGCAGGGTAGGGTAATTAGCAGCGCCTGGATAAGATGCGCTGATCCCAGGCTGGCAAGGAAGCTCCATTTGAGCAGGAGAACACATGCCGCGCCAAGGACACCGAAGCTGCCTACGCGACTATCGCGCATGATCTCCAGCTTGCGTTCGCGCGTGGCGCCCCCGAAGAGGCCATCACAGGCGTCTATCAGCCCGTCAAGGTGCAGCCCGCCGGTGAGCAGTACCAGGCCTACTACTAACAGGGCGGCCAGGGCGAGCGTGGGAAGATGCGGGCCAGCTACTACTACAAGGAGCGATAATAGCAGTCCCAGGAGCAGGCCGACGACCGGGTAGTAACCACTGCCAACGCGCTGAGGAACCGTGGCATCATCAAAGTGTCGCGGGTATTCAGGCAGCGGGAGCACGGAAAGAAAGCGTACCGCTGCGACTAATTCCATGTACTGGTCTAACAACCAGTGTACACTAGCGGCGACTAGTCTTCTGTTTTGCCTGGAGGAGTTCATAATAGGTGCGAAATAACCTTTCCGGTTCACACTCGATTGATAGGAGTGGAGGCTAGCTGTTCGAATTGCTTCAGCCACGTCCCCCACTTCAGCAACATCATGCCAAGAAGGTGATTACTGCAAGGCTGGTGAGATCGTCTGCCAGATCTCCTTGATAGCATCTCTCCACCCCTCAAGGTAGCCGGCTTCATCCACCTGCGAACGAGCCTGGCTGACATGCTCCACTTCTTCTCCCATGAGCATATCGCCTGCCTCCAAATCGTTCGCCACCCAGACATCCAGGCGCTCATCGAAGCGGAACGAGGTGGGGAAGAGTCGCGGGCGGAGCACCGGTCCCCTCCGCTGCTCTTGACGGAACTCATCGATCAGATGTGGTCCATCCCAATCCGCCGTTTCAGTAGCGATCCTGCGCAGTTCCTCGCGCGTCGCGGTCTCGACAGCCCATTGGGTGCCATTGTCGTGACCACGTTGATACCAACGTTCACGGGCGCTCTGGAGGCGATGCAGCAGTTGAGCAATCTTAGGATCGGTAATCGGGCGGCGTCCTTCAAGTATGGTCAGTTCCTTCTCCAGCGCAGTGGCGCAGATCTTCGAGATGTTTACCCGGTCCCGTACTCGCTCCAGGCGTTCATACAGCGAGTCGGGAATCGTGAGATTCAGGCGAGCCATAGTTCTCCTCGTATAACGCGCGTTAATAATACGCATTGTACGTATTCTATGGATGAAAGTCAAGAGATATTAGAAGCTTTTTCTCGGCTTTCTTACAAGTTTGTGGTGGAACTTGATTGTGTCGTCCTGGTATATTAGGTGCAGCTTCGCGAGACTACTTGCGTAGAGTTTGCCAGGCGATGGCCCTGGGAACCTCACTAGCAGAAGAATAGATACGGAAAGCGAGAAACGACTATGAACGATGTGCTCGAGAGGGCTTCACGCATTCAGCCGCTGGACATTGATGCGATGGAGCAGGCGAGGGTCCGCCAGCAACAACTGACCAAACCGGCAGGAAGCCTGGGCAGGCTCGAAGAGCTGGCCATCCAGATGGCGGGCATCAGGCAAAATCCTGTGCCGGTGATAGAGCGGAAAGCGGTGATCGTGATGGCGGGTGATCACGGCGTTACAAGCGAGGGGGTGAGCGCTTATCCTTCGGTGGTGACGGCGCAGATGGTGCACAATTTCCTGCGCGGTGGGGCTGCGATCAATGCGCTGGCGAGACATGCTGGAGCAAGCGTGATTGTTGTCGACGTGGGAGTGGCCGCCGAGATGCAGCATCCTGACCTGCTTTCTCGCAAGGTGGCTTCCGGCACCGCCAATATGACAACCGGACCGGCTATGACGCGGGAGCAGATGTTGGAGGCCATCCTGGTGGGGAGCGGTGTCCTGGATACGCTGGTGGGCCAGGGCATCGAGATGGTGGCGACCGGGGACATGGGGATCGGCAACACGACGGCTTCGAGTGCGATTACCGCTGCGCTGACACGGACGCCCGCAGCGCTTGTCACGGGGCATGGAACGGGCATCGACGATGAGCAGCTTGCTCACAAGGTGCGGGTGATCGAGCTGTCACTTGCACGGAATGCCCCTGATCCTCGCGACCCGCTTGACGTCTTGATGAAGGTGGGCGGGCTGGAGATTGCAGGGCTGGTCGGGGTCATCGTCGCGGCCGCTTCTCAGCGGGTTCCTGTCGTCATCGATGGCTTCATCTCAGGAGCCGCGGCGCTGGTGGCGGTCGAGTTACAGCCGGCGATTGGTGCGTATCTTTTTGCCGGGCATAGCTCGGTAGAACCAGGGCACCGCGTGATTCTCGATAGACTCGGCCTGGCACCCCTGCTTGATCTCAAGCTGCGGCTGGGCGAAGGGACCGGGGCTGTGCTGGCAATGAATGTTATCGAGGCGGCATTACATGCTCATCGCGAGATGGCTACCTTCGCGGAAGCGGGGGTGAGTACCCGGGATGAGGAGTAGTATAGGAGCTACTTAAGCAGCACATACTCTTGATCGAAGCGCCAGTCCTCGAGAGCCTCTAGCTCGACTTCCAGGTGGGGATGCAGCGGGTCGATGTACTTGACCAGGTGGATATTGACTACGCGGTTGTCGTTGAGGCCCAGGCTTTCACAGATGGCATCCTGGGTGATTTTGAGTCCACCATCCAGGTCGCGCTTGAGCGGCGTTTCAAAGTAGAACGCCAGGTAGAAGGAGAGATAGCTCTGGCGCAGGCGCTCGCGCAATTTCTCGTGCAGCACTTCCTTGCGTTCGAGTTCAGCCAGGGTGCGTTGGACACGCTGTTTGAAACGCCTGGCAGCCACCGTGCTCACACGATGCCCATTGACGGTGGCATACTGTTCGTTAATGCTCGGCGGGATGGGCAGCACCAGACGCAATATGGAATTCCTGCTGGCCTGTTGCTTCGACATGGGCCCTTCCTTTCTGATTTGCTAGGGTTGGGGAAGGCTCTTTAAACAGCGGCAGGCTAAACCAGAAGGTGGAACCCTGGCCGCGGGCGCTCTCGACACCCGCCTGTCCGTGGTGTTGTTCGATGATCATGCGGCTGATATACAGGCCTAATCCAAGGCCCACGCTGAAGCCGCCCTGGTGCTTTACACCTTCTGCCCGGTAGAAGCGCTCCCAGATGCGCTCTTGCTCCGTGGACGGCAGGCCGGGTCCTTCGTCTTGCACAGAGACGTATGCAACGCCAGCTTGTAAACGCAGGGAGACTTCGATAGGCAGGCCGGCGGGCGAGTATTTATGGGCATTGCTCAGGTAGTTGGTCAGGACCTGTACCAGGCGGTCGGCATCGGCGATGACGAGCACGACTTTCCTGGTAGCAATCTTGAGACGAATGGGGCGAGAAGCGATTACCTGGCGCTGTAGCGCGACCACTTCACGTACAATGGCTACCAGGTTGCATGGCTCGAGGCGGAGACGCAACTCTAGCTTATCGGCTTCGATGCGCGAGATGTCGACCAGGTCACCCACCAGGCGGTTGAGCACCTCTACTTGCCGTTCCGCCTTTCCAAGCAAGTCCTGCGCTTCGTTCAGCTTGCCGCTCATGTCCTCAGCGGCTGCGGTCCCGGGAACTGCTATCTTCTTCAACTGGCGTCCAGCGTACTGGACGTTCGCCTTGATAGTGGTGAGGGGGGTTCTCAATTCGTGGCTGGCAATGCCCAGGAACTCGTCCATGCGACGCTTGGCCTCGCGCAGGGCGAGTTCGCTGGCACGGGCCTCTGCGCGTTCCTGCAACAGGCGCTCGCGCTCAACGACGAGAGCAGCGAGCTTAGCAATGGCGCCTGCCAGGGCGATCTCTTCCTGGCTATATTCGTGTCTGGTGTGGCCGTGATCTAATGCCAGGAGGCCGACGAGCTGGTCGCCTACAAACATGGGAGCGAGGAGCATAGTGTGGATGCCATAGGGGTTGGGCCAATCGCGCAACGGGGGCCGGGTCATGTCGAGCACAAGCACTTCTTTGCTGAGCAGGCGCGAGTTCGCTCAGGTGAAAACCCGGGCGGCGTTCCCGCCACTGGCGTTCCAGTTCGGACGAGATGCCGACGACTGCCAGGGAGCGCAGTTCGCCCGTATGCAGATCAACAGTGGTGATGCTGACGCGCTGGCAGCCCAGGACGCTGCGAACCAGCTCCACCAGTCGCTGGCCGATGACGCTCGCCTTGGGTAAGGCATCCTGCAGGTCCGATGGAGAACTGGCATAGCCGGTACTACCTGGCAACTCGACAATGGCCTCCGCCATCTGCAACAGGCCTTCAAGCGACTCGCGCGTGCGCCGCTCAAGTTGTTTGCGCTCATTGATATCTTCAACGATGGCCACAAAGTGCGCAGGTTCGTTGGAAGGGGTGCGGATGAGCGACACGGTAGTACGGACCCAGATGGTCGAGCCATCCCTGCGGATGTAGCGTTTCTCCATGGCGTAAGTGTCAGCTTCGCCAGCAAGCAAGCGGCGCCAGTGCGCGAGGCTGGTTTCGACGTACTCGGGATGGGTAAGGTCCTGGAATTTCATGCAGAGCAGCTCATCGCGCGAGTAGCCAACAATGTCGCAATAACACTGGTTGACCAGGAGCAAGCGATCATCCAGCCCGATATGCGCCATGCCGATAGCAGCGTGCTCGAAGACGGCGCGGTAGCGCCATTCACTCTCGCTTATTCCTTCTGCGGGCCGTACCTGCGTTGCCAAGCGCCGTTCTGATGGCCCGGCGACCTCTATCGCCTGGTAGGATTCCATGTGTTTACTCTTCGCCTGCGCAAATAATGAGACCTGGCACCCTCGTACACCAGGATGTTGTTTCGTTGCCTCACTGACATATTATGATCGGGTCAGCTTAAAATAGCAAGAGGGTTAACTGGTAGTAAGCCTTGTATAGGCCAGTTTGAGGCCCTCCAGGGGCAGGTACTGGTTGACGTACTGGATTTCGGGGATGATAGGAGCCATCAATTGCGCCAGGCCGCCATGGGCAATGACTTTGACCTGGTGCTCGCCTGCTCCGGTTACCCCTGGTATCTCCCGGCGCAGGCGATGAATGAGCCCCTGCACGAGGCCGACATGTCCATATATGATGCCTGACTGCAAATTCTCGATGGTGTTCTTGCCGAGGGCTGAACGCGGAGGGGTTAAATCCACGCGGTAGAGGCGAGACGCGGCGCTGGTTAATGCCTCGGCAGAGATGACCAGACCAGGAGCGATGGCACCACCCAGGAAATCGCCCTGCGCCGAGATGACATCGAAGGTAGTGGCCGTGCTGAAGGCAATGATGATGGCCGGACCACCATAGAGGTGATGCGCGGCCAGCGCTGTGACGATACGATCGGAGCCAAGCTCCCATGGGTTATCGATGAGCAGCTTCATGCCCAGGTCGAGCGTGTGATCGAGGAGGATCGCTTCTTTATTGCAGTAGCTGCGCGCCAGTTCCTGGAAGACAGGCGTCAATGGCGGTACAACACTCGAGAGCATGATATCATCGATATCAGTAAAGAGGAGCCCGGCGTGGTGCATCAGGTCGCTTAAAAGCATGGCGTACTCGTCGGTGGTGCGCTGGCGAGCAGTCGAGACGACCCAGCGATGCTGTATCGCGGTCTTGTTGTAGATGCCGATCTTGATGTTCGTGTTACTGATGTCGATGGCGAGCAACATGAAGGCCTCCAATCTCTGATGGCAGGCACACTTCAGGCAATTGCCTGCACGGCTGCGGCATACTGTTTCAGCAAAGCAGCGATCATGAAGGGATCACCGTACACCTCATCGGTGACGACGGTTACTTCGCTGTCGGTGCGGGTATCGATGAACGCCAGCGAGGTGGGAGTACGCATGCGACGACGGCGGATACGTGCTCCAGATGGGACCAGGCCGCGCCCGAAAAGGAAGCCAGCAGTATTCTCGCCGGAGCCGGGGATTTCCCTGAGCTGGTTGCCTTCCGGAACCGTGCGGTCGACCGGCGCTTTGCCGCGAGCCGTTACGTGGCGAACGTTCACCAGTGGGACATGTATAATTTTATTGCCTTCCTGTTTAACAAAATCTTCAGGGGTGATGACGATGATATGCATATCAGCGTGCCGCCAGCGCCAGATATCGGTGATGAGCGTCCACAGGCTGCCAAAACCGATGAAGAGCACCATGGCCAGCAATATGCTGGTAATAATAGCAGCTGCGATGCCGCGTTGAAAATTGGTAGGGATGACGACGGAGGCTACCGTGGCGAAAAGGCCCAGGCCAAGGACCATACCGAAGGCCCAGCCCAGAATGGCCATTCCCAGGTTACGGCGTGAGATAGGCAGGATGATCCAGCCATGCAGCGTTTCGGGACTGGATTTGGCTTGTGAGAGTATTTCATCGGCTTCCATATAAAATGCGGCATGGGGACTCGTCTCCCTTTAGGGGGAGGGAGGAAATGCCGCCTCTCCTTTCTGTGTATACCCGTAACCGTCTGCTTTTTGGAGGACCTGGCAATACCTTTTGCCAATATCGGTCACTTTGCCTTGGTTGGTGGAGATGGTAAAAGCTCCTTTTGCCTTGACTGATACTCTGCCTGTATGGACTCCAGGATTCTCGAGATGAGCGGGAACAACCGCTTTGACGATGTCACCCGTATGAAATGGGTGCGAGAAGTGCTTTGCTTTGGGTTTGGTGCGAGGAAAGCCGAACTCATTCATTAAGCACATCTGGCGAGAGCCATGCCCCTTGGCTGTGATGAGCAGTGGCTTGATCTGCTTGACCTGGAGCACCAGTGGCGTGACTTTCCCCACGCACGCGGCATCTACCCAGTGCGTTTTGGGCAAGTCTCGAAGCTCGCGGTTGTACTTCGTCATCCCGCCGCTGCCACACTCCATGGGCAGTCCTGTCTCCTTCAAGTGCTCGAAGAGTGCCCATCTTGTGGAGTTGACTGCAGTGGCATCTTTGAGTGGGGCTTTGGCCTGGGCTTGGATCTGCTTGAGGAGAGCGGGTTTCTTTGCCAGGAAGACGGCTATATCCAGGGTGCCCTTGCGTTGGTTGCAGGGTTCACAAGCCAGGCAGAGATTACTGATCGCATCACTGCCTCCCTTGGCACGGGCCACCATATGCTCAATCTCCAGAGGAACGTTCTGCTTGCCACAGTACGAGCATGCTCTGCCCCACTTTGCTAAGAGATACTCACGACACTCATAGCCTGCAAGCGTTCCCTGCTGGTATTGGATGCCGCTGATTTCTGGGTTCTGCATGAGTTGCAGATCGAAGCGAACAAGTTCCATACTGATCGCCGTGATGGAGCAAAGTTTGCACAGGCGCTTCACCCAGGTCTCAATGTTGCACACTCTGCTCTTTAAGGAAGGAGCAAGCCAGCCTGGTGGCCTGATGCGATTCTGAAACCTGGGCTTGCGGTATCTGGTATGGCGTGCCCTTCTCCTACGGCGTACCGCTCGGCGGTCGTCGAGTGCCTTCTTGATCTCCTGGCTGCGGTGCGTCAACTCAGCAGCAAAAAGCACCTGGCCGTTTTCATCGTCCACGATGGCGATCCCGGTGGTCCGGCTCCCAGGATCGAGTTTGATGCGCAGGGGCTGTACCTGCGGCTGTTCGATGGCAGCCTTGAGGATGAGGGTAAACGGGTACCGTTTCAGCACGGCAGCTTTTCCGGCCTTGAGCAAGATGCGTGCTCGGCCTGGATGCACCGGGGAGAGTGGCTGCCGATGAGTATCAACAAGGAAAACGAAACTCACGAGATGGCTCCTTTGCTCTTGAGAGAGCCTCCGCTTGCGCGGGTAATGTGTGCCTTGACAATGTTCAAAACGGTTTGACGTGCAAATCACTGGCTTAACCCTTGTAGACCTGTTTAAATCTGCACCGTAGAGCCTGCGGCTGGCAACACACCACAGAGTACCTAATTTCGCTCTGAACGTAGCTAGCAAGCTAGCTCAGTCTGGACAGGTGAGCTTGCCGAAACAAGCCCATCCCCTTTTAGGGGATTGGGTTCCTGACGAAAATGCTTCTCCTGTGCTAAATATGGTCCGACTGCGATTGACCCTATTATACCAAATTGTAGATATTACGTACTCGAAGAGGCGAGTATCACAGGGCTATCCCACAGTACCGCGCCCCTGCACTATCAGTAACGGGGAGAAGCCAAAGCGCGGCGTTTGTGGTATAGTTATGGAGGCAGCAATTCGTTTAAGAAATTGGGGATTGTCATGGATGATCGGATGGCAGCAGAGGCAGTAATGGCGGCACGCCAGTTGCTGAACAGCTTCAAGGAAGCCCATCCCGACTGGGGAGACGATAAGACGCCCGTCGATGCAGTAGTATCCTGGTATGGCCTGGAGGTTACGACGTTCCACCCGGGCGATCAGCCACAGGGAACGTACGGCTGGCTGGAGCCGGGAGAGGCTTTGGTCTGGCTGTGCCGCGATCTTCCCGAAACGCTGAGCCGTTTTACGCTGGCGCACGAGCTGGGACACGCGGTCCTGCACCGCAGCAGGGGCGAACAGCAGCAGGGGCAGGAGTCTTCACCGGATGATCCATGCCAGAGCAGCGATGTACAGGAAGCGGTGACGGGGCCGATCGACCAGGAGCAGTTCGAGGAAATACTGGGTAGCGGGCAGGCGTACAATCCCCGCAGCCAGCGCGAACTGGCCGCGAATATTTTTGCCGCCGAGTTATTGATGCCCTTTGAGCGGGTAGCAAGCCTGTACCTGGGGCAGCAGGTTGCGCCGCAAGCGCTGGCCGGTAGCTTCGGGGTCTCTCCGTCGGCCATGCTCAACCGGCTGGCAGGGGTGATGATGGGCGATCATAAGGTCCTCCACCCTGGGCGCGATAATGGAGATAGGGAAGGGAGCACTTCGTCGCGGAGGGAGTACGATGAGTTCCAGCGGGCCGCAGTTGAAGCTGCTGCACCCGCGTTGATTGTGGCAGGGCCGGGCAGCGGCAAGACGAGCACGCTGATCGGCCGCGCGGAATACCTGATAGGCACGTTGGGCGTCCCGGCGCAGCATCTCCTGGCACTGACCTTCTCACGTAAGGCTGCCCAGGAGATGCAGGAGCGCCTACAACAGGTATTGCAGGGGACACCCACCCACGATACTCCCCCCACGGTCAGTACATTTCACGCGTTCTGTGCCGAGCTGCTGCGCACTTATGGGGAACGCGTGGGACTGCGCTCAGATTTCAGCCTGATCGATGACGCGGAGGGCTATTTCCTACTGCGCGGGCTGGCTAGAGAACTGCCACTGCGCTACTACCAGCACCTCAGGTTCCCCACGTTTTATTTTCCAGATATCTTGCAGGCCATCTCAAGAGCGAAAGACGAACTGGTTACGCCAGAGCAGTACCGGTGGCTGGCCCAGCAGATGCTGGAATGGGCACAGGACGAGGAAGGAGTGCAGGCAGCAGAGAAAGCGCTGGAGGTGGCCGATATCTACACCTGCTATCAAGCGGGCTTGCAGCGGCGCGGCGACACAGATTTTGGCGGCCTGATCATGCTGACGACGCAGCTCTTGCAAGAGCATGCAGAAGTGTTACGCGAGCAGCAGGAGCGCTACCAGCATATTCTCGTTGACGAGTTCCAGGACATGAACCGGGCAAGCGGTGTGCTGCTGCGCCTGCTGGCGGGTGAGGAGCGCCGGGTGTGGGTGGTGGGGGACGTGAACCAGGCTATTTACAGTTTTCGGGGCGCCTCTCCGGCCAATATTGCCAATTTCCAGGACGATTACCCCGGGGCAACGGTGCTGCCTCTCAACCGCAACTATCGCTCGCGCCCAGATATTGTGAACCTGGCGAATGCATTTCGAGAGCGGGCGATGGAGCCGGGCACGGAAGCGGGCACACGCCAGGTGGCACGGCCTACGCAGCCCGATAGCTATGTCACGCTGGCGGTTGCGGCGGACGAGGCGAGCGAGTTGGAGGGCCTGGCAGCAGATATGCGCTGTAAGCAGGCACTGCCTGGCTATAGCTATGGCGACATGGTTGTGCTCTGCCGCACGCGTGCGCAGGCACGCAAGGTCTCACAGGCGCTGGCGCAGGCGGGCCTGCCGTTGGCTGAAGGAGGAGGCGGGAGCCTGGTGGAGCAGGAGCATATCCGGGACGCGCTCTCGGTAGTGCTGCTGCTGGCCGACCCGGGCGGTATGGGGATTTTGCGCACGGCACGAAGAAGCGAACACGCTATGACGCAGGAGGATGTCGAGGCGCTGCTGCTGGCGGCGCGCGAGCAGCAATGCCCTCCAGGTTCGCTAATTGTGCGGGGCGAGGCACCGGTGACTATGAGCAGCCAGGGACGCCGCTCGCTACTGCGCCTGGCCGCTATGGTGCAGGCGCTGAGATATATGCCTGACACGTGGTCGATATTGGCGCAGTATTTGCTGGTAGAGACCTCTATTGTGCGCGACTTATTGCGCAGGGGGGTCCACGATGTTACGGGCACGCAGGGAGAGCAATCGCGCCAGGTGCTTGCCGACTACACGAGTCTCCTGCAGCTTGCCCGTCAATACGACCAGCGGCGGCGACAGGAAGACGAGCAAGAACAGGGCATGCCCGAGCAGGCTAAGGGGCTCCTCGATTACCTGAGTGTGCTGGCGTCACTGCGCCAGGACGGTGGGCAGCGACGGGAAGGAGCAGAAGACGAGGCCGGAGATGGCCCGGCTGGTATCCGTGTGATGACGGTGCATGCCAGCAAGGGGTTGGAGTTCCCTATCGTGTACCTGCCCGGGCTGGTACAAAGGCGTTTCCCCATGCAGGGGCGCTCCAGCCCTGTTACGGCACCGGTGGGCATGCTCCCGCTGGAAGGAGCCGGACAGAGCACACGCGATATCGCCGAGAGCGGCGAAGCCTGCCTCTTCTATGTGGGAGTGACGCGCGCACGCGATCAACTGATCTTAAGTTACAGCGAACGCTACGGTAAGCAGAACTATAAAGCTTCGCCTTATCTCGATGCACTGGTGGCGGGCTTGCCTGCTGATAGGCTGGTCACGGTGTACTGGCAGGGAGGAAGCGCAGCGGCGGTGGCAGAAGAGACGGGTCAGGCAAGCCCGGCGGCCACAGAGGTTGAGGCTATCTCTGGAGAGCGGGAGAACATAACACCTTACCAGCCCAGCGAGGGTTTTATCGCTGCAATGGAAACCAGGATGTTGAGCGCCCCGGCAGTCGAGACCTACCAGATCTGCCCGCGCCGCTACGCATACGGCAATATCTACCACTTCCAGCGCGAAGAGAATGCCTACCAGCTTTTCTGGCAGGCGACGCGCAAAACGCTGCAGGCGCTGCAGGCATCCCTGGTGGAGGTCAAATCTGCCTGGGAGGAACGCGGGGAAGGGGAAAGTCAGGAGGCACGCTTGCCGGCGCGAGAGGAGTTCCAGGACCTTTATGCGCAACACTGGCAAGCGATCGGGGGGCACGAGTCGCCATTTGCCTCGATTTATGAGCAGCACGGGCGAGAGATCATGGGGTCGCTGTGGTCAATGCTGGCAGGAACAGAGCAGGTGGCATGGGAACTGCAGCGGAGCTTCGAGGTGGAGGTTGCCGGTAGGACTATCCGCGTCGAGGTGGATCGGGTCGAGACACCGGCTCAAGCCGGCAGGCCAGCCCGTTTCGTACGTACTCGCATTGGTAAGAGTAAGGGCAAGCCGGCAGCGGAAGTGCGCGAACTGTTGTACGCGCACGCCTATCGCCAGCAGTACCCGGGTCAGAGCATCAAGGTTTATCATCATAATTTAAGTAGTGGGGAGATGCTGTCGATTACACTTACTGAGAAGCGCGAGCAGAGGCTCCTGACGGAGTTAGCGCATACTATCAGGGGACTGGAGCGGCACGCCTATCCAGCAACCCCTGACTCTTTTACGTGTCCGAGCTGTCCCTTCTTTTTGATCTGCCCGGCTTGAGGCCCCATTCTTTTGGAGGAAAGAAGAGAGAGTGGAGGTACACCTCGGTTAGGGGCGGCCGATCCTAACAACCCTACTTTTGCTCTATGTTGTAGGCGCCGCGATACTCGGGCGGCAGCATTTCGGCGATTCTATGCATGACCTGTTCGGTGGCGGCATCGACATCTTCGCGCGTCACTTTCTGGCCCCTGGGTTTGAGGATCATAGGCTGACCGTAGGTGACGGTGACGCGAGGCCTGAATTTTTTGAGGAGCTTCTCGCTGCCGCTGACAGCAACGGGCAAGACTGGCACACCGGAACGCAGCGCGATCATACCCAGGCCGGAATGTCCCCGCGCCATGGTATGGGTTCTGCTGCGCGTGCCTTCCGGGAAGATGACGATGATGTTGCCCTCTTTCAACTGCTCGTCGGCGGTTCGCAAGGCCTGGCGATCAGCCTCGCCACGCTTGACCGGAAAGGCGCCCAGGAAACGCACCAGCCAGCCTATCCTGCTCTGAAAGGTCTCTTCCTTTGCCATGTAGATCACCGGGCGCGAGAAATAGGCGGGAATGAGTGGGACGTCGAACCACGAAAGATGGTTCGAGGCAATAATGAAGGGTCCCTCTGCAGGTACGTTTTCGAGTCCGCTCAGGCGCACACGGGCAATAATGGCAAAGACAATTTGTCCAAGCATACGGATAGCAGTCCAGAGAAAGGGCGGCATTTTGTAGGGCTTGTAGAGGTCCTTCTCAGGTTTCACCTTGACCGGCTTTGCCTGGTTATTTGAAGTTGAAGGTGTACCGAGTTCCTGTTTCATGCAGGGTCCTCCAGATGTTTATAGATGACCTCGAGCACCTGTGAGACGCTGAGGTGGTCGGTGACAATGATGACGGCGTCGCCGGCGGGCTGCATATTGACACGGTCAATTTCGTCCCGCCGCTGGATATCGCGCAATACTTCATCCATCGAAGGGAGCGCGGGATTCTGCCATCCCAGGCGCTGCATCAGTTCGGCATAGCGGCGGCGGGCACGTTCTTTGGGGCTGGCGGTGAGATAGATTTTTAGCTCAGCGTCAGGCAGCACCACCGCGCCAATATCGCGACCGACCATTACTATTCCGTTTTGCTGAACTGAGGCCATGGCACGCTGCTGGGCGATCAAAACGGCACGAACCTGCGGGTGCGCTGAGACGACTGAAACGGCGCGCGTCACAGGCGCATCGCGAATGTCCCACGTGACGTCGTGCCCACGCACAGTAACTGTATACTGGCGTCCATCAGTGATGTGAGGGCGGCTGATGACGACTTCAGCGCGCTGTGCGAGCAGCGCCAGCGCGGGTCCATCAGTGATGTCTACAGCTTCTTGCAGCGCCAGCCAGGTGACCGCACGATACATAGCGCCGGTGTCGATATAGAGATAGCCCAACCTCTGTGCTAATTGTTCACCTATGGTGCTTTTGCCAGATCCCGCAGGTCCGTCTATAGCGATACGCCTGGGTTGCTGCATCCTTCCTCCATGCGTTGGTGGGCACGATACGCCGCGGCCTTCAGGAGGATTATACCATAGAACTGTCCACGCTGGGCACTCACCGCCTTATGCGGGTTAACAAGATAATAGGGCATATGAATGGGCGTAGATGCGCGATACATCGGGCACGGGGGCGGGGCAAAATCCACAGTAAAATTTACTCTCCATCAGGCGGTCGGGAGGAAGGCGCGCTCCTTTGCTTCAGGAACGATCAGCCAGTAACCGCTCCACGAGGTGCAGGAATACATCCAGTTCGAGCGGCTTATTCAGGCTATGGATATTGCGTTTATGGAGTTCTCGCCTGGGTAGCTGGGCGCTTATCATGATGGTGGGGACATCCTCCAAACCCCTGGTGGCGTGGAGCCTGTCATAGAGCTCAATGCCGTTCATGCTTGGCAGCCAGTAGTCCAAAATAAACAGGTTGGGCTTGATGCTGGCAATGGCTTTCAAGGCCTGGAAGCCATCGGTGACAAGCAGGGCCTGGTGCGGCGTCTCCTGGGAGATGGCCTGGACAAGAAATAAGCCGATATCGGAGTCGTCTTCTACAACCAGAATGCTCTTAACAGCAATGGTTCCATTCATAGGTAACTGCGCCTGGTTATCGGGCATGGAGCTACTCCAATGCTAGTGCCGGTTCTAGGATGTGGAAATACTGCCTTCAATTCGTCTTGCACCGAAATTAGTTGCTCATTATATCACATCATATTTCTGTGTACATCGAAATTGGCTATTATCTATAGCACATCTGGATGAGAGAAATAGTTTCAGGAAGGTACTTCCTCATCCGTCAAATAGCGCCAGGCTCCGACGGGCAGGTTGCCCAGTGTGAACGAACCGATGCCGACACGGATGAGCTGCAACACCGGATGTCCGACGGCAGCCAGCATACGCCGCACCTGACGCTTGCGGCCTTCATGGATGGTGAGCGCCAGCCAGCAATTGGCGCCTTCCTGCTGCAGCAGGCTCACCCGGGCGGAGACGGTGATATAACTGCTGCCGGGGTCGCGCCGGTCGCCTTCGGTGATGGTGATGCCTTTGCGCAGGGCCTCCAGGGAAGCTGGAGAAGGGCAGCCCTGCACCAGCGCCTGGTAGTGCTTTTCCATGGCGTAGCGCGGGTGCGACATGCGCAGGGCGAAATCGCCGTCGTTGGTCAGCAGGAGCAGGCCGCTGGTATCTCTATCCAGGCGCCCCACGGGATAAACGCGCAGGCGGCGTAGTGCGGCAGGCAGCAGGTCGAGCACAGTGGGGCGGCGCTGCGGGTCGTGCATGGTGCAGACATATCCCACCGGCTTATGCAGCAGTACGTAGACGTGTCTTGTTGGCTGGTGTACAACTTTGCCATCGACGCGCACTTCGTCTTGCCCGGGGCGAATGCGCGTTCCCTGGGAGGTCACGACGACGCCGTTGACCTGCACGCGCCCGGCGGCGATCAGCTCTTCTGCATGACGACGCGAGGCGATGCCGCTATGGGCTAAAAAACGCGCCAGGCGCTCAGCTTCACTTTCCAGTTGCGTCATAACTCTCTTTTCCCAGCCAGGCAGTGTGTACAGTGTTTCTCGCGACAGGTGTGTTGATAGATGTAGTGCAGTCCCTGCTGCTGGCAGGCGCCGCGAGGCTCCGCCTGCAATTGCAGTAGCCTGGACATGGCACGCGTGACCTGGTTCGAGGGGAGGCCGGGATAGCGCGTGTACAGCAGGCGGGCGCGCTCACAAAGCACCTCGTCGCCCTCGAGGAAGGCGACGGCCGCGGCGAAGGGCAAAACGACGTTACAGATAAGGATATCGGTGCGCGCTGTGCTCAGCCCGGCAAATGCGGCGCGCAGCTGCCGGATGGCCTGGTTGATACCTGTGGCTTGCGTGTCTGTGGTGAGCGCCTGGCGCAAGGTGTGCCAGGCGCCAGCACTGCGCCACCGCTCTACCAGGTCGCGTAGTGCGCGCAGGCGCTGGGCATCGAGCGGAGGCGGTTCGGGCATGCGCCCCAGGGGTTCCGGCGCTTCAGTGACCATGCCCAGCAGGTAGTAGCCAGCAGCGCGGAAGAACGCGCGATCGCGCCCGTAGCCAAGTCCCTCGGCCAGCGCTACGATGAGGCAGGCATCGCAGCTACTGAACGAACCCTGCGCGTGGGCGGCGCGCAGTAGCTCGACAAATGCCCGGGTCTTTTGCTCAAAACGCAGCAATCCGGCGTGCCGCAGCAGCCGGGCGCGCTCACCCTGATCCGCCTGCTCTCTTTCCTGCTGGCAGGGCCACCTGGGAGGCGCGCCGATGGTGAGCGACAGGTCGTTGAGACAGCAGGTGGGGATGCTCGCGCCATCCTGGCGCAGCGCGACGGCCGGGTCGTCGAGCACCAGTACCACGTGGAGAATGACATTGTTGTAGCGAGCATCGTGCTGGTGCCGGTGTGCGAACCACTCGCTGGCACGAACATGAAATTCCACGTCGCCAGCTCGATGTTCCTCCTCCCCGGGCAGAGTTAGAGCAGAGCAGAATACGGCGTCGCGCACATCTGGCCCATGTGAGCCACCGGGGCGACCAGGAGACAGGAGCCGATAACGCTCGCCATCGCTCAAGGGCAGCAGGACACCCACAGGCAAGGCCCACCAGCGGCGCGTCATATCCCGTTCATGGAGAGCGCTGTTAGAGGCAGATTCAAGCTTCATCTTTTTTGATAGATGGCATCTCCAGAGTGATGTCGGATTCGTCATCGTCGACCTGGCTGTATGATGCAGCAGGTACTTGTTCGTCGAGCAGCTCCTCTGCGCGGTCAGTAGCGGCAAAGGCCATGCCCTCGGCCACCTCGGCTTCGGCTTCGGCATTCATAGCGACATTGAGCGCCTGCTCTTCGGCGGCCTCGGCATCGGCCAGGAGCGCATGGGCGCGCGTGGCTGCGAGTTCCGCCGCGCGCAAATAGCTTTCGGCCTCCGGACCACTCAAGGTGCCGCTGCTCACTGCTGCGCGGGTCTCCTCCAGCAAGCGGTCCGCCTCTTGAGCAAGCTGGCGTGCTTCTCGCGTACGGGCGCTGCTGGCCTCGGCGACGGCTTCAGCCTCGGCAGCCGCAGCGGCGGCGACCTCCGCGACCATGGTAGCCGCATTGGCTTCTACCAGCACCTCCTCTTCTTCAACCTCCTCTTCGCGCACAAGCTCTGTCGATAGTGATGGATCTCCGGCTTCCTCCTGCTGATCTGCATTACCAACCTCGCGCGCCAGCCGTTCGGTTTCACCGGCGAGCAGCTCGGCTTCGCGGGCAGCGTGTTCGGCCTCCTGGGCCACAGTACTGGCGCGTTCGGCCTCCACCTGCATTTGCAGGAGTTCTTGCTCCAGGTGTCGAGCGGAACCAACCTGTTCCAGGCGAGCCAGGGCAGCTGCAGCCCGTTCAGCAGCCTGTCGCGCCGCCTGTTCGGCAGCTTCAGCAGCAGCGCGGGCCTCCCTGGCAAGCTCTGCAGCTTCAGCGCTGGAGACCGGTGCGCGGACAGGAGCGGGAGCCTGCTGCACAGGTTGCTCTTCGAAAGTAGGCGACTGCACTACCTCAAGATTGATATTAGCAAGTGTCTCCTCAACAATTGGCCTCCCGGAGCCTGCCTGCTCCACAGCGGGCGGTTCTTCCGCGGAAGGAGCGCTCATGTCAGCCGGCATCGAGACGGAGAGGGGGACGGGCGCAGCAGGTTCGCCCAGTTGCTGGTGGAGCAGCATCAACTCGGCTGCCATGCGCTGCACACGAGCCGTGCGCTTTTGCAGGCGAGCCTCCGCGCGATGTAAGCGCTCTAATGCCCTGGCCTGCGCGTCCTGCGCTTCTTGCAATTCCTCCAGGATGCGCTGCCTTTCCTTCACCAGCTTTTTCCTGGTACGCTGGATGGCTTGATTATCTTGCTGGGGAGAGGACTTTTTATTTGTCATACTAACTATCCTTTAAGATGAAGCAAAACGGTGAAGCCAAATGCTTTTTGCACCTGCCGGTATTCACTATACATCTTTTTTTCGAAAAGGCGGAAACTTTATCCCGGCTCTTGTCCCGATACTGGTCAGTCTTTCTTCAAGCTGTTGGTTAACGCGTAGGGCCAGCGCCAGAGCAGCATGACGATTAAGACAAACAGCAGGGTGATGATGGCGAAGCTGAACGGCGGCACGCCACGATCGACGAAGATGCCGCGCAGCGTGAGCCCCACCGGGCAGGCAAGCACCCAGGCGAAGGCCGTTCGCTTCGCCATCTGGCGGGGCTGCTCTGTGATGTCACGGCGGTAGGCCCCGACGAAGGGGGCGACGATAAACCAGCCGGCAGCAAACGGCGCGGCAGTACCCACTACCTGGGGCAGCGCAGTAAGGCCTACCGGTTCGCCGTGGCTGATACGGCCAATTACCGAGAAGACCAGGAAGACCAGGATATCGCCAATCACGAGATTGGCGAGCTGCCGCGTCCCGGCTGCTTTGTCGACATTTTCGCTACTAGATGAAACACTTGTTGTATCATCCATGTTTTCGCGTATGGACATAATCTCTCCTTGCACCCGCAAGGGGCATTACATTTCTTTCTGTTCGCTTTTTTCGCGTACCAGTTCTTCGACAGCGGCCAACTCGGTATGCACGCCACGTATACGCAGCGCGATGACGGCCAGGTAGGCAAACAGGCCAGCCCACGCGATGGCGTAGGCTGCGACGAGATAGACGACTCCTTGCATGTTTTTCTCCTTGAAATCCAGCCCTCCAACGCCCCTCGATAAATCGGGGGGCTACAGGAAGCTCCTTATTCGATACTGGCGTGCAGGCGCTGGGCCAGCGTTTGCATTTTCTCCAGGTTGTACAGTTGCAGCATCAGGAAACTGAAGAGCAACGTGAAGGTGACGACTGAGAGCAACAGCGTCACGACCATCTCCGGCGGCAAAGCTCCAGGAGTGGTCACGGCAGCAGGGTGCAAGCCGCGCCACCAGTTCACGGCTTCGTAAATGATCGGTACATCGATGAAGCCGATGATACCGAGGACGGCGGCGGCACGGGCGCTCGCGGGGGTGCGCCCCATATAGTTACGCAGCAGTAGGTAACCGACGTAGATAAACCAGAGCACCAGGGTAGCCGTGAGTTTTGGATCCCAGGTCCACCAGGTTCCCCACGTGGGCCGCCCCCAGAGGGAGCCGGTTACCAGGGCGAACGTGGTAAAGACGGCGCCAAGCTCAGCCGAGGCGCGCGCCGCGTAGTCCCAGCGCTCGTCGCGCTTCCAGAGGTAGACGACGCTGGTCACGGCCAGTACGCCGGAGGCCAACAAAGCTACCCAGGCCATGGGCACGTGAAAGTAAAAGATACGCTGCGGCTGCCCCTGGATGGCGTCGGTCGGGGCGTAGAGGAAAATGGCCCAGATGGAGACCATCATGCCTATAAATGAGAGCGCTCCCAGCAACAGGCTGACGATGGGGAGAGTGTGATACGCTCCGGTCGCACGTGAGCGCTCACCGGTGGCGCCATCGATGGCACCCCCGCGGGTTTCGCTTGTTGTTCGATTTGCCAATGCCATATGTCTACTCCTCAATGATGAGTAATTATTCAGGTTTCGCTTTCACTCCTCGATTACGTAGCCGAAGGTGAGCATCGAGATGCTCAAGAAGATTATATCAAAGGCGACAATCAGGCCCAACCAGGGCGGGTCGTTTGCTACAGGCGCCAGCAGGGTAGCTGTTGCGCGAACCGCTCCAATGACCACAGGTACAATCAAAGGGAAAACGAGGATGGGCAGGAGCAATTCTCGCGCCCGCGTTGCCGCCGCCATGGCCGAAAAGAGCGTACCTATCACGGCAACCCCCAGCGTACCCAGCAAGACGATCGGGATGAGCGCGCTGGCAAAAAGCGGTACGTCAAACAGCGCTGCATAGACTGGCAGCGCCACCAGTTCTACCACTCCGATAAATAGCAAATTGCCGAGTAGTTTTGCAAGGTAGATCGCTTTGCGGTCCACCGGGCAGAGCAAGAGACGATCCATTGAGCCCTTTTCTCGCTCCGCGGCGATAGTACGCCCCAATCCCAGCAAGCTGGCGAAGACGAAGGCGACCCACAACGCGCCTGGCGCGACAGAGACTTTATTGTCCACGCGCAGATCGAAAGCGAAGTTGAAGATGACGAGCACGAGTAGAGCAAACAGTCCCATGCCTATCCAGGTCTGCTTGCTGCGTAGTTCGCAGCGTATGTCTTTCCAGAGTATGGCAAAGACCTGTGCGAGGAAAATCATGAGCGCTCCTTTAAACTTTCAAGCGGAAGCGGGCGACCACAAGGGTCCCCACCCAACTCCACACCACCCCCGCCCCTACGGGTGGATATAACGCGTCCATTATCAAGTGTTATGATGCTGTCGCCGAGTTTTTGCGCGTGCTCAAGCTGGTGCGTTGCAAAGAGCACGGCACCACCTTGCGCTACATGCTCATCCACCAGTGTTTCAAGCAGCTTATTTCCCTGCTCGTCGAGGCCGGTATCTGGCTCATCGAGCAGGAGCAGCCGGGGCGAGTGCAACAGAGCTCGCGCCAATGCCAGGCGCTGTACCTGCCCGCGCGAAAGCGTGCCGACCCGTTCCTGCGCGTGTTTCTCCAGGCCAACCCTGTGCAGTAGTGCGCGGGCACGCTGCTGTGCATCCTTTACCGCGTACACGCGCCCGAAAAAGTGCAGGTTCTCAAGGGCGGTCAAATCGTCGTAGAGATAGGGCTGGTGGCCTACAAAGCCTACGAGTCGCCGCACTCTCTGAGCATCCTGCGCGAGATCCAACCCATCAATATGGACGCTGCCAGCGCTGGGCGCGGTCAGACCTGCCAGGATGCGCAGCAGGGTGGTCTTGCCGGCGCCATTTGCCCCCATGAGCGCCTTGCGCTCTCCCTGCTTCAACCCGAGATCGATGCCGCGCAAAATGGGTTTCAGAGCAAAGCTCTTTTTGAGTCTTTTTATCTCCAGATATGGCCTAGTCATGGTTTTGTCCTGGGCGATCGCTCCCTGGGCAACCACAAGAGTCCTCCAGGCCGGGCGCCCCCTCCCCGGGCGACCGCAAGGGTCGCCCCTACATTTCTTTGGTATTAGCAATGGCGGCCTTTTCCTCGCTCATGAGAGTGCGGAGGCGCGCTTTGGTTTTGGCGCGGCGTTCCTGGTAGGCCGCTTTCTTGAGTTTGCCTGCTTCATATGCTTTGTCGAGTTCCAGTAGTTCTCGTAGAAGCGCCTGCTGCTGGCTGCGCGCTGCTTCGCCTGATTTTTTCTCCTGTCCTGCATCAGTGCCTTCAGCGCGACCTGATGCCCCGCCAGCGCGCGCCCTAGAGGATTTTGAGCGCGGATACGTATGATACATAGCGCCCCTACGAGCGGAACGGCGGGTAAAGCGGTAGAGAAAGCATGTCACGGCCACGATGGCCAGCATCAACAGCAGGCCAGCAATCAGCCAGATGTTAGACTGGTTGAGCGAGCCGGGAGCAGATTGAACGACGGGCAGACCCTGAAGCTGCGCCCGGATTGCAGTGCCTGCGAGCAGGTCTTTAGCCTGGTACAGGCGGTATGGATGCTGGTCGGCAGTGATAAGGCCTTTAGAGGCCAACGCGCTTGAATTGACATTCACATCTGTGGGCACGAGCAATGAGAGCTGCACGGTAGGGTATACGACATCATAGCCGAGGTCGTAAGTCGCTGCCTTGTAAGGCAGCTCGAACGAGAAGATGAACTGCGATGTTCCCGGTGGCAGCGCGGCATCGGTGGCGAAGCCCTTATCTACCTGCAGCGCCTGGTAGCCATCAAAGCCCTTAGCGAGTGTGACGTTACGCGCCTGCGGCGGCAGTGTGAAGCGCAGCGCGTTCGGTTTGCCTTTACTCGCGTCCAGCGATCCTACGTAGGTGTATGTTCCGATATTCTTGAAGAAGAAGACCTCGGAGATGGAGAGAACCCCACCCTGGGCATCCGGTGCATGCAGCAAAACGGTTGCCTGCACGATGACGATATTGGCGATGCTGGTCGTGGCCTCGTACACGGTCAGATTCACCTGCTGCACAGGTTTCGTGCCGAGATCGATGAGATTAGTGTAGTACTGCGCTCCCTGGTAGCGCGTATAGACGGCATAATTGATGGTTTTACCGGTGTTCAGGCCATTAAAGGCAAAAGCGCCGTGCGCGTCTGTCTTGATGCTCATCACGTCACGGGAGTTACTGCCCTGCGCCATTTGCAACGTTACGCTTTGCCCTACTACAGGTACATTTTTCTTTGTTCCATCCAGCAGTTGTCCATAGATACGCCCACTGGCGGCAGCATGGGCAAGGGGGATGGGCAGCAGGAAAGCAAACACGAGGGCGAGACAAGCCAGGGCGACCGCAAGGGTCGCCCCTACCATACTACGGCGGCGTTGTCTGTTGTATTTGTGTGCAAAGGAAACAATTCGGTCGTCTATGGTAGGGGCGGGGCTTGCTCCCATAGGCGTTAACTTCCTGTCCAGGGCGACGATCTCTGTGTCCAGCGAGTCAGACCCTTCGCGAAGCCAGGGGTGACACTCGACGGCATGCCGCCTGGCGACCCTTGTGGCATCCTGTCTGGGGGACAGGTATGCCCTGGAACATCTGCTTAAGTTAACGCCTATGGGGCTTGCCCCTGCCCTAGCTCTCTTCATCATTTTCCCGTAGTTTCTTCACCTGTTCTTCGATGGCGTCATCCAGTGCTTGCTCCCGGTCGTGGCGAGATTTCAAGGCTGAAAGAGCGCGCCGCATGTAGTGCTCGCGCAGGGAACGATAATCGTCTTCGCCGAGGTTACCAAGCTGGAAATCGAACTCGACCTCCTGTAGAGCGGTGCGGGCGGACTCTTCGCGATCCGCCTGCTGCGCTGTGATGTCAACTGGAGATGGAGAGGTTGCAGGCTCAATATGCCGCGTCGCAGGCACCCTGCCTGGGGGGCAGGTATCCCGATGTATCGAGGAGAATTCCTTCTGGTAGAGCGGGTAGAGCACAAAGGCGAGTGCAAATGTTCCCAGCAGGACTGCGACAATGATAGCCACTAGCGCGCCTCCATTCTGCGAGGTGTGAAAATGGGGTCGGACTCGGCCAACTCCTTCTCGATCTGCGCCCGGTAATGTTGCAGTTCGTTGTCATCAATGCCAGCAAGGTCGGCGTCATCGTCGTTCGTTTCTACACGAGGCGCAGCATGCCAGTCACGCAGGACCATGAGGAGCAGGACCACACCACCGAGAAGCAGGGCAATGGGCACCAGCCAGGCCAGCAGCATAAAGCCTTGCCAGGGCGGCGACCACACGATCTGCTGCCCGTAGCGATCAACGAAATACTGGATGACCTGTTGATCCGACCTGCCTGATTGCAGCTGCTGGCGAATGACGCCGCGCATTTGTTGCGCGAGCTGCGACGGGGAATCGGCGACCGATTCCCCCTGGCAGATGGGGCATTTCAACTGCGACGCTACATCTTGTACGCGCTGATCAAGTGTCGCATTGCGCGCCGCGCTGAGGATCATAAATGACCAGATGGCACCGATTACGGCTACTAACGCCAGTATAAGGAAGAGGGGACGCTTCTGTTTCATAGGGTTGGCTCCTCCGAGGCACCTGTATCTTGTCCATAAGATGCGAGATCATTCCGTTCGGTGACTCCAACACGGGCATTACCTGCCTCCCAGGCAGGGTCCCTGTCCCCCAGACAGGATGCCACAAGGGTCCCCTCCCTGCTCTGCCCCACCCCCGCCTCTACGGAACGATCACCATGTCCTTTATTCGCCAGAGCAGTACCCTTGGCATATGTCTCTTTTGCGGGCATCCTGAGGCGGCTACGGCGCTCGGGCCACCAGCAGATGATGCCACCGACCAGCATGAGCAGGCCGCCAAGCCAGACCAGGGATGTCAAGGGATTGATAAAGACGCGAATAGTCGCGCTCGCCGCGCCTTGCCAGTCGGCAAGGAAGACATACACATCGGTCAGGCCAAACGTAGAAATGGAGATCTGGCTGGTTGGCTGGTTCTCAAAGTTCCGATAGAACTGGCGGCCCGGGTAGATGTAACGCAGCAGGCGTCCGTCCTGCCAGATTTGCAACTGAGCAGTGACGGCATCCACGCCCGGTGTTGCATAGGCGATGTTGCCGAGGTAGGTCAACTGATAACCAGCAACGTTCAAGGTCTGTCCTGGCTTGAGGACAGCGTCTCGTTCAACCTGGAAGAAGTTCGATCCGATGACGCCTACAGCGAGCAGCACCAGGCCTAGGTGAACCAGGTAGCCCCCGTAGCGGCGCCGATAGCGCACGATGAGCATATTGAAGGCTAAGAAATAGGACTCACCGTGGTCGTGACGCACGCGCATGCCGCGCCAGAACTCGTAGATGATCGCGGTCACAGTAAACGAGCAGACGGCGAAGGCGATGTTGGCCCACACATTGCTTACGCCGAGCAGGGGCAATACGATAGCGCAAGCGGCGGCAGCGACGGCCGGTACAACGAGATTGCGCCACAGCACGCTGGTGGAGGTGCGCCTCCATGCCAGCAGAGGCCCGACACCCATGGCGAGGAGCAGTAAGACGAAGAGGGGACCATTGACATGGTCATAGAAAGGAGGCCCGACGGTCATTGTCTGCCGGCGCACAGCTTCGGAGAGAATAGGGAAGATAGTGCCCCAGAAGGTAGCAAAGGCAACACCCACCAGCAAGAGGTTGTTGAAGAGGAAAGCGCCCTCGCGCGAGATGACCGAGTCGAACTCCTGCTCGGACCGCAGCGTGGGAAGGCGGTACAGGAAGAGCCCGATACTGAAGACCACGATGATGGCGAGAAAGGTAAGGAAATATGGACCAACCGCCGAGTACGCGAAAGAGTGCACAGAACTGATAATGCCGCTACGCACCTCGAAGGTGCCGAAGATAGAGAGCGCAAACGAGGCGATCACCAGTGCGAGGTTCCAGACCTTGAGCATGCCGCGACGCTCCTGCACCATGGTCGAGTGCAAAAAGGCCGTGGCCGTCAGCCAGGGAAGGAGTGCGGCGTTCTCTACAGGGTCCCAGCCCCAGTAGCCGCCCCAGCCCAGCACGTGGTAGGCCCACCATGCTCCCAGCAGCAAGCCGGTTGTCTGGATGGACCATGCCGCCAGCATCCAGCGGCGAATCGAGCGCAGCCAGTCACTATTGAGCTTGCCTGTGATCATAGCGGCAACGGCGAACGCGAAGGGCACGGAGAAGCTCATATAGCCCATGAGCAACATAGGAGGATGGACGAGCATGCCCGGGTCCATCAACAGTGGATTCAAGCCCTGACCATCCGGTGGAGCGACGGGCAGGCGCACGAACGGATTAGAAACAATTGCCAATATGATGAGAAAGAATACCTCGATGCTCATCAAGGTGGCTACTACATAGGGTACCAGGAGGAACACGTCTCGAAGTGAATATGAAAATGGCGGAGAAGATGGAGAGCATCAAGGCCCAGTACAGCAATGAGCCTTCTTGCCCGCCATAGAAAGCGGACAGGATAAAGTACCAGGGCATGGCAAGGTTGGATTCTTGCCGTACATAGCTTACACCGAAGTCGTGAATAAGGAAAGAGACGACTAAGGCAGACGCCGCCACGAGCAGGAAGAAGGTGACGGTCAAACTGCTACGTTTCGCGCTGGCAACAAGCGCCGTGATGCCACGTTTTGCGCCGAGCACAGCTATGACGACAGTATAGACGGCAAAGCCAAGGGCAAGTATGAGTGCGATAGTGCCTACATCGGAAAAATACATGTTGGTTCCTTAGTTCGGCGCGGCCTGGAATTTGGATGGACACTTCGTCAGCAGGGTCAGTGCCTGAAATGCTCCATGGCCCGAGTAATGACCTTCTACAACAACCTGGATGCCGGGACGAAAGATATCGGGTACGATGCCACTATAGACAACAGGCAGCGACTGCGCGCCCTGCGTGATGACAAAATGCACTGTTTGTGTCTGATCATTGCGCACGATTGTTCCTGCCTGGACGACGCCTGCCACGCGCACCGACTGCGAGGTGCAGGCAAACGAAGTGCAACTCTTGAGTTCAGAAACGGTCATATAGTAGACGGCGTTTGCCTGCGTATTGGCATATACCAGGTAGGCAACCGCTGCCAGGATAGCAATTGCGGCGATCAAGAAACTCCATGGCAGCCGCTTGCGCGGTCGCGACGATACCTCTTCTGGCGCTGTTAAAGCAGGCTGCACGATATGACCTCCATTAGTGCGGCGCGATGGTCGCCTCAAACAATACGTTGAGGAGCGCGCCGAGCAAGAATACAAATATGCCCAGGACTAGCATGAGTTGCGGCGCAGCTTTGGAGAAGCGCGTCGAACGTTTTGCCAGCCGCCGTATGTTACTTTGTCCAAGATATATTGCCACTATAAACATAGCAAGTGCAGACACAATCTTCAAGCTCAATACTACCAGATATGGCAAGCCCAGTGTTGTCTGTGTCAGGCGGTCAAACACCATGAATGCACCACTGAGCAGCAGCACACCCATACAGATGTTCACCAGGCGCCTGAAGAGCGCCGCGACTTGCGCGGCTGCAGCGCCACCCCCCGCGCGTAGAGCCGGCAGGACGACAACGAGGTAGAGGATGCTGCCACCTACCCAGGTGGCGGCGGCCAGGATGTGCGCAAAGCGCACGATTAAACGAAGCTCTAACATGCATCATCGCCTGGTATTTAGTTACGAAGAGCGAAGCAGCGCTGCCATGTCGCTCTGTAGCACCTGCGCGGTGAGTTCTTTTCTCACCGTATTCACAACCACGCCGTGACGATCAATGAAGAAGGTTTCTGGGACACCGGTCACGCCATAGTTAATGCCAGTCGAGCCGTTCGGGTCCACGACGTTGACATAAGTGATGCCATTATGCTGCACGAAGCTCAGGGCAGGGCTCCGCCCGTCTTGAAAATCGATGCCGATAAAGATAACTCCTTGCGCCTTTGCGCGCTGCCACTGCGCCTGCAAGAGGGGAGCTTCCTGTTTACAGGGGTCGCACCACGATGCCCAGAAGTTGACGACGACGAGCTTCCCTTTCAGGTCTGCCAGATGAAGTGTCTTACCGGCCTGCTTGCTCAATAGAGCCAGGGTGAAATCAGGAGCAGGTTTACCCAGCAGCGGATCGCTGCTGGTGCCGCTGTTCGAGGCTGGCGCGGGCGTGAGCAGCGCCACCCAGAGCAAAGCCAGCAATGCAACATTCACCAGGCTGACTGCGGTGAAGATAATGATACTGCGCTTGCGCGATTTGCTTTTTTGTAATGCAGCCTGCTGCTCGAGCTGTGTGTCGATGGGTGAATTGGTCTCGGTTCCCATGTCCAGTAAATTCCTGCAAAGAGATGATACCAGAATGATTATGTTGTTCAGGCCTGATAGCGAACTTGCAGCCAGGGAAGGTTACCTTACAGGTACCTGAAAGTTGAGCGAATACGCATCATTTTGTCGCGCGGGTATGGCGGAAAAATGCCCGGGAGGCTCTCCTCTCTCCTCTTTTTGAACTTACCAGCGGCAATTCAGATCACAAGAGAACACGGGCAAGTGGCCATTCCACTCGCTCATTGCCTGATTCACACAGTAGAGGGAGATAACGTTTCACGTGCTGGATTAGCCTGTGTTGGGGATGGAGGTACGACTTGGGCTCGGGCCAAGAGTCCATGTAAGCAAGGCAGCCATGAAGACCAGCAGGCCAACTACAGTGATGGCAATTGGTCCTAGCAGGCCAACGAAGGCCAGCAGGAGGCCGATGGCTGTGACAAGAGGCCAGATAGTAGGAGCTGCGCCCTGAGTTGCGAGAAGCGTCTCTTGCTCCCGCCGTGTCGCAGATACCTCCTGCGCAGCACTTTCTGCAAGCAGTCGCTCGATGGTTGTATGCAATGTGCGAGCGTCAAACGGCTTGGTTAAGCACGAGATGTTGGAGCTCCTTCTAGAGATTGGCAAGCTATCTTCCCAGGCGAGCACAACTATGGGCAAGGCGGAAAGGTAGGGATGGGATGCTACTGCTGCCAGCAGGGACCAGTCGCTGCCAACGCCACCATCAACGTCGAGCACCAGCAGATCTGCTTGCTGCTCTTCGCTTGCGGAGGAAGCGCCAGGGGTATAGGCCTCGACGACATGCATGCCGCGATACTCTAAACCAAGGGCCATCAAGCGCCGTAATGATACGTCCTCTTCAATCAGCAAGATAGTATGTTTTAACTCGTGCGACATATCTATCCTTCCCTGTTCTACCCAAATTGCAGGGCTGGCAGGGCATCCCTTGCGTGGCAAGAGAGCCTGGGAGGCTCTCAGCCATGCCGATTGCATTCCCAGTGTCATTCGCCAACAAAGTCTTGCGGTCGCCCCTACTTGTACCTATCGAGAAGAGCATAACCAGCATACTTTGCAGTGGCTTTGACAAAGGCGTGCCCTGCCTTACAACTGCCTGAATGAGCACAAGCAGGGTATACGTCCCTGGCTGTTCCTACGAAATGGAGAAAAATGGTGGCCCTTTTTTCCGCTTTTGCGCAAAGCAGCGGTATTACAACAATAGTACCGCTTATGGTACAGGCGTTCATGTATAAAAAGGGGGGATTGAGCCATGGACACACGTGCCAGGACACAACAATTTTCACCGTTTCCTGACAATGATACAGAGATAACACGCTTGATGATGTTGCACCTGTTATTGCAGGAAGAGATAGCCAGCTTTTGCCCGAACCTGCGCGAACGAGACGACATAAACACTGTTTTGGATGTTGCTTGCGGGCCCGGCTGGTGGATATTCGCCATAGCGCAGGCACACCGCGACGTGGATTTTGTGGGCATTGATCGCAGTACATCCTTTATCCAGTTTGCACGCACTATGGTACATGCACGAGAGATGGAAAACGCTTTATTTTTTGTTCAAGATATATACTCTCCGGAGGTAGCGCTTTTGCCCCGCGGGGGGTTCGATTTCACCAATATGGCCTTCATTGCAGACCGTACTTCCCTGACAGCATTTCCCGCGCTGTTACAGCAAGTACAGCGCCTGTGTCGTCCTGGCGGGCTGATGCGCTGGGTCGAGATGGACCCGCCTGGCACAAACAGCGAAGCCTATGGGCGCATGACTACGCTGGCAAGGCAGGCGCTGCAAAAGGGTGGTTTAGGATTTCCTGCAGGCGCATATGCAACCGGCATCGCTCAGGTCATGGAGCAGTTGCTGCGCACAGCGGGCTTCGAGGAGGTACAGAGCATGACGCACGGGTTTGTTATTGCCGCGGATAAGGAATCACGAACTCACTATCGCTTTTTTCGACAGGCAACCGTAGCATGCCTGCAAATGAGAGCGTTTCTACTGGCGATGGAGGTGACAACGATACAGGAGTTTGAGCAGCTCTACCGGCAGATGCATGTTGATATGTTGTCGAAGGCGTTTCGCGGGACGTGTGTGTTAAGAATGGTATATGGCAAGCGGGCACGGTAATGAAGTAGAGCGGTGAGCAGATTAAAACCCCGGCCCAACCGTAAAATACCCCGTATTCACGCTACACGAATGCGTACTGCTCCTGCAAAAGTTCCCATGTAGGTAGTCACCATCCTGTTTATGTTGAACTGTTCCATAAAAGTAAAGCGGCTTCTGACCGCCCGGTTGCTGTACTATAAATGAAAAGTTCCCCTGCTGATCCACCTTTCCACTCAGCGGATAGGCTCTCTGCGGAGGAGACGTAACCGTAAACGTTCCGCTAAAATCACCCCTCCCGCTGCTTTGCTTGATAAGCACCGAGATATATGTTGTCTGCTGCTTTATCTCATCAAACATCGAGCCGTTATACTTCCCAGCAATAGAGAGGCCGTTCTGAGGCGGTGCGGGGGGAGTAGATGCAGGGGTTGGCCCAGCTAAGGAAGTATAGACAACCAGGCGCAGGGCCGTCTGGTGCTCGGTGGGGATCCAGTCCCCGGCGCAGGTCATTAAATTCAGAAAGCGGCCGGCCATATTGCCAAAAACATCTTGCACAGGTGCATTCTGCGGTGGGTACGCTTCAATCCGCGTGACATGGAAACGCAGGATCTTGCCCTGGGCATCGACGACCTGCACTTCGTCACCCGCGTGCAGGTCACGCAGACGCCAAAACACGGCGGGGTTTCCCCCAGGGCGATCCAGGTGTCCAGCAATCACGGCGCTGCCCTGTGCTCCTGGACGGGGACCGGCATTGTACAGCCCGACATCGGTCCAGGGTTGCTGCCTGGGCGTTTCCATCGTCCCATTGGGCCGAACGCCTACCGACTCGATCGGGGCGTTGACACCGATGGCTGGAATGAGCAAACGTACGGAAGCTGCGGGAGCCGGGTGAGTCGTGACAGAAGTGAGCGACAGTCCGCCCAAACTCAGGGCCAGGGCCAGTAATGCGGCCAGGACCGACCAGAACAGTCGAGCAGGACGGGCACGACCCTTTTGACGAGTGAAGGACCAGAGGCGGGTGAGCCATCCGGCACCTATTCCTGCCAACGCCAGCACTCCCAATGGTAAGGCAGCCAGTGGACTGAACTGGGAGGCGTTCAGCGGCAGCATATTGGGATCACTACCTGTTCCAGACAGACTCGGCAAGCCCTTGACCTGTACCTGGACGACCTGCAGAGGGGGGGTACCATGCAGCACCCCAACGAGAAAGAGACTGGTCACTGTGTTGGTTTTCAGCATCACCTGATCCACAAGGATGGAGGGCAGCTGAGATGAACTGACCGTGACGGTATACAGACCTGCAGCTAATCTACGGTAATCGCTGGCTCGTCGATAGAACACCGGCCCGATGACCGTGTTTGCTCCTGCAGTCACGCTCAGAGAGCCGGACTGGGGAGAAAGATCGTAGACACGAACCTTGGCCATGCCCCTGGCCATCAGGTTATCGTCGACAAAGATCTGCAGCGAGAACCCGGTGGATTTGGTGCCGATGGCGGCCACGGTATAGGCGGTACCCGCCTGGACGGAGAGCGTCTGCACAATCACCGCTGCACCGACCCCTTTGCCAACGAGTGCAAGCTCCACGCGATGCTGCCCTGCGGGCAGTTGGAGGTAATCCGTGACGGTGGCAAATTGTGCATTCCCCAAGAACTTTGCCCCATC
>WNGK01000806.1_pt1 | contig 36881 bp, 36 predicted proteins | sample 5400601 | NCBI WGS metagenome assembly WNGK01 (sample SAMN13153376, study PRJNA577476) | soil metagenome | isolation source: 60 cm soil or saprolite under Garry oak tree replicate 1 | place: USA:California | collected 2016-06-15 | reverse complement strand
TGTCCGGTGGCGGCCATGGCCGATGCCGAGCGCCGGCTCTACGCCGTGCAGTTCCACCCCGAGGTCGCCCATACGCAGCAGGGCAAGACGGTCTTGAGGAATTTCCTGGCCGCCTGCGGGGCGCGGGGTGACTGGTCCATGGCCTCCTTCATCGACACGGAGGTCGCGACCATCCGCCAGACGGTGGGAGGAGACCGCGTGCTCTGCGCACTCTCGGGCGGCGTCGACTCCTCGGTGGTGGCCATGCTCATCCACAAGGCCATCGGCGATCAGCTGACCTGCCTCTTCGTCGACAACGGCCTCTTGCGTCAGGGAGAGGCGGAGGCCGTCGTCGACACCTTCCGTGACACCTTCAAGATTAAGCTCATCCATGTGGATGCAAGCAAGCGGTTTCTTGATCGTCTGCGAGACGTCACGGATCCGGAGCTGAAGCGCAAGCGCATCGGCAACGAGTTCATCGCCCTCTTCGAGGAAGAGGCGCGCAAGCTCGGCCACATTCCCTGGCTCGCCCAGGGCACGCTCTATCCCGACGTGATCGAGTCGGTATCCTTCAAGGGCCCGTCGGCGACCATCAAGACGCATCACAACGTCGGCGGGCTGCCTCCGGATATGAAGTTCAAGCTGATCGAGCCGCTTCGCGAGCTCTTCAAGGACGAGGTCCGGGAGGTGGGCGCCCTCCTCGGACTGCCGGGTGAGATCATCTGGCGCCAGCCGTTCCCGGGACCGGGGCTGGCCATCCGCGTTCTCGGCGAGGTCAACGAAGAGCGGCTGAGCGTCCTGCGCGAGGCCGACGCCGTCGTCCAGGAAGAGGTGCGGCGGGCCGGGCTCGAGCGCGAGGTGTGGCAGGCCTTCGCCGTCCTGCTCCCGGTGCGCACGGTCGGCGTCATGGGCGATTTCCGCACCTACGCCGACGTGATCGCCCTCCGCGCCGTCACGAGCCAGGACGCCATGACGGCGGACTGGGCGCGGCTGCCCTACGATCTCCTCGCGCGGATCTCCTCGCGCGTCATCAACGAGGTCAAGGGCGTCAACCGCGTGGTCTACGACATCTCCTCCAAGCCTCCCAGCACCATCGAATGGGAGTAGACGGCCCCGCCCGCGAGGGCGGCGCCCCCCGCGCCGACTTCGTCCACCTCCACGTCCACTCGGAGTACAGCCTGCTGGACGGCGCCGCTCAGCTCGAGAAGATCGAGCGCGCGCCCGGCCAGGGCAGGAAAGAAGTGGACGTGGGGCTCATCGCGCGGGCCGCCCAGCTCGGCTTCCCGGCCCTCGCCCTCACCGATCACGGCAACCTCTTCGGCGCCATCGACTTCTACGCGGCCTGCCAGCAGGCCGCCATCACGCCGATCATCGGCTGCGAGCTCTACGTGGCCCCGGGCAGCCGCTTCGAGCGCTCGCCCCAGGACGGCGGCTACGAGGGCGCGAGCCACGCCACCGTCCTCGTCCGCAACGAGACGGGCTACCGCAACCTGATCAAGCTCGTCTCGAAGGCGTACCTGGAGGGCTTCTACTACAAGCCGCGCGTCGATCACGAGCTGCTGGCCCAGCATGCCGACGGGCTCCTCGTCCTCTCGGGATGCCTCAACTCGGAGGTGAGCAAGCTGCTCGCGGCCGGGGAGGACGCCAAGGCTCTCGAGATGGCGGGGTGGTACCAGGAGGTCTTCGGCAAGGACTTCTACTTCATGGAAGTCCAGTCGCACGGGATAGACCTCCAGGCGCGGGTGACCGAGGCGACCGTGCGCCTGGCGCGGCAGATCGGGGCGCCCCTCTGCGGCACCAACGACTCGCACTACGTCGAGGCCGGCCACGCCCGGGCCCACGAGGCGCTCCTGTGCATCCAGACGGGCGCGACCATGAGCGATCCCAACCGGTGGCGGTTCTCCACGGAGGAGTTCTACCTCAAGTCGGCGGACGAGATGCGGGCCGTCTTCAAGGACCTGCCCGAGGCCTACCGCAACACGCTGGCCGTGTCGGAGCGCTGCAAGCTCGAGCTCGGCTTCGGGCAATTCCACCTGCCGAACTACGACGTCCCCGCCGGCCACACCCTCGACTCCTACCTCGAGCACCTCGCCACGGAGGGCCTGGCCCGTCGCTACGGCGGCTCGCCGCCGGACGCCGTGGTCGAGCGTCTCCGCTACGAGCTGTCCGTCGTCTCCAAGATGGGCTTCTCCGGGTACTTCCTCGTGGTGTGGGACTTCATCGCCTACGCGCGCGGGAAGGGGATCGCGGTGGGCCCGGGTCGCGGCTCGTCCGCGGGATCGCTCGTCGCATACTGCCTCGGCATCACCAACGTCGACCCCGTTCGCTACGGGCTCCTCTTCGAGCGCTTCCTGAATCCCGAGCGCATCTCCATGCCCGACATGGACATCGACTTCGCCGACGATCGGCGCGACGAGGTCATCCGTTACGTGGTGGAGCGCTACGGCGCCGATCGCGTCGCCCACATCATCACCTTCGGCACCATGGGAGCCAAGGCGGTGATCCGCGACGTCGCGCGCGTCATGGGCTTTTCTTTCGGCGAGGCGGACCGGATCGCCAAGCTCGTGCCGGGCTTCCCTCTGAACATCACGCTCGACGAGGCGCTCGAGAAGGCGCCCGCCCTCGCCGAGCAGGTGAAGCGAGACAGCCGCGTCGGCGAGCTGTGGGCGGTGGCCCGGACGCTCGAGGGCTGCACGCGCCACGCCTCCGTCCATGCCTCGGCCGTGGTCATCTCGGACGCGCCCCTCATGGATCGCGTCCCTCTCTACAAGGATCCGAAGCGGCCCGAGCTGATCACGGGCTTCGCCATGGGGCCCATCGAGAAGCTGGGGCTGCTCAAGATGGACTTCCTGGGCCTGCGGACGCTGACCGTCATCGCCGACGCGGCGCGCCTGGTGGGGGAGTCGCGGGGCATCACCCTCGACCCCGAGGCCCTGCCCCTCGACGACGCCAAGACGTATCAGCTCCTCTCGGAGGCGAGGACCTTCGGGGTCTTCCAGCTGGAGTCGGCGGGCATGCGGGACGCCCTCAAGTCGCTGCGGCCCACGCGCATCGAGGACATCATCGCCATGGTGTCGCTCTACCGGCCGGGCCCCATGGAGCTGATCCCGGAGTTCGTATCTCCAGGAGACCTACGGGATCATGGTCTACCAGGAGCAGGTGATGGGGCTCGCGGCCGAGCTCGCCGGCTTCACGCTGGGCGAGGCGGACACGCTGCGCAAGGCCATGGGCAAGAAGGACCGCGAGCTCATGGCCGCCCAGCGAGCGAAGTTCCTCGTGGGGTGCCGCGCCAACGACATCGAGGGCAAGAAGGCCGAGCGCGTCTGGGATCTCGTCGAGAAGTTCGCGGGGTACGGGTTCAACAAGTGCCTGACCGGTGACGCACGAATCGAGATGGCCGACGGTACACGCAAGCCGATCACTGAGGTACGAGACGGCGATCTCGTGCTGACCAAGGATGGTCCTTTCCCCGCCTTCGGAGTGCGACCAAGCGGAGTCCGCGCCGTCGGACGGCTCCGACTGAGAAACGGCATGCAGCTCCGATGCACGCCTGACCATCCCCTCTTCACCCAGCGGGGCTGGGTCGATGCCGGAGAGCTTACCGTCGACGATTTCGTGGCGGTCGTGCGGGAGCTCCCCACGGGACGCGCCGCGGTGCCGGACAGGCACTCGGCGCTCCTCGGCTATGCCCTCTCCGAAGGATCCCTGGGCTATGCGGGACACTTCAATCTCTTTTCCAGCGCAGCGGATGAGATAGAGGATATGGCACGGGCGCTCGAAGATTTTCCCAACACGGAGGCGCGCGTCGAGCATCGGAAAACGGGCAAGGCCTCATCGGTCCGGCCGGTTCGTCGTGAGCGTGGCGCGCCCTCGGGAGCGGTGACCTTCCTCTTCGACGAGTGCGGGCTGCAATGGCTGGGCGCGCTGGAGAAACGGTTGCCTGCCCTCGTCGATCGCTGGAATCGGCGCAGCGTGGCGGTATTGCTGGGCAAGCTCTTCCAAGGTGACGGTTGCATCCACGAGAAGACGAGGTCTATCTTCTACGCCACCTCTTCCGAGACGCTGGCCGAGGACGTGAGGCGTTTGCTGCTCAAAGTGGGTGTGTCGGCCACCATCCACGCCAAGAGCTTCTCCTATCGCGGCGGCCGGCGACAGGGCTTCACGGTCAACCTTCTCGGCGGCCGCGCCATGTTTGCCCGATTCAGGCAGATCGTCGGGCCCCATCTCCTGGAAGGGAAGCGCCGGGCGCTCGACCGGCTCGCCGATGCGTCCAACGGTTGGCCTGTGCTCCTCGCCCGAGGGACGGTGGATGTGGTGCCTACGGAGCTCTACCTCACACCGCTCCGCGAAGCCATTCTCAAGTCGTTCCCGAATCTCCAGGAGACCTACGGGATCATGGTCTACCAGGAGCAGGTGATGGGGCTCGCGGCCGAGCTCGCCGGCTTCACGCTGGGCGAGGCGGACACGCTGCGCAAGGCCATGGGCAAGAAGGACCGCGAGCTCATGGCCGCGCAGCGAGCGAAGTTCCTCGTGGGGTGCCGCGCCAACGACATCGAGGGCAAGAAGGCCGAGCGCGTCTGGGATCTCGTCGAGAAGTTCGCGGGGTACGGATTCAACAAGTCGCATGCGGCCTGTTACGGCCTCGTCGCCTACCAGACGGCGTATCTCAAGGCGAACTATCCCGTCGAGTTCATGGCCGCTCTGCTCACCTCCGAAATGGAGAAGACCGACAAGATCGTTCAGTACATGGAAGAGTGCCGCAGCATGGGACTCAGGGTGGAGCCGCCCGCCGTGGGCGTCTCGGGCGCACGCTTCACCGTGCTCGGCGAGACCATTCACTTCGGCCTCGCCGCCATCAAGAACGTGGGCGCCACCGCCATCGACTCGATCGTCAAGGCGCGCGAGACGGGAGCCTTCGCGAGCCTGGCCGACTTCTGCGGGCGTGTCGATCTCCGCCTCGTCAATCGACGTGTGGTGGAGAGCCTGGTCAAAGCGGGCGCCTTCGACTCGCTCGGGGAGACGCGCGCAGGGCTCCTCTCGGGGCTCGACCAGGCCATGGAGGTCGGGCAGCGGAGCCAGCGGGACCGCGACGAGGGGCAGGCGTCCCTCTTCGAGTCCCTGTCGTCGCCGCAGGTGGCGGGGTCGGCGCCGGCGCCGCGGGTCGAATCGCAGGTGCCCGAGTGGCCCCGCGAGGAGCTCCTCGGCTACGAGAAGGAGGTCCTCGGCTTCTATCTCTCCGGCCACCCGCTCGACGAGTTCCGCGAGGTGGCCGGCCGCCTCCGGGCCGCCTCCGCCACCGAGCTGGCCGGCTCTCCCGTCGCCGCGCGCGTGCTTCTCCTCGGTCTGGTCAGCGGGCTGCAGGAGAACTCGACCAAGAGCGGCAATCGCATGGCCTTCGCCACCCTCGAGCTCGTGGACGGCTCCGTGCCCCTCACGATCTTTCCCGAGCCCTATCGCGCGTGCGCCGTCGCCCTCCGGCACCGCGGGCCCGTGCTCGTGCGTGGTCGCATCGACGACAGCGACAAGGGACGGGTGGTCCTCGCCGAAGAGGTCAAGCCTCTCGACGAGATGACCATCGCCCAGGTCCGCGCGGGCGGCGATCGCGCGCCCGGGCGCCGCAATGGCGCGGCCACGGGCGAGAGCCCGCAGACCTGCCGCATCCGCGTGCGGGCGGGGACCGCGGACCCTCAGGCGCTCCTCGCCTCGCTGCGTGGGATCTGCGAGGCGCATCCCGGACCCACGCCGCTCTTCGTCCACGTCCTCCTCGACGAGCAGGAAGTCGTGGTGCGGGCCAAGGGGCTGTCCGTACTCGCCGACGAGGTGCTGCTGGGGAAAGTCGAGGGGGTGCTCGGCCCCGGCAGTATACTCGTCGAGTATGCCGGACGAGCTTGAGTTCGAGCGGCCCCTCCTGGAGCTGGAGAACCGTATCGCGGAGCTTCGCGCGTCCGAGGACCCGCAGGGCGCGCGCGACGAGATCCATCGTCTCGAGGAGCGCCTCCGGCGATTGCAGCAGAGGGTCTATGGCTCCCTGACCCCGTGGCAACGCACGCAGCTCGCCCGTCACCCGAAGCGTCCGCACACCCTCGACCTCTTCCGCCTCCTCCTCGAGGATTTCATCGAGCTCCACGGCGATCGCGTCTTCGGCGACGACAAGGCCATCGTGGGAGGGCTCGGCCGCTTCGAGGGGCAGCCCGTGGTCGCCCTCGGCCACCAGAAGGGCCGCGACACGCGCGAGAACATCGCGCGGAACTTCGGCATGCCGCACCCGGAAGGCTATCGCAAGGCCCTGCGCCTCATGGAGCTCGGGGCGAAGTTCGGGAAGCCCATCCTGACCTTCATCGACACTCCCGGCGCCTATCCCGGCCTCGGGGCGGAGGAGCGGGGCCAGGCCGAAGCCATTGCGCGCAATCTTCGCGAGATGGCGGGGCTCGCCACGCCCATCGTCTGCGTGGTCACCGGGGAGGGCGGAAGCGGGGGCGCGCTTGCCATCGGGATGGGTAACCGGGTCCTCATGCTCGAGTACGGTGTCTATTCGGTCATTTCCCCCGAAGGCTGTGCGGCCATCCTGTGGGGCGAGGCCACGAAGGCGCCGGAAGCGGCGGAGCTCATGCGTGTCACGGCGCCGGAGCTGAAGAGCCTCGGCGTCATCGACGGTGTCGTGCCGGAGCCGGTGGGCGGCGCGCATCGGAACTGGGAGGAGACGGCGGCGAATCTCCGGACGGCCCTGCGCGATTCGCTCTGGGAGCTCCGCTCGCTCTCGCCGGGCGAGCTCATCGCCCAGCGCGCGGAGAAATTCAGGCGGATCGGCGTCTTCGAAGAGTCGGTCTGAGCCCGCCCGGTTTGACAGGCTCTCATGCGAATGCTAACGTAAGTGCCGATCTTTTATGCCAAAACTCCACCTGATCACCTACGGCTGTCAGATGAACGAGTACGACTCGGAGCGCGTCGCCGGTCTGCTGCGCGATGAGCGCTACGAGCTGACGGAGACCGCACAGGACGCCGATCTGATCCTCCTGAATACTTGCGCCATCCGCGAGAAGTGCGAAGACAAGGTCTTCTCGCGCCTGGGGGAGCTCAAGCATCTCAAGCGCGAGCGGCCTCACGTCCTCATCGGCGTCATGGGCTGCATGGCCCAGCTCTGGCAGGGGAAGATCCAGGAGCGCGCGCCCTCGGTCGATCTCGTGTTCGGCTCGGCCGCGGTGTCGCGCGTGGGTGAGCTGGTGGCGCGCGCGCGCGCGACGGGAGCCCCCGTGCTGGAGACGGGCGAGGCGCCCCTCGTCAAGATCACCGCTCGACCCGAAGCCGTGGGCCAGCTCAAGGCCTTCGTCACCGTGATGGAGGGCTGCGAGAAAGGGTGCACCTTCTGCGTGGTGCCCGTGACCCGGGGTCGCGAGCGGAGCCACTCGCCCGCGTCCATCGTGGCGGAGGTGCGGGAGCTCGCCGCCGCGGGCGTGCGCGAGGTGACCTTGCTCGGCCAGACGGTCAACGCCTACGGGCGCGACCTGACCCCCGCCACGGATCTGGCCGCCCTCCTCGAGCTCGTCGACGAGGTGGAGGGGATCGAGCGCATCCGCTTCACCACCTCCAACCCGTACAACTTGACGCCGCGTCTCATCCGCGCCATCCGGGACGTCCCCAAGGTGGTCGAGTACCTGCACCTGCCGCTGCAGTCAGGCTCCGACCGCGTGCTCGGGCGCATGCATCGCGGATACACGCGGGCCCGGTACCTCGAGCTGATCGCCGAGCTCGAGGAGACGGTGCCGGGCATCGCGCTGTCCACCGACCTCATCGTGGGATTCCCGGGCGAGGAGGAGGCGGACTTCGAGCAGACGGTCGACATGGTCGAGCGCGTGGGCTACGACAACGTCTTCGTCTTCCGCTATTCGCGCCGCCCGGGCACGCCGGCCGCGACCATGCTTGATCAAGTCCCGGAGGAGATCAAGGCGCGGCGGAACAGCCGCCTCCTGGAGGTGGCCACGCGCGTGGGGGCCGCCCGGAGCCGTGCCCTCGAGGGCCGGGTTCTGCCCATTCTCGTGGACGGCGTCTCGCGAAAGAATCCAGACGAGGCCACGGGGCGCACGCGCTGCAACCGAGTCGTGAACTTCGACGCCCACGGCCGCCGGCTCCTCGGCGAGGTCGTGCCGGTGCTGATCACCCAGGCGCTGCCCCACAGCCTGCGCGGCGAGCTCGCCGGCGCGGGTGCCGAGGGGCGCGTGCTGGCCACCGCCGCGGTGTAGCCGCGGCGCAGGGGGGACGGCATGTTTCTCGAAATGAAGGTGAAGCAGCTCGCCCTCGATCCCCTGTCCAACATGCCCATCATCATCCTGCGTGACGAGGAGGAGAAGCGCTCGCTGCCCATCTGGGTCGGGCTCTTCGAGGCCAACGCCATCGCGCTGGAGCTGGAGAAGATCACCACGGCGCGGCCCATGACCCATGACCTCATCAAGAACATCCTCGAGTCGCTCGACGCCCGCGTGGTCAAGGTGGTGGTCAACGACCTCCGCGAGAACACGTTCTACGCGGTCCTCCACCTCCAGCTCGGCTCGGCGGAGATCACCGTCGACTCCCGTCCCTCGGACGCCATCGCTCTCGCCCTGCGCGTGGGGGCGTCGATCTTCGTGGACGAGGAGGTCGTGCTCAAGGCCAAGAACGTCGAGGTGACCAAGGAGCGCGATCTCGGCAAGGGCCTCGCCGAGGACCAGACGACCATCAAGAACTGGCTCGACTCGATCAAGCCGGGGGACTTCGGGAAGATCGAGCGCGGCAAAGAGCCCGGCCAGGATGAGTAGCCGATGCGCGTCGGTCTCTTCACCAACAACTACCTTCCGTTCCGCGGCGGCGTCACCACCGCGGTAGAGACCCTGCGCGAGGGCCTCGACGCCCTCGGCCATCGAGCCTGGGTCTTCGCCCCCGCCCCCGCCCGGGCGCTGCCCGAGCCGGCCTTCGTCTTTCGCTACCCGTCGGTGCCCGCCCCCACGTACCCTGGCTTCGCGCTGCCGCTGCCGCTCTCCCCGCGCCTCGCGCGCACGGCGCGCCAGCTCCAGCTCGAGATCTTCCACGCCCAGCACCCGTTTCTCCTGGGCCCGGCGGCCCGGCGGCTGGCCCGGGCGGAGGGGCGGCCCATCGTCTTCACGTATCACACCCGTTACGAGAAGTACGCCCACTACGTGCCGCTGCCCGAGCGGCTCGTGGCGGCTTTGGCCGTCCGGCTCTCCTGTCGCTTCGCGGACGCGACGGACCTCGTGGTGGCGCCCTCGGGCCACATCGCGCACGTGCTGGCCTCACGAGGTGTACGCGCCCCCGTGGTGGTGGTGCCGACGGGGGTCGACCTCGACCGCTTCCGTCCCGGGGATCGTGAGGCGGCGCGTCGGGGGCTGGGCCTCCCCGCTGACGCCCCGATCTGCCTGTACGTCGGCCGCCTCGATCGCGAGAAGAGCGTCGAGCGGATCATCGAGGCCTTCGCTTCCATCGCCGAGGCCGTCTCGGGCGCGCGCCTGCTCCTGGTCGGGCAGGGGAGCCACGCGGGGCCTCTCGAGCGACGGGCGGCGGCCAGCCGGGCGCACGAGCGCATCCACTTCGTGGGCGGCGTCGCGCGCGGGGAGCTTCCCCCCTACTACCAGGCGTCCGATCTCTTCCTCTTCGCCTCGGAGACGGAGACGCAGGGTCTGGTCCTGGCCGAGGCGCACGCCTGTGGGCTGCCCGCGGTGGCCGTGCGGGCCTCGGGTGTCGACGAGGTGATCCGGGACGGCGAGACGGGGCTTCTCACCAAGGCCGAGGCTGCGGAGCTGGCCGACGCGGCCATCGGGCTCCTGCTCGATCGCTCACGGCGCGAGAACATGGCGCGGGCGGCGCGAGGCTGCGCGGAGGCGGAGTTCTCCGCGGTCCGCCAGGTCGCCGTCATGGCCGGGCAGTACCGGGCTCTCCTCGAGCGCCGGCGGTGAGCCCGGCAGCGACCACCCAGAGTCTCCAGGCGACCTTCCAGCCCGACTGGCATCCCGGTCCGGGCGATCCCGGTCGCCGAGGCTTCCTCTCCCCGGATCCGCGCGTGCGGACGCTCTTGCGCGTGCTGGTCTCGTACCCCGAGGTTCGCCACGTGCTGCCCGATCGCGTGAGCCTGGAGCCGGGCGCGGACGTGAGGCTGATCGAGAGCATCATGCGCTTCGTGTCGCGCCAGGCCTGGCTGGTGACGCGCGTGACGCTCGCGGAGTCGCGATGATCTGGAATCCCGCGGCGGAGACCGCTTCGCGCGCTGAGCGCTGCCGACTCCAGCTCGAGCGGCTGCGGGGGGCGGTGGCCTGGGCCGGCGAACGCGTGCCGTTCTACCGGGAGGCCTTCGCAGCGGCGGACGTGGACCCATCCGCCATCAAGAGCCTGGACGATCTCGCGCGGCTGCCCTTCACGCGGAAGAGCCATCTCCGCGACCAGTATCCGTGGGGTCTCTTCGCCGTTCCCCGCGAGGCCCTTGTCCGCGTGCATGCCTCCTCGGGCACCAAGGGCAAGCCCACGATCGTGGGCTACACGCGGGGCGATCTCGAGATGTGGCGGGAGGTCATGGCCCGCTCGCTCGCCCTCGCGGGCGCCGAGCCGGGGCACCTGATCCACAACGCCTACGGCTACGGGCTCTTCACGGGAGGCCTGGGCGTCCACGACGGGGCCGAGCACATGGGCGTGACCGTGCTCCCCGTCTCCTCGGGCAACACTCTCCGGCAGATCCTGCTCCTTCAGGATTTCCATCCGCAGGGACTGGCGTGCACGCCGTCGTTCGCGCTCCACATCGGGGAGACCATGCGCGAGCAGGGCCTGGATCCGCGCGCGGTCGGCGTGGGCTACGGAATTTTCGGCGCGGAGCCGTGGACCGAGGCCATGCGCCGTCAGATCGAAGCGCTGTGGGGGCTTCGCGCGGTGGACTGCTACGGTCTCAGCGAGATCATCGGCCCCGGGGTGGCCATGGAGTGCGTGGAGGTCCGCGACGGCCTTCACGTGAACGACGATCACTTCCTCCCCGAGATCGTCGATCCGGTCTCGGGCGACCCCCTCCCGGAGGGCGCGGAGGGCGAGCTGGTCCTGACCTGCCTGACCAAGGAAGCGCTACCCATAATTCGCTACCGGACGGGCGACCTCACGAGTCTCGATGCCGCGCCCTGCCGCTGCGGACGGACCACGGCGCGGATCGCGCGGATCAAGGGCCGGGCCGACGACATGCTGGTGATCAAGGGCGTGAACGTCTACCCCTCCCAGCTCGAAGCGGCCTTGTTGACGCTGGACGAGCTGGCGCCGCATTATCAGCTTGTGGTGGACCGCACGGCGGGCTTCCCGACCCTGGAGGTGCACGTGGAGCCGGCCGAGGCGCGCGTCGTCGCGTGGGGCGGCTTCGACGCGGCGCGGCCCGAGGTGCGGGGGCTGTCGGAACGGGTAGGGGAGATGCTCCGGGGCCACCTGGGGCTCAATCTGGTCGTGACCATCGTGCCGCCCAAGACCATTCCTCGAAGCGAGGGCAAGGCGGTGCGGGTGGTGGAAAGGAGCTGACATGGGCGGACGCGTGACGGAGACGCAGCTCCTGGCTCGGATCGAGCGCGGCGAGCGCATCGAGTCGGCCGAGGAGATGACGGAGGAGTACAAGGAGAACCTGATCCACCTCATGACCATGCAGGCCGACTCCGAGCTGTCGGGCGGCTACGGCTATGTTCCGTGGATCATGAAGGCCCCGGACGTCGAGGAGAAGCACGTGGTCGCGCAGATCGTCAAGGACGAGCATCGCCACGCCGCCGTCATGTACGGGCTGCTCGCCGACCTGGGGGTGGACGTCAAGGCGCACGTCAAGGCCCACGACGAGGCTCTGGCCATGCGGATCGACGACGCGGCGGACATCGGCACCGCCCGCATCACCGCCGACAAGCGCGTGAACATCTTCTACTATCCGATCGATACGTGGGCCGACTTCACCTTCTTCAACTTCTGCATGGATCGGGGGGCGGGGCACCAGCTCGAAGACGTGCGGCAGTGCTCGTACGGCCCCTGGGTGCGGGCCATCGAGGGGATCTTCAAGGAGGAGAAGTTCCACATCCGCCACGGCGAGTTCTGGGTCAAGAAGCTCGCGGAGGACGCGGCGACCCACGACGAGGCGCAGAAGACGTTCGAGAAGTGGTACATCCGCACCATGAACATCTTCGGTCGCCCGCGCACGGCCAAGAACGCCGTCTACCGCAAGTACCGGCTCAAGCTCCGTGACAACGACGACGTGCGCCAGGCTTTCGCCGCCGAGGTGAAGGACAAGGCCGAGTCGGTGGGACTCCACCCGCCGGAGTGGAAGCCGGTCTGGGACAAGCTGCCCGAAGAGGCGCAGATCCCGGGGTAGGGCGCGTGCGCTTCCGGAGCCCGCTGGTCGTCGCGATCATCCTCGCGACGGCGATGCCGTCGATAGCCCAGTCCGGCCGTCAGGTGAAGGTCGTCCTCGAGTTCCAGCAACAGAGCCAGGCCGCGCGCCAGGGCGCCCAGGGCCAGGGCAGCATCATCATCGAGGACGGCAAGAAACCGCGGGGCCGCGGCGGCCTCGCCGTCGAGGACACCACGACCCGCACCACGCGGACCAGCGGCGTCTTCACCGTCGTGCAGGACGGGGGCACGGCGAGCATGATGGTGGCGAGCGAGGTGCCCTACACCGCCATCTCGTGGTTCCGGGACTACGCGACCGGCCAGGGGTACGTGGCGCAGGGGACGGCCTGGCAGCGCGTGGGGACGACGCTCGTGGTCAATCCGACCATCCTGCCCAAGGGCCAGATCCGTGTGCGTCTCGTGCCCCAGGTCAGCTATTTCACCCCGGAAGGCGCGGGCAGCATCGACTTCAACGAGGCGGTGACCGATGTCATCGTGCCGAACGGGCGCGCCATGCGCGTCGGTGGCGCCACGCGCGGCATCAATCAGGTCACTCGGCAGATCTTGGGCTACAGCCAGCAGCAGTCCTCGAGCGAGTCGAGCTTCATCCTCACGGCCACCATTCTCGAATGACGGGGAGTCCGCGCGCTGCCCCCGGAATCGCAGGCGAACGGTTGATTGACATAATGCCTCTTATCAGACATTCACGGGAAGCTCAAAGAATGCTCTCTGGCCGCCTCGAGGACGCTCTCTAGGGTTTGACCGGCGATTGAAGCGTGGCCACACGCGCTCGAAGCTCCTCCGCGCGCCGGCCGTCGGGAAGCTCCTTCAGAATCTTCTGGTAGGTCTCCAGAGCCGCGGCGCGCTTGCCGCCGAGCTCCTGTACGCGGGCCATGTCTGACATGGCCTCCTCGTAGAGAAAGTCCTTAGGGCCGGCCCCCTTAACCGTTTCAGCAAAGCTCTTTTCCGCCGCCTCGTAGTTCTTCTCCGCCTCGAAGGTGAATCCGACGCCGAGAGACGCCAGGCTGGTCAGGCTGGCCGAGCGGGCTCGAGACCTGGCGACCTGGAAGGCGGCGCGGGCCTGCGGGTACTGTCCGGCGGCGAAGCGGAGATTGCCGAGCTGGTAGGCAGCCTGGGCGCCCGAGCTCAGCCTCGGGTACTCCGCCACGACGTCCTCGAGGGCCTTCTGGGCCCGCTCCTTGGCCTCGGGCACCGCATTTGGGGTCTGGGCCTGGGCCAGGAGGAATCGCGCCTGGGCCAGGGCCACGGCCCCGTGGGACTCGGCGCGCGTGCTCCAGACCATCCAGCCGCCCCAGCCGAGACCGACCGCGGCCAGGATGATGAGGGCAAGGCCCGCCCAGCGACCCCAGCGAGATGCGCGGAGAATGGCGAGGAGCTCGCTCATTCTCGCGTCTCCGCGGATCCGAGACCGCGCGACTCGCCCGTCCGGCTGTGCTGCCCGCGCTCGAGCCAGATCTCGCCCTTGACGGAGGCGCCCTCGGCCGCCGAGAAGCTGCCGGCCTTGAGGGTGCCCGTCAGCACGCCCGTGGGCAGGATGTCCAGGCGCGTGGTTGCCGACAGATTGCCGCGCACCTTGCCCGCGATGACGATGGAGGCGGCGTTGACATTGGCGTCGACTTCGGAGCTCTCGGCGACCACGACGCGTCCGGACACGTCGATCTCGCCCTCGAAGCGGCCGTAGACGTGGAAATCGCCCTCGCCCGTGATCTCGCCGCGAAGTGAGAGGCCGCTGCCCAGGACGGCGCGGCCGGGATCAGAGGCATCGCTCACGCCCGCCGACGAGAGGCTCGCGCGCGGCGCCGAATCATCCGGGGCACCGCTCAGCCCGAGAAAGCGGAGGATGCCACCCATCGGCCCGCGCTCAGTCGCCATGCGGCAGCGTGGTCAACACGGGCTCAGTCTAGACGGCCGGACCTCCGATCTCAAGCGCCTCCTTTATGTGCTCGCCTCGCCACGCTCGTGCCTGCGGCAGCTCGGCCGTGTCTCGGCTCGAAAGTCGTTTCGGTGCTCGCTCTCAACTCAGCTCTCGGCTCGCGCCTTCGGCGCTTACCTCGCACGGCCACACGCTCCTCGCCCGCGGCTCGCGAAAGTCCTTCGCCCCTGCCCGCGCGGCGCGCGAGCCGGCGCACGGGAGCGTAGCGGAAGCAGGAGGTCAGGTGATCGTTGACGAGTCCGACGGCCTGCATGAAGGCATAACAGATCGTGGGCCCCACGAAGGTGAAGCCGCGCTGCTTGAGATCGCGCGAGAGGGCCTGGGAGAGCGCCGTCTGGGCTGGCACCTGGCGGGGCGAGCGGCGACGGTTGTCGAGGGGCTGGCCGCCCACGAAGCTCCACAGGTAGGCGGCGAAGCTGCCGTGCTCGCGCTGGATGGCGAGGACGCCCCGCGCATTGTCGATGGCGCTCTCGATCTTGCCGCGGTGCCGGATGATGCCGGGATCGCACAGCAGCCGGGCGACCGCCGTGGGCTTGAAGCGCGCCACGCGCGCGACGTCGAAGCCCGCGAAGGCGCGCCGGTAACCCGCGCGCCTGGCCAGGATGGTCGACCAGCTGAGGCCCGCCTGGGCGCCCTCGAGCACGAGGAGCTCGAAGAGCCCGCGATCGTCGTGAGAAGGCACGCCCCATTCCGCGTCGTGATACACGATGTCGGGCTCGCCGCGGGCCCAGTGGCACCGACGGGGCATGCGGGCTAACGGCAGTCGGTGTAGATGGAGGAGCCGATGGCGTAGCTGTAGCAGCGGATGGGCGAAGGCGGCATGGTGGGCAGCGCCCTCGCCGCCTCGGGTCGTCTCGTTCCGATCGTGAGGGGGCCGGCCACGGGCGCGCACTCGGTGTGCGTGTCGTTACCGGTCTTCGAGCTGCTGCAGTGAATCGCGGGTGAGGGGACGGCGCGCGCCCCGCTCTGACAGTCGGTGTGAGTGTCGGTGCCCGTCGCGTGGCTCGTGCAACGCGCGGGTGGCTCGCCCACCCGATCGGTCTGCGCTCCCGCCACCGTCGCGCCGAGAAGCAGGACCACGGAGAGGGCGAGCGCCGCGCCGTGACGCCGGGTCACGGGGCGGGCTCGTCGGGCAGGCGCTGGCTCTTGGACCGCGCTCCCCCGCCCCGTCCGCCGCGGTCGCGGCTCGTGAGCTGCCAGGCCATGAGCCCTACCACGAGGACGATGAGGATCCAGCCGGCCGTATCCAGATTGACGATGAGCCAGCCGACCATGCTGAGCGCGGCGAGGAGCCAGAGGAGTGCGACATACCGCGACGCGATCTTCACAACCCATACCTCTCGCCCATCGCTCCCCTCGCCGCCGTCACGTCCGAGGTCGTGCCGACCAGCCCTCACCCACGCGAATTCGGTAAGTTACGTCTCTGATACGGCGGAAAACCCGACGTGGGTAAGGATACCACGAACCCCGTGGAGCCCGGCCGCAGGGGTACCGCGCATTGGCCGAGGCGCGTGAGCTCTCGAGGGAATGGTCCGACTCGAGCGCCGGGTGATCCCGCATGCCCTGCGGAGGCTTCCGCATGCGGCCGAGCACCCGGCGCTCGGCGATGATGTCGCGCGGACTCGCGGCTACTTCTTGGCCGCGAGCCCTAGACGCTGCTCCAGCACTTGCCGCACTTCCTTGGCCGTCTCCCGCCACATGCTCTTGTCGGCGGCGGTGTCGTAGGTGCCCTGCACCTGCTTGCGGAACTCGGCCATGGCCGCGTCCTGCTTTTCCTTGTTGTCGGCGGGGGCGGCGTCGAGGGTGGTGGCGCGGATGGCGAAGGAGCGCTGGGTGGCCGTGCCCGCCCGCTCGATCCATCGCCCGACCTCGTTCCAGTCCTTGTCGAAGAAGACCACGATGGGAATGGAGCGGTAGCCGTTGTTCAGGAAGCACTCGGTCAGATCCGGGTGCTGGTCGCGCAGGAGCACGCGCATCTCGGCCCCCGGCATGGCCTCGACGATGCGCGCGATCATGGGCGAGTTGCGATGGACGTCGCCGCACCAGTTCTCGGCCAGCATGAGCACGTACTTGACCTGTCCGATTCCGGAAAAGAACTTGCGCTCGTCATCGGTCAGCCCCGCCTTGGAGTAGTTCTCCTCCGTGCGTGGCTTGGTGTCGCCCATCTGGGCCAGGTAGTCCTTCCAGCTCAGGCCCGAAGTGAATCGCTTCTCGTCCAGGGGAATTCTCAGCTGCGCCATGTCGTGATCTCCTCCTGTGGGGTCTAGGTGGTGATGCCGCGCCGGGCGAGCTCGCCCTCGAGGTCCAGCTCCCTGGTCCCGATCGAGGTGCCGCCGGGCACTGTCCAGAAAATCTCGAACTCCAGCCCGTCCGGGTCCTTGGCGTAGAGCGACAGGCTCACTCCGTGATTCGACGAGCCGACGAGCGCGCCCGCCTCCATGAGTCGTCCGCGCGCGCGGACGAGGTCGGTGATGTCGCCGACCTCCCACGCGGAATGGTACATGCGGGCCACGCCCTCGTGCGGCCCCGGCACCCCCGTGTGCTCGAACAGGCCCAGGTGATGATCGTCGGGGCTGCCGGGGATCCTGAGAAAGGCCGCGCGCGGGGACTGCGTCTTGACCTCGAAGCCGAGGATGTCGCGGTAGAAGCGCACGCTCCGCTCCACATTCGACACCCACAACACGAGATGCTGGAGCCGCTTGAGCCCGATGCCGGTGGTGGCCGTGGTCATGTCGCCTCTTCCACGCTGACCGTGATGGCCGCGCAGGCGATGATGGTGTCGGCCCCCGTCACGCGCAACCCGCCGCTCACGGGTCGGATGGTGACCTCGCCGTGGGGCAGCTCGCGCTGGACGACGTCGACCTTGACTGAGTCGGGGTCGGGCACGGCCACCGTCACATCCACGAGCATCTTGCCGCCACGCGCGCGGATGTCCTGGAAGAAGGGCAGGCTCGAATGACGGATGGCGTCGGACACGGCGCGGCAGGCCGCCTTCGTCGAGTCGTTGCCATGGACGTCCACGCCCATGCCGAACTCGAGGACATATCTCCTTGCGCTCACGGCCCACCTCCGATAGCGTCGTCCGCGGACAATCCCGGCGGCTCACGCATGGTTCACCAGGAAGTCACGGCTGTCAAGCTCCCGTGACGAGGGGCACTGGGGCAATTTGCTTCGCCATACTTCGTTGCGAGCGGGTCGGCAACCCTCAACGTACACCCACGTACGCCTCGGGCTGCCGACCCGCTCGCGCCTCGTCTGGCTCGCAACTTGCCCCAGTGCCTGTGCTCAAACTTACCCACTACGTGACGAGGAGTTAAATATGCGCATCCACAATCTGTATACCGACGCGAGCGGACAATCGCACTTCCGGGACATCAACGTCGAGTGGGCAGAGGAGACGCGCGCGGGCAAGCTCTCCAAGCGCCTGCCCGCCACGGGGATCATCTTCCGCCAGGTCCCCCCCACCTACGACCTCGACTGGCACCCGGCGCCCCGGCGGCAGTACATCATCAACCTCGACGCGGGGGTCCAGATCACGGCGAGCGACGGCGAGAGCCGCGTCATCGGGGCCGGCGAGGTCATCCTCGTCGAGGACACCACGGGCAAGGGTCACCTCTCCAAGGCCATCGACGGGAAGCTGCGTCACTGCATCTTCGTGCCGATCGACTAGCAGGCGGCTGAAAGAGCCTGCGAGCTGGACGTCAGGCGGGGAGCTTGGCGAGGTGGGGCATGACCTCGGAGGTGAAGAGGTCGATGGAGCCGGAGGCCTCCGCCTCGCTCATGTTGCCGAACATGAGCCGGCACACGAAGTACGTGCAGGCACTCTCCGCGATCTGCTTCTCGAGCTCTTCTCTCACGCGGGCCGGGGTGCCCGCGAAGGCGATGCCGCGCTGGCGGGCCTCGTCGAAATCCCGCGCAAAGCGGATCGGGGTCGATCCAAAATCTCGCCAGAGCTTGGTCAGGTTCGCGAACCAGACGGCATAGTTCGAGCGGGCGAGGGCTTCCGCCTGGGCCTCGGTGTCCGCGACCACGACGTGCCGCGAGACGCCGAGCCTGGGCATCGTCCCTCCCCCGTGCTTGCGCTCCCACACCTCGCGGTACCGCTCGAAGAGCGACTTCGCCCCATCCGCGGGCGCGTTGCTGATCACGTGCACCTTGTTGGTGGCCGCCCACTCCGCTCCCGCCGCGTGGCCGAGGCCGTACCAGAGCGGCGGATGCGGCTGCTGAAGGGGACGCAGGACCATGGGGACCTTGCGGTAGACGTACCGGGCGCCGCGGTGCTCGAGGACATCGCTCGTGAGGCCCTGGAGGATGACCTCAAGGGCCTCCCGGTAGATCTCCTCGGTCTCCAGGTGATGCAGGTTGAAGTACGCCATCTCGTAAGGCACGATGCCGCGGCCCACGCCGAAGTCGAAGCGTCCGTGCGAGAGATGGTCGAGCATGCACACCTCTTCGATGAGGCGCAGCGGATCGTAGAGGGGCAGGCAGTACACGCAGGGGCCGAGGCGGATGCGTCGCGTCCGCTGGCTCGCCGCGGCGAGGAAGATCCCGGGCACGGGCGCCAGTCCGAGGGGCGTGGCGTGGTGTTCGGCGAGATGGTAGGAGTAGAAGCCGGCGGCATCGTACTTCTCCAGCAGGCGCAGCCGGCTCTCGTAGAACTCCTCGAGCGGCGCCTCCCGCCGGTCCAGATGATCGAAGATCCCGAGCTCCATCGCTCCTCCCTCTCGCCAGCCCCGACGCGTCAGGCATTCCTGGCCGGGAACCGGCTCGCACGGAAGGTTATACTGCGGGACGCGGGTCTTGGCCATGACTACTTCCGGGCGCGGCGAGGCGCATCTCATCGGCAGCGTTCCCCTGCCCGACGCCGAGGCAGTCTTCCGGACCGTGGCGGCCGCCCTCGGACCGTTCCTGCGCCGGATGCCGGACGGAGAGACCGGAGAGCGCCGGCGCTGGATCTTCTTTCAAAGCGTCATGCTCAAGAATCACCCCGCCATGGAGATCGATCCCACCGTTCCCCTCTTCGCCCTCCGGCAGTGGGACGGCAAGCTGCTGCGCGAGATGCCCCTGCTCCGCTTTCGCGCCGACGTCGATCCCGACCGGGTGGTCTTCGAGACGGGCTACGCGGAGGCGGCGCGCGCCTCCCACGGGGTCTTCCGGCGGCTGCGGAAGGAAGGCGCGATTCCTGAGGGCACGCGCTTCCAGGTCTGTCTTCCCACCCCGATGGCGAGCGGCTACATGTACGTCAGCCCGAAAGCGCGCGAGGCGTACCTGCCCGTCTACGAGCGGGCCCTCCGTCGGGCGCTCGAGAACATCGTGGCGTCCATTCCCGCCGAGGAGCTGGCCATCCAGTGGGATGTCTGTCAGGAGGTGCTGGTCTACGAGGGATTCTTTGCGGACCGGCCCCGCGACTACAAGCGTCAGGTCGTGGGGGAGCTCGCGCGACTCGGCGACCTCGTTCCCCCCGCCGTTCAGATGGGCTATCACCTCTGCTACGGCTCGCCCGCGGACGAGCATCTGGTGATGCCGCGCGACATGGCCATCATGGTCGAGATGGCCAACGAGGTCCGCCAGGCCCTCGCCCGCCGCGTCGATTTCCTCCACATGCCCGTGCCGAAGGATCGCACGGATGCCGCATATGTCCGTCCGCTCGCAGAGCTCGCGGGCTTCGAGGAGTGCGCGCTCTATCTCGGCCTCATACACCACGACGACCCGGCGGGTGACCAGGCGCGCATCAAGGCCGCGCGCGACGTCGTCGACGTCTTCGGGGTGGCCTCGGAGTGCGGCTGGGGGCGGACCGATCCCCAGCGGGTGCCCGGCCTTCTCGAAAGTCACCGCGCGGCCGTCCAACTCATCACGGGGGTGAAACCATGAAGCTTCTCTTCTTCGACGACTTCAAGCTGGGCATCCTCAAGGCCGATGCCGTGGTCGACGTCTCCGACGCCGTGAAGGCCATTCCCCACAATGCCCCGCACGAGCTCATCAACGGGCTGATCGCGAGGTTCGCCGAGTATCGCCGGCCCCTGGAAGAGGCGGCGGCCCGCGGCAAGGGCATCCCCGTCGCCCAGGTGCGGATCAGGCCGCCCGTGCCCAAGCCCTACAACATCGTGGCCATGGCGGTGAACTACATGGAGGACGGGACCCGGAGCGAGCCCGCGCCCATCAACGCCTTCCACAAGTCGCCGCACGCCGTCATCGGCGACGGCGACACCATGATTCTCCCCGACGTCCCCGCCACCATCTTCGAGGGCGAGGCGGAGATGGCGCTCGTCATCGGCAAGCGCGCCTCCGGTGTCCCCGCCGCCGAGGCCATGAGCTACGTCTTCGGCTACCTCAACTTCATCGACGGATCGGCGCGCGGGCTCCTCCCCCCCGGCAATACCTTCTACCAGATGAAGTCGCGCGACACGTTCGCGCCCATGGGGCCGTATCTGGTCACCGCGGACGAGGTGCCCGACCCTCACAAGCTCCAGATCCGTCTCTGGGTCAACGGCACCCTCAAGCAGAACTTCAACACGAGTGACATGGCCCACAAGATCCCGCGGTGCATCGAATGGGTCAGCTCCATCCATCCGCTCGAGCCGGGCGACGTCGTGGCCACCGGGACCAATCATCGCGGGCTCAGCGGCTTCCAGGACGGCGACCGCATCGAGCTCGAGACGGAAGGGCTGGGGCGACTGCGCTTCAACGTGCGCGACGACCTGAAGCGCACCTGGGCGAGGGAGACGCGGCTGGACCGGCAGGAGAAGAAGCTCGAGGGGACGACGCCTCAGCTCACGGGCAAGTACGCGCCGAAGTCTTAGCCCGGCAACGGCGACGAGGTCAAGTCTGCCCGGCCCAAGAGGCCTCGGCGGCCTCGCGCCAGCGCGCGCGGATCGTCTCGAACTCCCGGGCGGGGAGGGGGCCCGCCTCGAGATGGGCGGCGTTCTGCGACCAGCGCTCCGGCTTCGCCGTGCCCACGATGGCCGTGTGGACGCCCGCCACGGCGAGCGTGAAGCGAAGCGCGGTGGCCGCGCCCGCCTCCGGCGCGTTCCGGAGGAACGGATAGTCGAGGGCGCGCAGACGGGACCAGTACGTCTGGTAGTAAGGCTCCGCCGGCTTGCGCGCGTATCGCCAGGCCGCGTTCGCCAGTGGGCGCTTGGCGATGATGCCCACGTCCCGCGTCCGCGCCAGGGGCAGGGTGAGGTCGAGCGCTTCCTGGTCCGCGATGCTCACCGAGGTCTGCAGCGTGTCGAAGCGCCCGCACTCGATGGCGTAGCGTGCCGCCTCGCCGTCGCCGCTGTAGCCGATGTATCTCGTCAGGCCGCGCTCGCGCGCCTGCTCGAGAGCGCCGATGACGTCGCCCTTGCCCAGCTCTTCGCGCGAGCAGCTGTGGAGCTGGATCAGGTCGAGGCGATCGGTGGCCAGACGCTTGAGGCTCCGCTCGATGCTGGTGAGGAGCGCGGCGGGCCGCCAGTCCCCCCTGCCCCAGCCGCGGCCGTGGCCGCACTTGGTGAAGAGGTAGAACTCGCGGCGCCGCGCGGCGACGGCCCCGCCGATGAGCTCCTCGCTGTCCTCGTAGCACTCGGCGGTGTCGATCACGTTGAGCCCGGCGTCGAGGGCGCCGCCCAGGAGGCGGCCGACAGTCCGGCGGCTCACGCGCTGGTAGCCGATCTCCGAGCCCCCGAAGCCCAGGACGCTCACCATCATGTCGGTGCGGCCGAGCCGGCGTCTCTCCACGTGTCCTTCCCGTGCTAGAATTCGCGTCCGTCGATCACTCTTCCGTCCCGTGAGGCTACCATGAAGATCACGCACGTCACCACGCGGGTGCTGAGCACGCCCGCCGACAACCCACTCGTGGTCGGTTTGCCCGCGCCCACCGATACGCGCGAGTTCGTCCTCCTCGAGCTCGGCACCGATCAGGGCCTCACGGGGATCGGCCTGACCTTCTTCGGAGCCGCCCTCACGCCCGCCCTCAAGGTCGCGGTGGACACCCTGGCCCGCCTGCTCGTGGGCGACGATCCCCGCCAGGTGGAAGGCGTCGCGGCCAAGCTGCGGCGGGCGGCGAGCGGCTCGGGGCCGGGCGGTCTCTTCACGCTGGCCCTCTCGGCCATCGACATGGCGTGCTGGGATCTCAAGGGCAAGGCGGCGGGCCAGTCCGTCTGCGCCCTCCTGGGCGGGTCGCGCGAGCGCGTGCCGACCTACGCCAGCGGCGCCCTCCTCCGCGCGCATCCCGTGGATTACCTGGCCAAGGCGGGGCCGCGGCTCGTGGACATGGGCTTCCGCCAGATGAAGATGCAGTGCGGGAGCGAGCCCACGGTGGCCGCCTCCGTCGAGCGGGTGGCCGTCATGCGCGAGGCCATCGGGCCCGACATCGATCTCATGTGCGACATCAACCAGCTCTGGAGCGTGAACCAGGCCATCGAGGTGGGGACCCGCATCGCGGACTACCACCTCTTCTGGCTGGAAGATCCGACCGCGCACGACGACTTTCCGGGCCTCGCCCGCATCGCCGATGCCCTCACCGCTCCCGTCGCCGCGGGCGAGTACCACTACGGGATCGTCCCCTTCCGCCACATGCTGGAGGCGCGCGCCATCGACATCGTGATGATCGACCTCCTGCGCGTGGGCGGGATCACGCAGTGGATGAAGGTCGCGGGCATGGCGGAGGCGTTCAATCTGCCCGTGGTCAGCCATCTCATTCCGGAGATCCACGTCCAGCTCGTGGCGGCCATCCCCAACGGCCTCACCGTGGAGTACATGCCGTGGTCCCTCCGGCTCTTCGAGGAGCCGCCCGCGATGGAAGCCGGGCAGCTCGCGGTGCCGAAGAAGCCCGGGCTCGGTCTGGCCTTCGATCAGGCAGCCATCAAGCGCTACCAGGTCGGTTGAGCGTCCCCCACAAATCCTGATAATTTCGAGGATTCCTGATAATCTTGGCGGGTCGGACGGACAGCACAGACACCCACATCGGAGGAGCCGAGCGAGATGAAAGACTTCAAGATCTGGATGAACGGCAAGCTCGTCACGCAGGCGGAGGCCGTCCTGCCCGTCAACAGCGCGGCGGTCTTTTACGCGACCAACGTCTTCGAGGGCATCCGGGCCTACTGGAACGAGGCCGAGGGCGAGCTCTACTGCTTCCGCCTCGCCGAGCACTTCGCGCGGTTCCGCGAGTCCATGAAGATGATGCGCTTCACCGTCCCCTACCAGGACCTCGATCTGTACGAGGCCGTGCGCGACATGCTCCGCGGTAACGAGGTCCGCGAGGACGTGCACATGCACCTGGTCGGCTACGTCGCGGGCCCCGGCCTCGACGCGACCTCGCCCTCGGGGCTGTACATCAATCCGCGGCGCCGGGCGCGCGTGGAAGGCGGCAACGGCCTCAAGGCCTGCGTCAGCTCCTGGCAGCGCACGCATGACAATGCCATCCCCATCCGGCTCAAGTGCGGCGCCAACTACCAGAACGGCCGGCTCGCCACGCTCCAGGCCAAGGCCGACGGCTACGACTCCCCCATCTTCCTGAACCAGCAAGGCACGGTGGCCGAGGGCACGGGGGCGACCTTCTTCATGGTTCGCCGGGGCAAGCTCGTGACGCCGCCTGTGACCAGCGACATTCTCGAGTCGATCACGCGGACCACCCTGATCGAATCGCTCGGTCCCAACCTGGGGATGGACGTGGTCGAGCGGGAGATCGCGCGGACCGAGCTCTACGTGGCTGACGAGGCCTTCTTCTGCGGGAGCGGCTACGAGATCACGCCCATCGTGTCCATCGACCGCTTCCCCGTGGGAGATGGCAAGGTGGGGCCCATCACCCAGCGGCTCTCCACGGCCTACATGAACGTGGTGCGCGGGATCGACCAGCGATTCCCCGAGTGGCGCACCCCGGTGTACAAGCCCGTCACCGTCTGACCCGACCCGAGGAGGACGATATGCGCCGTCTCCGTGTGCATCTCGTCCTCCTCGTCTTGTCTTTCCTTCTGGGAGGCCCCTCGGGCGCGGAGGCGCAGGTCTCCACGCAGGCGTATTCCCTGCCCTCGGGAGGTGGCCATCCGCACGACGTCGCCGTCGGCAAGGACGGCATCGTCTGGTACACGGCCCAGGGTGACGGCAAGCTCGGCCGCCTCGATCCAACCACGGGCAAGGTCGATCTCGTTTCGCTGGGAATCGGAGCGGCTCCGCACGGCGTCATCGTGGGGCCGGATGGCGCGCCCTGGGTGACCGAGGGTGGCACCAACTCCATCGTCCGGGTCGATCCGCAGACTCGCCAGGTCAAGTCGTGGCCGCTGCCCGAGGCGCGCGGCTACGTCAACCTCAACACGCTCACCTTCGACAAGCGCGGCCGTGTCTGGTTCACCGGCCAGAACGGCATCTACGGCCGGCTGGACCCCAGGACAGGCGAGATGCACGTCTGGGACGCTCCGCGTGGCCGCGGGCCCTACGGCATCGCCACCACGCCGGACGGCGCCGTCTACTACGCCTCCCTCGCGGGGAGCCACATCGCCCGCGTCGATCTCGACACGGGCGCCGCCACCATCATCGAGCCTCCCACCAAGAGCCAGGGCGCGCGGCGGGTGTGGTCGGACTCGCAGGGGCGGATCTGGGTGAGCGAGTGGAACAGCGGCAACGTCAGCGCCTTCGATCCCCGATCGAACAGCTGGAAGACCTGGAAGCTTCCCGGCGACAAGCCGCGGACCTATGCCGTCTATGTCGACGAGCGCGACATGGTGTGGCTGAGCGACTGGGGCGGCAACGCCATGGTCCGCTTCGATCCCGCCACGGAGAAGTTCGAGGTGTTTCCGAGCGACCGCCCGGGCGCCAATGTGCGCCAGATCCTCGGCCGGCCCGGTGAGGTGTGGGCCCCCGAGTCCGGGACCAGCCGGCTCGTGGTCTATCGCGTGAAGTGAGCCGGTCCTGAGTCGCCTGGGGCGCCGGCTCCTCCTCGCGGGCGCCCTGCTGATCGGATGGCCTCTCGAAGCCGGGTCTGATGCCGCGCGCGGCGAGCGGGTCTTCCAGCGCTGCTATGCCTGCCATTCGGTCAAACCCGAGGAGAGCAACCTTCCTGGTCCGAACCTTGGTGGTGTCTTCGGCCGTCGGGCGGGAAGCCTGTCGGGCTTCGACTTCTCGCCGGCCATGATCGAGGCCGGGCTTCGGCGCCACGTGGTCTGGACCCGGAAGACCCTCGACGCGTTCCTTGCCGCCCCGCAGCGGCTCGTCCCCGGCACCACCATGGCGACGCCTGGCCTGTCGAGGGCGGACGAGCGTCGTGACCTGATCGACTACCTGGAGCGGGCGTCGAGAGCTGCGCGGGCAGCGCCCGGCAAGGTCCGCTAGCGCGTCGCGCGCTACACGAAGCGCATCAGCATCGCCAGGCCGAGGGCGATGCGGTACCAGCCGAAGGGCGTGAAGCTGTGGGTCTGGACCCACCGTATCAGCCACCGCACCACGAGGAACGCGGTGATGGCCGAGACGACGGTGCCGAGGGCGAGGAGTCCCCAGTCGGTGGGCACGGGGCCCGGATGCCGGAGGGCGTGCCAGGTCTCGAAGCCGCCCGCGGCGAGCAGGGTGGGAACGGCGAGGAGGAAGGAGAACTCCGTGGCCGCCGGCCGGCTCAGGCCGAGCACCATGGCGATCATGATGGTGGCGGCGGAGCGCGACGTGCCGGGAAAGACGGCGGCGAGGAGCTGCGCCAGGCCCACCACCGCCGCCATCATCCAGGTCACCTCCGAGCTCAGTCGCTTGCCGCGCAGCGCCCACTCGATCACGAGAATCACGAGGCCGCCGATCAAGGTCGCCCAGGCGATCGGTGAGACCTCCTTGGGAAGCATGAAGCCCAGCTTCTTGGCCGTGAGACCGCCGACCCCTGTGATGACGAAGGCGAGGACGAGCTTGGCCAGATAGTCTCGCGTGGCGGGGTCCCCGAGCCTCAGGAGGAGATCGCGAACGCGTGCGGAGAAGGCGGCGAGGACCGCGAGCGCCGCGCCCGACTGGATGGTGATGTTGAAGAGATCCGACTGCTGAGGCAGCAGGTGCGTGTTTTCCACGAGCAGCAGGTGGCCCGTCGAGGAAATGGGAAGAAACTCCGTGATGCCCTCGATGATGCCCAGGATGGTGACGGCGAGCCAGCCGGGCACGGGCCTAGGTTCCCGCCCTGCCCGGTTCTTCAGGTGGGGGCGCGGGAACTCCGGCCAGGCTGCGGAGACGCTCCTCGGCGTCGGTGATCGGAGACGGCCCGTGCATCATGGCCCGGGCCACGTCGAGCATGGGGTATCCCTGGCGGGCCTCGTCCTGGAATCGCTTCGCGAAGGCTCCGCTACGGATGTCGTCCAGGACGGTCCGGAAGCTCTTGGCCATGGCCTCGCGGTCCATCTCGAGGGTACGGGTCAAGCCGCCGAACACGGCCGTGGGCCCGTGCTCCTCCGAGGAGCGGAAGAAGCCCGATTCCCGGAACGACTTGAAGACCACTTCCATCTCGCCCGACATGTACATCTCCATCACCAGCGCCTCGGCCGGGATGCCCGCTTCGCGGCCGACGTCGAAGGCGATCATGATCGCCATGCCGAGGAGGGATCCCATCGTCTGCTCCACGAAGAGATCGAGAGATGCCTCGACGGCCGCGCTCATCTCGATGGCCCCCGCGCGCAAGACGCCGAGCGCGTCCGCCAGCCCCAGCATCCGCTGCTGCGCGCGCTCGCTGCGGTCCGCTTCCACGCCCACGCAGGCCCAGAAGCCCGCTCCCGCCAGATATCGCGTGCGGGCGGCGCTCCCGGCCATGCGGGGGGCGACGAGAAGCACGTCGACGGTGTCGGGCGGGCGGATGAGCCCGAAGGCGAGGCTATAGCCGGAGCCAAAGGCGATCGCGCTGCCGGGCCGGAGCGCGGGAGCGATCTCGCGCGGGAAGATCTCGGGAATGACCTCGTCGGGGAGGAGCACGAAGACGATGTCCTCGGCGGCGGCCCGGGCGATGGGCGCCACCTCGAACCCCTCGGCGCGCGCCCGGGCCGCGTACTCGTCCTCGCGGTTGCCGATCTGGACCTTGACGCCGGAGTCCCGGAGGTTGAGGGCCGCGCTGCGCCCCAGATTGCCGTAGCCGATCACGGCCACCGACTCGCCGGCCAGCGACCGCTCGGGCGCGTCGGCCGCCCGGTACACCTTCACCTGCTTCTCTGGGCCGTTCTCCACTAGACGCGGTTCCGCTGCAGCGCGGCCCTGATGACCTCCTCGGCCGACGGCGTCCCCGCCGCGTCCTTGTACTTGGCCAGCCGCTCATAGATCTCGCCGGCGGCGTGGAAGAAGCCGCCGGGAAGATCCACGCTCTCCAGCGTGGCCGCGATCTCCGCCATCTCGCCCGTGAAGCGCCAGGCCTTGCGGGCATTGTCGCGAGCCGCGCTTTCGGAGCGCGCGGCAACTCCCGGCTGGCTCAGCCCCCACTCGTCGAGCAGGGCCTTGTCCACGCCCGCCTGCATGGCCAGCGCGCGGATGGCGATGAGCAACGCCGAGGTCCCCTTCGTGTAGGCGGCATAGGCCATCTTGAGCGCGGACGCGGCTCCGGGGCCGCCGTCGATGGCGATGGCCTGCAGCGGCCCCTTCTCGAAGAGGCGGGCGATGGCGCCGGCCTGCTCGCCCGAGAGATACAGCCGCGTGGTCCCCGGCTTCCGGGGGGGAGGGCCGATGATGCCGCCGTCCACGAAGGTGGCGCCCCCCTTCTCCACGATGCGGCCGATCTCCCGCCCGGTCTGCGGCGAGACGGCATTGCCGTCGACGTAGATTCCCGAGAAGCCCTGGGCGGCGACCTCGCGGGCGAGGTCGACGGCCGCGTGCGGTGGGCAGACCGAGAGGATGACCTGGCTGGCGGCTACCACCGGGGCGAGCCCCTTGATGTCCTCGAGCCCCGCGGCGGCGGCGCGCTCGAGCGTCTGGGGGCTACGCCCCTCGGATGCCCAGAGCACGCGCAGGCCATTCGCCCGCGCCGAGGCGCCCACCATGCTGCCCATGTCCCCTGGATGCAGAAGGCCTATCGTCGCGCTCGCCATGGTCGCCTCTCTGTCGGTCCGTTGATCCGTGCCCACGGGTCAGTCGTGGATCGACCCGGCAAGGAATTGTACGACGGTCACGCGCCGCATGGTGGTCCATTTGGATGCCCGGCCCGGCATTTGCCGAGCATGAATTGCGCACGCGCTCAGACCAGCTTTTTCCTCAGCCGCCAGATCTCCTCGGAGGGCCATCGGCGCGCCCACTCCGGCGTCACGTAGGGGAAGCTCGTCGATGCCCCCTCGGGGGCCTGGAGCTCGACAAGATCAAGGATCTCGAGGCCATTGGAGCGGAAGAGCCGTATCCACTGGCCTATCGGCAGGGTGAATTCCACTGACGCGCTGTCGGACCACTCCAGGCGATGCAGCCCGAAGTAGTCTCGGACCAGACGGTCCGAGGCAGGATCTTCGCTGTCCGGGGCGCAGAGAGTGAAGAGGGTGCCGTTCTTCAGGAAGACCAGATGGCCACCGGGCCGCAAGAGCCGCACGGCCTCGGGGATCCAGCGGTAGGGATCGCACCATATGCTCGCGCCGTACTCGGAGATGGCGAGATCGAAGCTCGCGTTGGGCAGCGGGACCTCCTCGGCGTTGCCGTGCAGGAGCGGGAAGCTGAGACCGTGCTCTCGCTGGAGCCCTCGGGCCGTCTCGAGCTGCTTGGTCGAGTTGTCGATGCCCACCATGCGAGCGCCCCGCCGCGCGAGCCAGGCCGACCAGTACGCGGTGCCACAGCCCAGCTCGATGACGTCCTTGCCGGCCACGTCCGGCACGACCTGGAGGTCACGCTCGGGCACGCTCCAGATACCCCACGTGGGATCGTCGCTGGCCCAGGCGCGGCGGCCGCGACCGGCATACTCCACGCTGAGCTGGTCCCAGTGTGCCCGGTTGAGCCTGACGTGCTCCGGCAGATCGCTGTCGCTCATGGGCTGGTGGCGGTGACCCTACACCGCGACGGGCTCGACGAGCTGCGCTCCCTCGTTGTCGGGCGAGGAGACCAGCGTGGAGACGGGATAGGCTTCCATCCCCTCCGCGGGCAGCGGGCGCAGGCACGGCAATACGCGCGCGGGGTCGGTCACCCGCGGGTCGAGCCAGCGCGCTTCGGCGTCCGGGTCCAGGATCACGGGCATCCGATCGTGGATCTGAGCCAGCAAGTCGTTCGCCGTGGTCGTGATGATCGCGCAGGTCGGCGGGGCTCCCGTCCGAGGATCGGGAGGCGTCCAGAGCCCGGCGAAGCCGAAGAGCACCCCGCCCCTGAGCTTGACGTGGAAGGGCTGCTTCCGCTTCCGGCCCGGCACGGGCTTCCATTCGTAGAAGCCGGAAGCGGGGACGAGACACCGGCCGCGCTCGACGGCCGCCTGGAACATGCCGCTCGTGGCCACCGTCTCCGCCTTGGCATTGATGGGCGCGAGCTTGCTGGACTTCATCCAGCCGGGATGGAATCCCCATCGCGCCATCACGAGGCGTCGCCCGCCCTCGTCGGCGACGACGATGGGGACGGGCTGCGAGGGCGCCACGTTGTAGCGGGAGGTCAGGTCCTCGTCCGGGACCTCCTCCACGGTGATGCCGAAGCGGAGGGCCAGCTCGTCGAAGGCCGCGGTCTGCGTGTAGCGCCCGCACATAAAACCAGTCTACCTGATCAGCCTTCCAGCTCGGAGATCATCGCGTTCGCCCGGCGCAGCCGGCGGCTCAGCTCGCTCCCGAGGCTGGTCAACAGCTTGATCGCGATGGCGTGGTGATCCCTGACCAGCGCGCGGAAGGCGTCCTCGGAGAGGACGTAGCAGACCACGTCCTCGTCGGCGGTGACGGTGGCCGACCGGGGCTGCTGGTCCAGCAGCGCCACTTCCCCGAAGACGGTGCCCGCGGAGAAGGACGCGAGCCGGCGCTGCCCGCTCTGGCCGGGGCGCCCGACCTTGACGCTGGCCACGCCGCGCGCCATCAGGAAGAGGTCGCGATCGCGACTGCCTTCCTGGATGAGGGTTTCGTTCTTGGCATACGCGCGGCGAACGAGGAGGGCGCGCACGATCGCCACTTCCTCCTCGCTCAATCCGTCAAAGACGCTCAGTCGATCCACCGGCATCTCGGCGTCGAGCGCATGGCCAGGGGCATGAGCCAGGAGGAGCCGGTCCTCGGCGAACTCGAGCGCGGCGTCTGTGTCCGAGAATGACGCGTGGGCACCCAAGGTGCCTGTCACGCCCAGGTCGCGAAGGACTGCGGACACCAGGGCGTTGTCGTGCGCGTGGCTGAGGAGCAGGCACCCGCCCCGTTTCTTCAGCCGGTCGTTGATCTGGACGAGGATACGCGCGCCCGTGCTGTCCAGCTCGTTGACGCGCTTGAAGTCCAGGACGACGCAGCAGCCATTTCCCGCGGCAGGATCTTCCGCCCGGGTGGCCAGGTCCTCTGCGGTGCCGAAGAAGATGGGCCCTTCCAGCTCGAAGACCACGATCTGCCGCCCGTGCGCGCCGAGCAGCTCCATCAGCTTCGGGTCGCGCGCCTTCCGGGAACGGACGACATCGCCGTGATACGTGCGCCGCACCACCGACTTGCTCATCCGGATGAGGAAGAAGAGGACAGCGAGCGCCACTCCCATGCCCACGCCGACCACGGGATCGAAGACGAGGATGGTCCCGGCGACCAGGATGACCACGAGAAGGTCCAGGACCATCACGCGCCAGTGGAGGAGCTCCCCGCCGATCGCCTGGGTCACGAGCTGGAAGCTCGACCGGTCGAAGAGCTGAAGGCCCACGACGACGAGCATGCCCGCCACCACCGCCCGTGGCAGCGCAGCGATGGCGGGCCTCAGCAAGAGCACCGCGAGGAGGATCACCGCGGCCGCGACCACCGCCGCCAGGCGCGTCCGTCCTCCTGCGCGATGGTTGGCGGAGCTCGCGCCCAGGTTCATGCCGCTCGGAATCCCGCCGAAGCAGGCCGCGGCGACGTTGCCCAGGCCAATTCTCACGAGCTCGTGAGGGCCGCTGGATCGCTCGCCGGTCACTCCGTCGATGACCCGCGCACAGAGGAGAACATCCAGCGATGAGACGAGGGCTAGACCTAAGGCGCCGACGCTGAGGGTGAGGAGTACGGGCCATAGCTCACGTTCAACCAGAAGACTGCCGAAGCCGGGAAGATAGCGGGGCACCGGCAGCGTCGATGGCAGGGGCCCGATGATGGGCCCGAGCGAGGCGCGATATCCGGCGGCCGAGAGCGCGTAGTACGCGCCGGTTCCGATGAAGAGCCCGAGAAGGGCCGGCGGAACGCTCTTCGCGAAGCGCGGGCCGTACCACATGGCCAGGCAGGTGACGATGCCGACGACAAGGGTCAGCGGCTGCACCGCGGACAGATTGGCGGCGACTGCGCTCAGAGGCACGCGCCGGCGAAATCCGAGCAGCGCGTCCACCTGGGAGAGCATGATCAGAACGGCCGCGGCGTTCTGGAATCCCGACATGACCGGCGAGGGAATGTAACGAATGAGGCGCCCGATGCGTACGGCGCCGACGAGCGCCTGGAAGAGCCCCGCCATCAGGACCACGAAGAAGACGAGGCTGAGGGTGCGCCCGACATCGCCGTGCGCCGCGATCGCGGCGGGGCCGCGAGCCACGCCCTCGAGGACCACGGCGGCCATCACCAGCGTCACGACGCTTCGCGGCGTGTAGATGAGCCCGGCCGAGCCGCCGAGGAGCGCGCAGGCGAGGAGGACGACGATGGCGCTCATCAGCCCGGCCACGATTCCGTACGAGAGGTAACCCTCGCCCAGCGGCTGAAGCGCGAGGAGACCGTAGCCGATGCTCACCGGAATGGTGAGCACCCCGGCCGTGATGCCCCCGGAGATGTCACCCTTGAGGCTGGACCGTCGGGTCAGGGCGCTCCCGGCCACGCTGTCTGTGGGCATACGAGCGGCTATCTTAGTCGAACCGGATCGAGGCTGTCCTCGCCACTCCGCGTGGCGTTAGCCTCGGGTGTATTCGACACTCGGCAGGCCGGTGTCGGCGAGGACCAGGGAACGGCACCTGGGTGGTAACCCCTCGGCCGGGACTGTCGGAGAACTGAACACCCCCCGGGAAGGGATGGAGCGGGGGCTGCCTATCTACTTGACATGGCACGCGTCTGTTCCATGGCATGCCACGTGCTCTTCCCGCTCCGGGGAAGTCCTTCCGTCAATGAGACAGACACCTGTGAGGAACCTGCTGTTCGCCTCGGCCCTTGTCGTGGGGCTCCTCGCCGCTTTCCCCTCCGCATCCTCGAGCGGCCCGACCACTCAGGTCAATGTTGGTGGTATCGACTTCAAGGCAAATGACGGCGGAGGGAGCTTCACCTCGGGCAAGGTTCGCGAAAGGTCACAGCCGGTGAACACGGGCACGACGAGCCCCGATCAGAGCAACAGGCTCGACAGATCCCAGGGCGGCAAGTCCGTGCCGGGGATCACCACGCCCACCACGGGCTCGACCACGAACGGGACGCTGCAGAACGAAGAATACGGCAAGCCCGGAGACGCGGGCGAATATGGCAGACCGACCAGCCCCTTCTGCTCCACGACGAACATAACGATCGGGGAAGAGCACCGGACCACGCTGCACTGTCCCGGCGGCACGCTCCGCTAGGGCCATGGCGGCCCTCCCATGCGCCGATCGTTCTCTCACCCACCTTCCCTCCTAGGCTCGCGATGACTCGATCTAGCTTCCGGCGGAGCCTCGTTTTGGTTCTGGGGCTTGGCCTGCTCTGCGCTCAGCCCGCCGGCGCGGCGTCGCCGGGATCGCCCACCGCAGCCCTGGAGGTCTTCTTCGAGCGCGCCAATGCCATCATGCGGACCGTGGACCCCACGCGCGGGCTGGACGAGCCGCGCCAGGCCGTTCGCGAGCTCGTCAATGACGTGATCGAGTTCCGGGCGGCCTCCGCGCTCGCCCTGGGGCCCGTCTGGAGCTCGCGGCCGCCCGGGGATCAGGACGATTTCGTGGGGCTCTTTGCCGGCGTGCTCGAAAAGGGCTTCGTCGCGGCCATCGTCACCAATGCCAGCGTCTCCGGCGGGGTGCGGATCCAGTTCCTGGGCGAAGCGATCGTCGACGATTCGGCAAACGTCTCCACCACCCTCCTGAGCCGGACAGGGAACCAGCTGCCTGTCGACTACCGGCTGGTGCGACGCGGCGACCGATGGAAGGTGCAGGACGTCATCATTGACGGCGTCAGCCTGATCGCGAACTATCGCGCCCAGTTCAACCGCATCCTGCGCGACTACTCCTATGCGGAGCTGATCGCGAAGATGCGCGGCGAGGCCCTCGAGGCCCGCGCGCCCGCCATGACCGCGGTGGCCGTGCCGGAGGGGCAGAAGGTGCGGAGCGATGCCCCGGAGATGCGCGTGCCGGCCGTGGTGGTAGCCGTCCCGGAACCCCCGAAGCGCCGGCCCGAGCCGGTCGACGTGCCCCGCCCCGTCGCCGCGGTGAGCGTGCCGGATGCGGACAGGTTTCGGGGCGATCCTCTCGACGCGCCCCGCCCCGCCGTGGCGGCGACCGTGCCATGGGCGGTCCAGCTTGGAGCGAGCCCGAACTGGGTGATGGGCCGCGACGGCCGCGACGCGGAAGAGGAGACGCAGGCCGCGGCGACCCAGGCCGTCACGCAGGGCCGCGACTAGCTTCACCGCAGCACGCTCCCCGCTGCACGATCGGGTTTGCTAGACTCCCCGCCATGCCTACATCTCCGGTGACCGGATGATGGACAGGCGCGCGTTCATGTTGGTGTCGGTGTCCGCGGGCGCCGCCGTGCCATGGCCGACCGCCGCCTTCGCGCAGACGCGCACGAAAGTTCGCACCGTCGGGCTGTTGATGACTACCAGCCGCTCGGTGGCGTCACATATCGCCGCGGCGGTCGTGGACGGGCTACGGGAGCTGGGTCACACCGAGGGCAAGAACGTCCTCTTCGAGTACCGCTGGGCCGAAGGCCAGCGCGAGCGCCTTGCCGAGCTGGGCGCCGAGCTGGTGCGCCACCCGGTCGATGTGATCGTCGCCTCCTCCCAGGCGGCGGCGCTCGCGGCCCAGCGGGCGACGAAGACGATCCCGATCGTCATGGTCAATGCCGCGGACCCGGTCAAGGCGGGCCTCGTCGCCAGCTTGGCCCGGCCCGGGGGCAACGTCACCGGGCTCAGCCAGCAGCTCACCCCCGAGATCCGCGCCAAGCAGCTCCAGCTTCTCAAGGAGCTGCTCACCAAGGGCTCTCGGCCTCTGGTGGTGGTGCTGCACAGCCCGACGACCACGGTGGAGCTGGGCGAGTACGAGACCACCGGGCGTGCCCTCGAGCTGCGCGTCCAGTTCATCGAGGTGCGCAACCGCGACGATCTCGGGCGCACCTTCGCGGCCATGGCCCGGGACCACGTTGACGCCGTGCTCGTGCCGGGAGACACTTTCCTGTTCACGGAGCGGCAGCGCGTCACCGAGCTGGCCCTCGAGCGTCGGCTGCCGGGCATGTACTCGCTCCGGGAGTTCACGGAGGCGGGGGGCCTCATGTCCTACTCCGCGCCCCTGACCGAGCAGTTTCGTCGTGCCGCCGTCTATGTCGACAAGATTCTCCGCGGCGCCAGCCCGGCCACGCTTCCCGTGGAGTCGCCGAGCCATTACGAGCTGGTCATCAACCTCAAGACCGCCAAGGCCCTCGGCCTGACGGTCCCCAAGGCGCTCCTCCAGCGGGCGGACGAGGTGATCCAGTAGAGCAGCGCTATTGCTTGGAGAGTGGACGATCGTAAAAGCGATGGTTGCAATCGAGACATCGGTAGGGGCGTTTGCCGGTCAACTTCAGCATCAGACGATCTCGAATGTTTTTCGGCAGGCTGCGCGTGATCGTCTTGCCGCGACAGTTCGGACACACATGTTCTGTGGTCATGGCTGATTCGAGTCTCGGGCCGAGACTGTGAAGCTCCCTAGCTCGGCCAATCCTACTTCAAGATCCGCAGCAGGTTGTGGTGCGCGTCGGTGAAGGTCGGCAGACCGGGCCGATCCTCGATCTCCTCGGCGGCTTCGTCGAGACGGGGCCAGGCGAGGAGCCGGGCGTTGCGGGTGACGATGATCTGGTCGGTCGAGGAGTACCAGTACGCCGGGCCTTCGCTCTCATCGGGCCGGTCGGCGACAAGGACCGCCCCCAAGCCGAACTCGGCGGCGAGCCGCTTCACGACGGGAAGGAGGTCGATGAAGCGATTGGTCGCCTGGAACACGATGATGCCGTCGGGCTTGATGTGCTTCACGTACAGCGCCATCGCTTCGCGCGTCACGAGATGCATCGGAATGGAGTCGCCGGAGAAGGCGTCGATGCCAAGCACATCGTAGCCCCGCGGCGGCTCGCGTTCCAGGGAGAGGCGGCCGTCGCCCAGGATGACTTCAATGCGCGCCGGGGTGTCGGCGAGAAAGGTGAACTCGCGCCGCGCGATGTCGACGACGCGCGGGCTGATCTCGTAGAAGACCAGCCGGTCACCCGGCTTCATCCACGCGCCGATGACGCCGGCGCCCAGACCGAGCACGCCGACGGAGAGTGGCTTGCCCGGCGCCATCTCGCGCAGCGAGGTGAACACGCGTCCGTAGCCGGAGGTCGGGCCGAAATAGTCGGCGGGAGTGTTGCGGAAGGAATCTCCGAGCAGCTGGCCGCCGTGCTTGATGCCGCCGTGTTGCATCGAGCGGTACGGCACCGGATCGGGATGGTCGGCGGTGCGCACCACGCCGTAGAAGTCGCGCTCCATGACACGCACGCCCTGCATGTAGTCGTGCGCGCCTTGTGCAGCGAATACGACCGTGACCATCGCCACGGCCACGCCGCCCCAGCGCGCCATGCCTCGGAGCCGTTGCACGAGGAGCAGAGACAGAACGATCAGCGCGATCCCGAGCTCGAAATAGCCCGGCAGGGTGAGGGGCGCGACGATCGCGACCAGCGCCGCACCCAGCGCGCCGCCCAGCGAGATCATCAGGTAGAACCGGGTGAGATGCGCAGGGTCCGGTTTCGCGCGCGCCAGCTCGCCGTGGCAGAACATGCAGACGGCGAACAGGCCGGCGAGGTACAGGGGCGCCGCCACGGCGAGGTTGAGCGAAGGCACGAAGTACGCCATGGCCGGTAAGAGGACGACGAGCGACGCGATGAAGGGCGGCCGCACGTACCAGCGCGGATGGTCGAAGGCCAAGACGAAGCTCACGAGGTAGAGCGCGAGGGGCAGCACCCACAGGAAGGGTACGCTCGAGATGTTCTGCGTGATGTGGTTGGTGACCGCGAGCAGCATTACCGAGCCCATTCCGGCCAGGGCGAGCCACAGGAGCTGGATGGTGGTCGAGGGCGGCGACGCGCTCGTCGCCTCGGCCGGCGGCGGAGCCGCCTTGCCCGCCGAGGTCAAGCCGAGGGCTGCGCAAAGCACCACGAACCCGGCGTAGAGCAGCGACCAGCTCCATCCGAGCTGCCCGAGGTCGAAAGCCGGCTCGAGGAGGAGCGGAAAGCCGAGGAGCGCAAGCAGCGATGCGAGGTTGGAGAGCGCGAACAGGCGGTAGGGCACGGCGCTCTGGAATCGACGCCAGTACCAGGCCTGGAGCAGCGGCGTGGTGGTGGAGAGCAGGAAATACGGCAGC
>WNGK01004005.1_pt1 | contig 36899 bp, 49 predicted proteins | sample 5400601 | NCBI WGS metagenome assembly WNGK01 (sample SAMN13153376, study PRJNA577476) | soil metagenome | isolation source: 60 cm soil or saprolite under Garry oak tree replicate 1 | place: USA:California | collected 2016-06-15 | reverse complement strand
AAAAAATGGCGTAATCTTTCGGCAGTCGCATGCTTGGATTTCGTAGATTTCTTCATGCTTCTACCAACTCGCCTTGCTCATTGACGTTCACCTGCCGAACGGCGCGAAGCGGGACATTCAGGCGATACCGGGCGTGGCGTAGTTCTCCGTCCCTGGTTAAGGCCCCCTTCGAGACGAGGCCCGATAGATCGCGTGTCGTAGTTGCAGGCGATGAGCCAGTAATCGTCGAGTACTTTCCCGCGCTTAGGCCGCCCTTGAACCCTTCCGGGCCCTCGCGGAAAATTCGCATCAGCGCCTTGGTCTGTCTTTCGTTCAACTCGCCTTTTAAGCGATCAAGCAACTTTGTCTTGTCGATAAGGAACTCGACGAGTGCAATGGTGCGTCGTTGTGCCTCTATCGTAAGTCCGGCAAACCACGCCACCCAGTTTGTGATCTCATTTTGTTTGTTCCCCGCTTCCAGCGCTTCGTAGTAGGCCTTTCGCCGAAGAAGAATAGTGGCCGCGAGCGCAATCAACGTCGGCTGTCCCAGGCTCTCTGCCAGAGATTTTTCCACAATTGCACGGCCTATTCTCCCGTTACCGTCCTCGAAAGGATGAATGCTCTCAAAATAGAGGTGCGCGACGGCAGCTCGCGTCAGCGCTGAAAGCGGTTGGTGGCCGTCTTTTCGTGTTTGCTGGAACCACTCAAGAAAGCGATTCATTTCGGAAGCCACCTGTGACGATGGTGGGGCTTCAAAATGCACACGCGGCGCGTCGATTCTGCCAGAGACAACCTGCATCGGTTCCGTGCCCGTTCGGAATCTGCCAACATCCTTCAAATCGCGCCGGCCAGAAACGATCATTTCGTGCCACCGAAATAGCATTTCTTGGGACAGCGGTTCGGAAAACGAGCGGTACAAAGCAACCATCATTTCCGCGATACCGTGCTCGGCAGGTCGCACGCGACGCTCGTCTACGGTCAATCCAAGTTGTTTGCGAATTGACGACTGAACGCTGGCACGGTCGAGAATCTCCCCCTCGATTTCTGAAGTCGTTACCGCCTCGGTGCTCATCGCGTCGACCGTTAGCTGTTGGCGATCTTCCTCGGGCAAATGCTTAACCGTGCCGACGAGAACGCCGCCCCCCAGCAGAAACTCCTGCTCTGCTTTTTCGAGGCGCGCCCGATTCCAGGTGAAATTTGGCCAATCAGATTTTTGCCAATTCCAAGTCATGAGCTATAGGCGACCCTTCTATCGCTCATATTGTGGCACATTATGAGCGATAGAATCGGTTTGATTAGCTCACGTTGCCTAGGCAAACAGCCTCTGGACCCTGCTTCGAGTGCAATTCTAGGGAGACAACATGGTCGTTCTCGGCATACATTAGAATGGGAGCATTCTGACGATCATTCCATTCTGGCCTCGCAATCCATGAATGTTGGCAGGAAGTCGCGTGTATGCCTAAAGGCCCAGTCGTCCGGGCCGGAACGCTTGCTCGTGCGATGTCAGCTTCAGCACAAATTGCCGATTGCACCATCAACGGCTGCTTGCGCGAACGTCCCCGAGGCCGGATTGTCTCGTGAAATATTCGAGCCTTCGTCCGTGGCGCACGACAGCCGTCGTTAGCGAAGGAGCGAGACCCCAGCTTGTGTTGCCGCAGCGCGGAGCCGATCGTCAAGCGTTGCCAACATCAACCTCTGACTCCGCGCAAGATCCAGGTAAACCGCGTCATAAGCCGATAGCTGAAAGGCTCGCGCTGTTCCCAAAGACTGCCGAGCGGAAACGACATTGCTTTCTGTGTCGACGGCCTGCGCGACAAACTGTTCTAAATCGATCACCGCTTGGTCAACATCTGCAGCGGTTAAAATGGCTCGCCGCTGCGCGACTACCAGACCAAATTTCCAGCGTAGGAATGAGTCAATTAGTCTGCTTCGTTGAAGGCAAACAAGAGAATGGCATCGCGGTTCAGAAGCGGATGGAACCAACTAGGGGCGTTCCCACGGTTTGCGGGAACTAGAACTATGCGATCCGCCCACTGGGCAACTAAGTCATAGCTATCGTAGACGCTGTAGGAATAGGCGAGACCGTCGCCTTCGTCCAGGATGTATCCCTTTCCTCTCGTGCGCAACAACCAGTAACTTCGCCACAGACCAGTCTTATAGAGCGCAAACTTGATCAGACGGGCCATCATTGACCCCTGACCGAAGCGATTGCTATCCGCAATGAGAACTACCTTGCGCGCAACACGAAGCATCTCTCTGACTACAGGCGCCGGGTCGGGCACATGATGTAAGGTGCTGAATTCGCAGACGGCATCAAAACTACGATCTGCAAAAGGCAGCGATTCTCCCACTCCCCGAATCCAGGAGATACGCTCGTGGTCGCCTGCCTTGGTGGCCTCTCTAAGAAGAGCGCCAACGGGTTCGAGGCCGCAAACGAAAGAATTAGGAAGCGCATTTTGCAGCGTCCGTAAGGCTCTGCCCGTAGCACAACCAACTTCAAGAACGGATTGCACGCCCGCGCTCTGAAAAAGCGCGGTCACGTATTTAAGGTTGGAAGGGTCCCCTGATCCCTCATGCGCATGCATGTGGTCATATCGTTTCGCCGTTTCCGTATAGTAACGACGCTGAATTTCAACAGCAGAATCCGAGTGGGAGGACATCAGTACGAAAGGCCCTTTATGCAACCCGAGTCCCTATTGGGAGAATTTAGTTTACCCTTAACGTTTTAATTGGGAAAGCAGGCTGGCTAGACTCCTTGATTCATCGCCACAACCGAAGGTACAGTCGCTTGCTGTGGAGCGCCTCGACTGGGGACCTCTCTACCCTCCGCTACGAACTGTGCGGAAAGCGCGATGCTCGGCAGCCTGTACAGAATGCCGATTAAAATCCAGAGATAAGCGTTCATCAAGAAATCCTGATAGAAAGAGAGACTAGTGTAACCCAATGGGAAAAAAATGAGAAAGATAAACCAGAAAATGACAAAAGCCATCGGGAACCAGGGCGAACCCCGCAGTTGTTTCACAATTTTCCACGCCGAAAGCGCAAGCGAAGCGCCAAGAACTAGCCAAAGAAGCAAGCCGACGACGCCCATCTCAATTACGAGTTGCCCATAACCATTCTCCACGCCTATTCCCGGGGACGGAGTGTGCAAAACTCGCGCCACATACTGAATACCGAGCGAAGCTGTTCCGGTTCCGTAGCCGTACATCCAACGTGGGGTATCGAAAGCTGCCAAAAAATTCCTCATGGGATACTCGCGGGTCCGCCACGCAAGCTCGCTGGCCGTGCTATAAGGGCTTAGCGTCTCTGAATAAACGGCAAGTCGAGAATTAACCTCCTCGGGGTATATCGCGGAGAGAATTACGACCGCAAGACCTCCGAGCAAAATTACACGTTGAATCGAAAGAACGACACGGCTCGCTTCTCTTTGTCTCCAGGGAGCACCCCAGACGAATGCCGCCATAATCACCAGTGCACTGCCGCCGCTCCACATCATCACTCCACGAGATGTACTCATCAGCGCAGCGCCTGCAAGTACCCCGATTGTTATAAATGTTACAGTTCGTCCTTTTTTAGTGCGAAGGATGAGGTAGCCACCAAATCCGAGAATAATAATCCAACTGGCAATCAGGAAGTCCTGGAAGCGACCAGCGCTTACGAAAACGGAGCTGGGGCGGTACGCTGCCAAACCCGTAATCGGCGATACGCGGTACAAGTTATTCATTTCGCGTATATCTTCTTGGAGGACTGCAGGATTTAGAAAAGTTGGTCCAATTATAGACTGCGCGATTCCCAGTGAGGCGACGACGAAAATTAGCATCGCGTTGAACATGAAAAAGCGGCGAAGGTCCAGCTCTGAGTCCATCAGCGCGTAGCCCAGATACATCAAGGGAATATAGAGGAAGTAGAGCTTCAGTCCCAGGAAGCCGAAAAGCACACTGGTCGAAGCGAAATTAAATACCTGACCGGCTGCAAGCCAGAAAAAAATCAGGAGTGGTATCAGGAATGGAGGTCGGAAAGTCGCTTTTTCCTTCCTGTTTCTTCCCTCAAAGTAGAAAGAGAGATAAACCAGAACCACCAAGACATCCTTGGCAAAGAATATCGCCGGGTTGTTGCCGAGGTGCTTGCGAGCGAAATCTTCGACGAAAAGCCAGCCAAAAAAGATGTAAAGGCCCTGCCGCCAATTGTTCAGAATCTTGATTGCAAATACTACGCCCACTACTCCGAAACCGAACAGTGCGAACGTGCTTGAATCGTTTGCCAATATGATTTGACCGACTCCGCAGGCCGCGAGGATCGCCCCAACAAAAAATGCAATAGACGACACGAGCTTCCTTTTGGAACCGCCAGATGTAGTGAGTGCGAAGAGTCGAGGCACGTCTTATCTCATCTCCAAAAAGGTCTGCGAGGTGCGATACATTTTCGTCAAACTAGGCTAGCACGCCACCGAAAACGACGGTACTTTTTGTACCGCTACAGTTGGTGGGAGCTCTTCACTTCTGGCTTGGTTGGGGCACTGCGGGCATGCCGGGACACTACGACCAGATTAGGAATGACGTGTTGTTCCACAAGGATGGGTTGGATCGCTGTGGAGTGGGCTTCGAAGTTCCGGCATCATTGGCTCCAATAGAACCTAAATTCGAAGCGTGCCCACGGGACCTTCAATTTATTGTAGGCGGAGTATGCTCCGATTTCACTCGTCCTCGCGTTTAGGTGGATTGAGCTGCTTCGCCATTCCCTTCCGAGGAACCGGAGGAAAGGAATGTCTGACTTCTTTGGTGTGCTCCCTATCGTGGGGGGACGTTACGAACCGGGGTCCCTACTCTTTCCCGTCTAGCCACTATTCACTGCCCTTCAGTCACCAATCGATGCGGCGGAGTCCAGGGACGAGATCGAAGTGCCGGTCTCGGCTTAGCACCGGAAGAGAGTGTTGGCGACAGAGAGCCGCAATCCAAACGTCATTGGAAGGAATCGGGGTTCCGGCTCGTTTGAGTTCACCGCGAACGGCGGCATAGGAGATCGTTGTCTGCTCATCCATGTCCAACACCCGGAACTTCTGAAGGTATTCGACCAGCCAGTGTTCGTAGCGTTGCCGCTCGCGAGATTGCTGGATACCATATCGGTATTCGCCCAAGACGATGACCGGAACAGCGATTTGGGTCGCCTTTCGAAGGATCGGTTCGAGGCGCAACTCACCTTCTGCGAGGGCGAATAGCCCGTTCGTGTCCAAAATCATTGCCGATCTTCGGCCTCAATCTGTTCGAACTCCTCTTCGATGAGACGGTTAATTTTCGCGGTTTCTTTACGCAAGTGCCGGAGCTTCCCGAAAGCAGCCATCCAAGGCTGTTCCGCTGCCTTGGCGTCGGCAACCAGCTTGTCCTTCACCGCTTCCGTGACAAATTCGCGAAAAGGGATTCCGCGTTCGGCCGCAACGGATTTGGCACGACGAAAGATGGGATCGGGAATTTCCAAAGTGGTCTTCATGAGGACAATCTCCCATATTTATGGGAGATTGACAATCAGGCAAGTATGATCTCCGGTGTTTTGACACGAATGACTTCGCACTTCCGCAAGTAAGGAGCAAAGTGTTAAAGTAAGGAAGGGAGGATTGGCGGTGAAGAGACAGGCAAGAATTACAAGCAAGGGACAGATCACTGTGCCTCATGAGATTCGCCGCGCCCTGGGCGTTCAGCCTGGCGACAAGCTGCTCTTCGAAAAAGATGGCAGCTCAGTTCGCGTCCGACCCGTGCGAACTAAGAGCCCCTTTGAAAAATATCGAGGCATCGGGAGCCATGGCATTGGTCGCGGCAGAAAGGCCGTCGTGCAATGGGTGCGTGAACTGCGCGGGCGATGACCACCGCGATTGACACCAACATCCTTGTGGCCCTCTGGAACGAGGATGATTCCCTGAACACGCTGGCGCGTTCGGCTCTTGACGCCGCACTTGGGCGTGGCGGCCTTGTCATTGCGGCGCCGGTCTTCGCGGAACTTCTGGCCGCTCCGTCCCGAAATGAGGCCTTTCTTGATTCTTTCTGCAGGGAAACAGGAATTGCAGTGCACTGGAATCTGGGCGAAGCCGTCTGGCGCACGGCTGGCCAGGCATTCCAACTTTATATTGGCCGTCGTCGAAAACAGCCCGGGACCGGCCAGCGACGCCTACTCGCCGATTTCTTGATCGGGGCTCATGCGGTCGAAAATGGATTCCGCCTTCTCACCATGGATCATCACCTCTATCGTGCAGCATTTTCTCGCCTTTCGATTGTAACCGTCTGAATGCCCGCTAATTGTTGTCCTTCTCATCGGACTAAGCTATGAAGGCCAAGCGCCCGACGCGATTGAGAACGTCATCGAAGAATACCGAACATGAATCGAGCGTGATGTCCATTGATGAGGACCGCCGCTAGTTACAGCCTCACAGCCCACCAACAGCGCAACTCGAGGCATAGCGCGCCGGTTTATCCCGGCGCACACCCAAGCTGTACCCAATTGCTTCCGACTGCACCCCTACAGTGAGAAAAATTCTGTGGGCACACCTGCGGCGAAAGTCATGCTGGAACGACGGAAACCAGATAAAAGTCCTTACTGCTGCGAGCCATTCGCGCTAGAGGGTGTGCAGCCAGCTCAACGGCGCAAGAAGCAGACTCGATTGGTCCAGTGCCATTTCGCGGCTTTCTTGAGGCTCGTACCAGGCCTCCAGTATCCGATGGCAAGATGGTCTTTTCGTCGACAAAAATCACGCCCCCGTGCTTTCGCTCTTCTTCGGCCCAGATTTTGAGCAGAGGTGGAATCGTCCTTCGGTCGTAGGTAACGAACGTCAACCCTTGTCTGGCGGCCTGGCGCAAACACGCCGAGTCTTGCAACTGACAACAACCGGTCGCGACGGCGGAGACCATCTGCAACCGTCGGCGAGATATGCTCATCCAAAAGAAATTTGAGCATATCAGCTCTTCGATGAGTTCCTGGAGACGAATTCGGCGGCCTGTGGCAACATGCGCTTCAGTGCTTCGAAATCCGTCGCGGTGTTCTCAGACAGTGCGCTCTCGATCTCTTCCGGAAAGGCCTTTGTGTAATTGATAGCGGCTTGGACTTTCGCCTCTGGCCATTTGAGATGTCGCGCTACGGAGGAGACATTCGCCCTATAGCTCTGAACGAGAAGCGCCACCTCCCACACAGCAAGCGTACTCCCTTGGATGTAAGCTTGCCGGCCCGCAGATGAATCGCGAAAGTCGATAAACGCGAATTCCGACCGCCTGAGGCCCTCCTCGACCAGCCGAGCGCTGGCATCGCTAGGTGTCCATCCATGTCGCTTGGCCATCCGTTTGAGCCGCTTTGCAATCTCTGTCGGCAGACGCATGGTGACGACAACGGAGCGAGACGTTTTCACGGAGCCCTCCTTGTCTACAATGTAAATGTTGTCGATATTGCAGCGCCTCTGGAGTGATGAATACAGAATCCTCAGGAACAGGTCTTGAGCTTGCTCGTCTACGGTGCCGTAGTCAAAAACTAGAACGTGGATGGAAGAGTGGTCGGGGCGAAAGAATTTGAACCTTCGACCTCCTGGTCCCGAGCCAGGAAATAAATCAACCTACTATAAGTTGCTTTCATGGCGTCATTTGTTGCTTTTCGGGCCGCTCTCAAATGGACAAGTTTGGACAAGCGAGCGCCATGGCGTCGAGAGACCTACGTGGATATTTGACGAGGAACTATTTCGGTTCGATAACACTTAGTCCTCTTATTTGACCAAAGTGCCTTTTGTTGAACGTGGCTACTTTGCTGCCGCGCTCCAGAGCGGTTGCCCCGACTATCAGGTCATAGAAGCCAATCATTTTCCCGGAGACCTCCAATGCGGCCCAGAGACGTGCATGCTCGTATGCAGTCTGTTCGGTGTAGGGGATGATCGGCAGGGACTCCAGAACGGCGTCCAGGTAACGCTGCCGCGCGACCTTATGTCTTCCGGTCGCTCGTTCCACTCCATGCCATAGCTCGGCAACCGTGATGGCAGCAATCTCAAATCGATCATTCGGACGTGACGTAACCCAGCGCCTCAGGTCAAAAGTACCTTTCTCGCCCCGAATGACGACGTCCGCGTCCAGGATTATCGCCATTTGTCGGCCGGTGCCTTGAGGCTCTTGCGAGCAGCTTCCAAGTCGCGATGCCACGCTCTGGCTTCGCTCTCGGGCAAGTCGGTTTTAGCCAGAGCCTCGGCCAAATCGCGGCCAACACAAACCTTTTCGTTGTCCGGCACAAGTCGCGCGACCGGCTCACCGTTCTTCAGAAGCACAAACGTAACGTTCTGATAGTGCGCGCGGTTAACGCAGTCCGCAAAATTGCGCGAAGCTTCCGTGACGGTTATGCTGGTTTTCTTCATAAATCTGATTATCAGAATATCTGCTTTTCCTGACTGTGTCAACAGCTGCCTGTCGGGCACGAAAGTGTCGGAATCTACAGATTCCAGACACTCGACAAGACCGAATTTTGGCCTTGATATCACAGCACTTAGAGGAAGAGGGGAAAGGGGGATTTCAGACAGGGTTGTTATGAGGACAGATTGCCACAGAACGCCGCCAGCAATACACAGGTTACTTTCGGAACTGCTGCGGAATTGGACTCCAGTTGTAACGGAACGCGTGGAGGCCCGTTATCGGAGTTGCTGCCGGAATTCACTTGTCCACAACGTTTTTCAGGCACTTGAGAGCTGGAGGAACTCCACGAAGGCTTCTCGGGGTTATAATCACGACCACTTATGCTTCTCGCTCCAGGCACACACCTGGGCCCCTATGAGATCACAGCGCCGCTCGGCGCAGGCGGGATGGGCGAATTACTCCCTGTGATGGGCACGGAAATGGTTTGAGCACTGGAAGGATTGTCGGGGTCAATGATGGCGACCGAGACGTCCAGCTTGTTGGCCACAAGGAGATGCGATCCATCGGGAGCCAGGCACATACCCTGAAACTGATTCCGACCGGTCCTGATTGACGCCAGCGGGACGTGCGTCTAGCATTCGGCAATAAGGGCTCGCGATGGGGAGGGAGCTATGCCCCACTACAATTATTTCTGTCTAGCTTGCAAGAAAGCATTCTCGAAAATCCTGACTATTTCTGAGCATGAAAAAGGCGGGATCGCCTGTCCACACTGCAAAAGCAAAAACATAGAGCAGCGGTGGGCAGCCTTTTATGCAGTGACCTCAAAGAAGAGCTAGAAGACGGATCCTCCAATCTGCAATGGTACAAGGGACTGTTGCTCGAGAAGCAGCGTGAGTTGTCGTCTGTCCAGGGAGACGCGGGAACCCGGGTGCCAGCCGCAGGTGGCTTAGAGGGAGATCTGATTGACCAAGCCAATGCCGATGCGGAAGCGGAACTTCAGATCCGTTTACACCAAACCGACGCTCCTCTCTTACGAGCAATCGAGGAGGCACTCGCTCGGATCAAGCTGGGTACATTCGGAGTGCGCCAGGTATGCAAGCAGCCTGTCTCTAAGGCTCGTCTGGAAGCAGTGCCCTGGACGCGGCTCTGCCGCGAATGCAAAGAACGTAAGCACTCGGCCGCTTGACACCGGCAACATCGGCTTTGAACCACCAACGGGAATTGGCAATAGCACCCGGATTGTTCCAGTTGGGGTTCGTAAGGACGCAGTTTCCACAAACAGTGAACAGGCCCCAACACAAAATTGCCAGGGAGCCTTCTTTCTGTCGTCAATTACACGACAACGGAAAGGGCGGTATATTTTGCTTTCCCCAATTCTGCTAAGGCGCAAGATACGACAAGGAGGTTCCTACCATGCCTATCGCTAAGGAGTTCACAATCCGCCAGGAAGACAAGCCTGGAACGCTTGGAAAGCTGTGCCAGGCTCTCGCCGATCAGAACGTCAACATCCTCGCGTTTCAATCGTTCCCTTCTGAGAAGGGCAAGAGTTCGATTCATCTCGTTTTGGACAATCACACAGCGGCCAAAGCGGTTCTCGATCAACAACGCGCAGACTACACAGAGACTGAGGTTGCGAACGTGAAGCTGGCTCACCGTCCGGGAGAGTTGGGACGCGCCGCATCGCGGCTGGGCGACGCTGGAATCAACATCAACTACGGCTACTGCGGGACCGAGGCGGTGACGAATGCTTCGATCCTGATCTTCGGCGTCGCGGACGCAGGGAAGGCAGCGAAGGTCCTTGAGCTGACTGCCGCTGCTGGCGCGACGACTTAATACGAACCCACGGTCAGGCCGTCCGGCGTCGAACCTGTATCCGCTCGCGACGCCAAGATGCCCATTCGCCAATCTCCCTGAGACACGCGCCTCGCGCTGGGGTGAAGGATTGACGGCTGACACGATGAAGAAGTGCGCCTGGGTCCGGCCTGAACCGTGGCTCAAATCGGGTTCCTGGAGTGGACCGAAAGTGATCATAGAAATTTGTCGCCCTGCGCGACAACAAGCACCCGCGTACGATCGCGAAGGAGCACGCGGGCGAAAGCTGGTTTAGGACGAAAGCTCCCATCTTGCCCACGGGAAGCAGCTCCATCGTTAATTCGTCATTTGAACAGAGCAATTTCCACTTCAGCATACGTGCGAGACGATCAAAGCTGCTCTCCGGCCCAAAAGAATTTTCTTAGCTTCATCGACGAGTAGGTCGTAATCGGCCTCACGGTCGTATCCTTCCACATCCAGGCGATTTCCGCTGGCCCCAAGTTGACCATAGCCGCCATACACCAATGCTTCTCCGGCAGAGCCGGCCGCGCAAATCGTACATATCTCCTGCACTGGTAAGATTTTGGCTGGTTCAGCGCTTTTTATTCGCCGCCATCACCGGCGAGGGCCCTTCGTGGCAGGTGCAGGGTTGGCTAGGAAGCCACTTTTTGTTGCCTGTCGATTAGAGAAGGATGTTGAGAAAACTAGAAAGCAAATCAATAGTTTGCCGGAGTTATTGCCACTGATCGAGTGGCTTTCGCGAAAGGCTCAGACAAACCCTTTTTGCCACGTGCCTGCCAGCAGTGCCGCCACCGCATAACACGCCGAGGCCACAAGCAGCACGATTGGAAGCCCAGCACCGAGAGCCAGCAGGGTGGCTAGGGGACCAGCGACTACGGAGGCACAGCCATTAATAGCCCAGGCCCAGGGCAACAGCTCTGCGCGGGTTTGGCCAAGCTGGCGCAGGACAAGAGGAAAAGGCATGCCCATGGCTGCGAACGGCAGTATCACTGTGAATGCGATGACCATTCGGGCCGAGAGCGGCCAACTGAGCAGCGGCGTAAGTATGGTGTGCAACCCGAGTGCATAGACGGTGCCTGTGACGGCTACTACGATGGCGGCCAAACACGCTAACCGTGTTGCCGAGATTCCCTTTCGTAGTTGCCGCGCAGCAAATGCGCTGCCCAATCCGGAGACAAATAACAAGCCCGCAAGAACCACAGCCACGGCATAGATGGGATCAGCAAGAAAGAAAACCAACCGCTGGATCAGCGCCATTTCCACGAACAGATAACCCAGACCCAATGCGAGAAAGTAAAGAAGGACTCGCAGGCGTACTTTCCCGCGGGGCCGCGGCCTTGCAACCGGCGAATCAACGGGTGGGATGCGACGGTGCAGCAGGGCCAGAGGAGAAACAATCAGCAGGATCCCCAACAGGGTCGCCTGTACAAGTGTTGCGACCAGGATGAGGTAACCCCACTCCGAGAACGGAATCCACGACTGCCGGAAGGTGCGGAACATTAAGCCAAGCGCGCGCCAGCGGTAGAAGTGGAAGAAGTACGGACGATCGTCGGTGGCGGGCCTCACGTTAAAAGCGTAGTCGCGGAAAAATTGTTCCCGGCGTTGGCCTCCGGCAAGGAAGGCGCTTGCTGCCTCGAAGTAATAATCGTGCTCCAATACATTGAAACGGTTATGCTGATTCGCCGCGATGCCGGGAAAATAGGATGCATCGAACAAGCGCTCTTCGGTCCATCGGCGTAAGGAAGACAATTCTGGAGTCCTGAACGGTTCCTTCTTCACCAAGAGCGTCGCCATCGCCCAACTTCGTATCAGCACCAAACGCTCAGTTGGATTCAGACCCATCCGCTCTAGCGCCGCGACTGCCGTGGCGAATAGCTTCAGCTCATCACGCGGCGGCATTCGCGCCCAACGCGTGACCGCCAGCACGCCGCCTGGACGGAGGTGGCTTAGAAAAGCCTCGAAAGCCTCGCGAGTGTAAAGATAGTTCTCGTTTACAGCACCAACGCCCACCGCCGATGCCGCAAAGGAGTCGACCAGCGAGAGGTCGATGACGTCCCAGGTCCCGTGCGCCGCCTGTACAAAAGCGCGTGCCTCCGCACGGTGGACGCGTACTTCAGGCCGATCGTAGAGCCCGCCAGCGAAGTCACGAAATTCTCCGCGCAACAACTCCGGCACATTGGGGTCGAGCTCGACTGCGTCCACTTGGCGGGCGGTGTGCCGCAGCGCCAGCAAAACTCCCGCGCCGCCACCGGCACCAAGGACGCAGACACGTAAGTCCCGGGGCGCATCCTGAAGAGCGAAATAAGGAGCCGCTGTGATCATCCAGTCGAGATAGTTGAGTGTACTGGTGTCGCCGTTAAACGCAGTGATAGTTCCGGCACTTTCCGCGTCCACGTAGAGCCCGAGCTGCCATGGCGGGACCGCATCGGATGGCGCTACTAGCGAAAGGCCCGGGGCTTCGCGGATGGCCGGGCTGACAACGACGTCTACACGGCCGAGAGGGCTGGATCGCTCGGCCACCACCTGTGCGTGAGGAAGGTTGAGCGCATAGCTGAGTCCCTTATACTGCGACAAACGGACCGTGGGTGGACGAAAGACGTAAGCGAGCGTCACAATCGCCATGATCGCAACTCCAGCGGCGGCAAAGAGCCAGCGTGAGCCTCGATCAACAAACAGCTTCTTATCGAGCAAGGCAACTACTGCAGCACCCTGCGCGAGACCCATAACACCTAACACCGCCCATTCCACGCGCGCGATGGACAACGCGACCACTGCTAGAAGTGCGCCTGCGCCTGAACCGGCCATGTTATAGGCGTAAAGGCGGGGACACTTCTCTGATTCGCTGGTAAGCGCGAGACCGATGGCGGTCGCGGCAGCGAAGAATGGAACGGACAATAAGAGGTAGTAGCATCCCAGATACAGAACTTGTCGCGTTTCCCAGACAATCAGAAACGCGTCAAAAGGAACACGCTGCGTAAGCCAGAAAGAAACCGGCAGCGCGACCGCAAACGATGTCGCAGAAATTGCGAACCAACCCGCTTGGGAGCCATGCAACAACATGGCGGTGTCCGTCCGGCCCCGCTCCAATGCCGCGAGCAGGGTGCCGCTCGCGCCAAAGCCGAGAAGCGCAATCGAAATGACCATGTAGGCGAAGTGGTGCCACTGGCCGATGGAAAAGGCGCGCACCAGTATGACCTGGTAGGACAACACCGACGCTGATATCAGCAGAAGCGCTGCTTCACGGCACCGGATGCCGACAAAGATGCAGCGAATCTGATCATAGACACACACAGATTATTGCCGTCAGTCGCTTCGCCGTCCGCCGCCAAAAGCAACGAGTACGAGATGCCCGTGCTTTTCAGTTCGATCGCGGCCCGCCGACCAGTGGAACAAAGGCCACGGGCATCAAGTTCCGTACCTGGAGGTCACGCGGTCCTTTTCTGCCCTTGGTGACCAGCATGAGCATCTGAGTTTGGAAAGGATTGCCCACTGGAATCACCATCCTTCCGCCGGGCTTCAGCTGTTCGATCAAAGCGGGCGGAATGTGGTTAGCCGCGGCTGTCACGATAACGCCGTCGAAGGGCGCTTTCTCGGGCCAGCCGAAGTAGCCGTCACCCACGCGCACCTCGACATTCTTGTAGCCTAGAGCGGCCAATCGCTGGCGGGCGGCGGTGCCGAGCGGCTCGATGATTTCGATGGTATACACCTGTGCAACCAGCGGGGAAAGAACCGCGGCTTGATAGCCTGAGCCGCTGCCAATTTCGAGTATTTGGTGCTCCCTTTTCGGCTCAAGGAGTTCTGTCATCTTGGCCACGATGTAAGGTTGCGAGATGGTTTGACCATAACCAATGGGGACTGGCCGGTCATCGTAGGCATAGGGTACGAGTTCGGCGGGCACAAAGCGATCACGCGGTGTCTTGCGCATTGAATCGAGGACGCTCGAGTCTTGCACCCTTTCCGCTCCTCTCCCGCGCGGCGCGGCAATCTGCGTCTGCACCATGTCTTCGCGCCGCTTGCGGAGGTTCTCCTCCCCCTGGGCGAAAAGAAATCCAGCGACAAGCAGAGAGGAGCACAAATAGACCAGAGCGCGGAAGCGGGTCTTGCTCCTGGATTCTCGCCAGGAACACGTCGGTGGCCATCGTGGGTTCATGGGATTTCCCCAGCGAGCAATCGTTCGGAAGGCGCACCCACTCCCATTATAAACCAAGAGACACTCGTAGAGGTAAGCTGGTCTTCTGCTGGTGACAGATAACTGTCGCTCTCAAATCGCGAAAGTAGCGGCCAGGTTGAATCCGTTTTGATCAGAACTTTTCAGATTTGGTGCTAACCAAAGGAAATCCGCTAGCAGCCAGTAGTATGTTCCCCGAGATGTTTGACACATTTTCACAGCGCGCAAGACAAGCGGTATTCGCCGCACGATGGAGAACGGGGCAACGTGGCGCCGAGGAGATGTGCCTAGAAGACTTGGTCGTTGGGTTGATTATTGAAGACCAGGGCATGATTGAGAACTTGTTTTTGGAAATCCATCGAGAACACAGGCTCCAGTCGATTCTGCCGGTCAAAGCCCACATCTCTTTTTTCCCTTCGGGACTTGCTGCTCAAATCCTGACCAGGATCGAAGAACTTCTGCCGCATTCCAAGCCTGTCTCGGCCTCACGTGAGCTGCCCATTTCCTCTGACCTCAAACTTGCATTTGAAGCCGCGAAAAACTTCCAACGAAAGTTTCAGCAGCGCCACATTGCCCCCCGTACCTGCTGGCTGCTGCCTTGGCAAGAGAACAGAGCCCTGCGGTTAACGTATTGCGACAGGCTGTCGTCACGCAAGAAAAGGTACTGGAAACTCTCGGAAGTGAAGCGACGGGCTAGCCAGGAGAATTGGCTCGAGACGCATCGTGAGCCATCCTCTTCCGTGCGGCACGGTCAAGATCACCGAGGCGCATGAAATTGTAACGGTTCACCGATTCATTTATGACGCCGCGCACTCCGAAGGTGAACCTCGTCGGACACCGAACCGTGCTCTTGGGATTTGGGCGCGTTGCGTATTACCCAGCATCTGCGCCGGATTCGGCGACCGACGATCCCAGCTGATAATCCGACTCGCACAGAAGCATGCCTGGGGAAACTGCACACACACGCTGCTGGCAAATTCGCGGAGCGACTTGCTCGTTTGTGTCTCTCGCCGCCGCATGCGGGCATTCTCGGGGTACTCCGCAAATCCGGAGGGCTGAGCCAGCAAGGACTGGCTGAGGTGCTTCACATGCACCCAAGCGGTTTGGTGGCGATCATCGACGAGTTGGAGGAGCGCGGGCTTGTGAAGCGACAAAATAGCCTAGATGATCGGCGCACATATGAGCTCCACCTGACCGATAAGGGGCAGGCGGCACTCCGTGACATCGGTCGCGTCGGACAGGAACACAACGATTCACTCTGCGCAGCGCTGTCTCAGCGCGAGCGTGAGCAGCTGACCGGATTTCTTCAGCGCATTGCCGATGAGCAAGGCCTCACTCCCGACGTTCATCCAGGCTTCAGTCGATTGGGCCGCCGCTGGAAAAGGCCATGTTAACGAGTTGAGGACAATATCCGCTCTGGCATCGTTGTTATTACAGGCTTGTTCGCTGTGTTTAAGAACTTACGTCTTTTTGCACCGGACGCATACGATTTCATCTTATCGAAGCTAGAACGAAACAGTGCGAAAGATCGAGACGACGCCGACCACATTTTCAAAACAAAGAAGCTCAGTTCCCAAATTCTCCGAGAGAGGTATGAAAAGGAATTACGGCCGTATCTCTCGAAAGAGAACTGGCACGGCCGCGAGTCGGCAAGCTTTCACACATTTCGTCGATTCCGTGAGTCCATCCCGCAAATGTGGCGCGAACCCCGCTTATCGATTTTGCGGGTGGGGCGCGCAAGGGACATCTCGGGGCGTTACGGCAAGCAGTTGCTCAATAACGGTTGGTCTTGGGTTCGCACTTCCGACTGAGGAAGAACAACCGTTAATCGACAAGTCGGGACAAGTTTCGAAAGATGAGAGGCAAGAAATAATTGCAGCGTAAGTCTATGAGAGCGAATTATAGTGGTCGGGGCGAAAGGATTTGAACCTTCGACCTCCTGGTCCCGAACTATCAGTACAAAATTCACATGCCATTGATTCGGTGTCGTTTAGGGGCCACGCCACCTCTTCTCGCTTGCGAATCCTGCACCCAAACTTGCACCCAAGTCATAGGCGCGTAGGTTGAGCGTCGTAACCAGATGACGCCTCTACTGCGCTCAATTAATCGCGTATCGAGCGTGGCCCCGCGCCAAGAAGCCCAGCCGTCATCTTTGTGTTTGGAAAAGCCAGCCACCTTCAGACAGGACCCATCCTCGGTGCAAAATTAGGACCAAGATTCTCTTGAAACTGTTGTCGACGTTAATGCGCTCGGCCGACGTGACGGGGGCAAAACGCGACACGGAATCCAGTGACGACCACCGTCGCTGGTGCAGTACAGAATCGTGGATGCCCTTACTGCGGAAGTTAACCAATAGTTAGGCAGGGCTGGTTTTCCCCCTGTGCCGCGATGTATAATGTACATCATGAAACGAACACAGCTGTACCTCGATGAGGATATTTGGAAAGCGCTGCACATCCAGTCCCGGCAGCGGCGCACATCTATTTCGGAACTGGTCCGCGTGGCGGTTAGGGACAGGTATGGAGTCTCGCCGACCAATCGCAGACAGGCGATGAAAGCAATCGTCGGTATCTGGAGGGATCGCGAGGATCTGTCCGACGCGAACGCGTACGTCCGACAGCTGCGCAAAGGAAAGCGCCTCAAAAGGCTCGCGTCTTGAAATCCGTCCTGATCGACTCGGATATCTTAATTGAAGTGTCGCGTGCCAAAGACACGGCGATTCTTGCCAGATGGGACGATTTGAGCCGGGGAAATACCGCCCTCCTGTGCTCGCCGGTTACGGTCGCCGAGCTCTGGCACGGTGCGCGGCAAACAGAGCATAAGATTCTGGATGCTCTCTTCTCAGCGATTCAATGTGTGCCCATCGACCTGGAGATTGGTCGGCAAGCTGGGGAGTATCTGAGACAGTACGGCAAGAGCCACAGCGTCGAACTGGGAGATGCGCTGATAGCGGCGACAGCTGCGGTTCATGATTTGGAATTGTGGACCCGCAATCGTCACCACTATCCCATGAAGGATATAAGTTTCTACCTCCCCTAACTTATCAGACTAACGCGAGATTGCGGCGGAAACTGTAAAAGTTTGACAGTAGCAATCGTCTTTGTGTCTCGCTATCGACTACGTTTGACGCGATAACCCATGCCCTAATCACGGCCAAAATGACCGACGCCAATGGGAAGAACTGCGATACGGACGGCGTAAGTTTCGCGCCTACATACAGAAAGCCGTTTGATCTGATCTTTCAACGTGCGAAAAGTGAAGGTTGGTCGGGGCGAAAGGATTTGAACCTTCGACCTCCTGGTCCCGAACCATGGCAGTAAAAAATCTAAGCCGTTGAATTGGCCTAAGTTCTCCTGGGCAGCCCTCTCACTAATTGCGCTACGATTTGCGATACGCCAGTCTGCCCGGTGGCAATGGCGGGTTAATCGAGTTCATCTATCTGCTAGCAGGCCGACAGACCATGCTTCCAGCGATTATCGCCGACTCCATACCCTGAGCCATGGTGAGAGACCGCCGCAAACCCCATCTACGAATTCGGTGCTCCAATCGAATCTTGTTTATCGTATCGGGAATTGCTGGCAACCTGCGCAATTCAAAGCGCTTCTAAACTCTGCAAATCGACCTGGGCTTCTCGACACCTATTGGATCCTTTGAGTTTGTAGGGAGACAACTCCGTGTGCGGTATCTCTGGCTATACCCACCGTGGTCGTCTATTTGACGCCGCGTCCATTCGCAATGCGACCAAGTGCCTGCTTCACCGGGGACCCGACCAGCAGGGCACGTATGAGTCCGCTTTTATTTCCCTGGGCGCGGTCCGCCTGAAAATCATCGACATGGCCGCTGGCGAGCAGCCCATGGTCAGTGAAGATGGCGACACGGTGCTCGCGTTCAATGGGGAAATTTACAATTACCGGGAGCTACGATCGGAACTGGAAGCGCGCGGCCACGATTTTTCAACCCACAGCGACACGGAAGTCTTGCTTCGCGCTTTCTTGCATTGGGATACTGGCTGTTTCCGCCGCCTTCGCGGAATGTTTGCGGTCGCCGTGTGGGTGGAAAGCCAGCGCAGGCTAGTCCTGGCGCGTGACCGCGTTGGCATCAAGCCGCTCTATATTCATCGAGGAGGAGAAGATCTCTACTTCGGTTCCGAGTTGAAATCGATCTTTGCGCATCCTGATATCCCGCGGCAACTGGACCTCACCGCTCTTCATTACTACCTGGCATTGAACTACGTTCCCGGTCCGCACACCTTGGTCAAAGACATTGAAAAACTTTCTCCCGGCCACTGGTTGGAATGGAAAGACGGCAAAGTACGAAGCGAAAGGTACTGGAAACTCGACTTCGAAAAGAAAATGGACTGGACTCCCGAGTCGGCCGAAAAGGCTCTGGATCATCTTCTGAAAGAGTCCGTTCGCGAACATCTGATCGCCGATGTTCCGGTGGGCATCTGGCTAAGCGGGGGTGTGGATTCATCCGCCGTTCTGCACTATGCGCGCGAGGTATCGGCGTCCTGCTTGAAGACATTCTCCATCAGTTTCGCGGGTCGCAGCTTCGACGAAAGCCGCTATGCCAGGGAAATCGCCAGGCGATACAACACCGAGCATTACGAACTCGACGTGAATCCGAGCCTGGACCTGCCGACCGCCATCGAAGATATGGTCTACTATTCGGACGAGCCGTTCGCAGACGCCGGAGCAGTACCGCTGTGGTTCCTGTCCATGATGAGTCGCCGGTACGCCACTGTCGCATTGAGCGGCGAAGGTGCCGACGAGCTGTTCGGGGGATACATCACCTACCGAGCGGATCGCTTTGCGGGTTATGCAAGAAGCGTTCCGGGTTCGCTGCGCCGCTCGCTGCTGGGCTTGCTGCGTTACTGGCCGGTATCTAACGAAAAAATTAGCCTCGAGTACAGGCTGAAAAGATTCGTAGAAGGCTCACTTCTGCCTGCGGATGAAGCGCACACGTATTGGAACGGGGCGTTTTCCCGCGCTCAGCAGCAGGGCCTCCTCTACCGGATGAAGCATGCTTCCGTCGACGATCTCTTCCAACGCGATTTGCCTTGCCCGAAGTCCTGCGGCTACTTGAGCCGCTACCTCGCTTTTGACCAGCGTTATTACCTCACCGATGATCTGCTGCAGAAAGTGGACCGTATGAGCATGGCTCATTCCATCGAAGTGCGGCCGCCCTATCTCGATCACCGAATCATCGAATTCGCCGCGTCGCTGCCGGATAAACTAAAAATCGACGGCCGCAGGCAGAAGGTCATCCTCAAGAGCCTGATGAAAGATAAACTGTCAGAGTCGATTCTGAAAAGACAAAAAATGGGACTGGATATACCGACGCATGATTGGTTTCGCGGCGCGCTCAAACCCATGCTTCTCGATACACTCAATGCGGCTGCCTTGAAGGAATCGAATTTGTTCCGCGCCGAAGCAATTGAACGCCTGATCGCGGACCATATGCAACGCCGATCCAATGTTGGATACCACCTGTGGGGATTGTTGATCCTCTTCTTATGGATGAAACAGTGGAATATTCAGACCGCACCCGAACTGGAGCTCCTGGCGTCAACCCCGGTGATGGCCTCGAGTCAGGTCTAGTCGTTCTTCTCGTCGCGGCAATCATTTTCCTGGGATGCATCCTCTCTCCGCCCGCGTTGATGGACGATGTGGATGCCGTCCAGGCGCAAATCGCCCGCAACATTGTTTCCTCTGGCGATTGGGTGATCGCTCACCTTGATGGCGTTCCCTACCTCGAGAAGTCTCCTCTCATCTACTGGCTCATCGCCTTCTCTTATCGAATCTTCGGCGCGCACGATTGGGCCGCGCGGATCCCAGTCGCGCTCGCGGCCATCTTGCTCATCTGGATCACCTGGCGTTACGGCCGTTGGGCATTCGGCGCGCGCGCCGGCTTCTATGCAGGCCTGGCCATTTCCACTTGTATCGGACTTTTTCTTTTTACAAGGATTCAAATTCCGGATGTGATGCTCACGCTCACCGTGTGCCTCGGTTTCTGGGCCTTTCAGCGTGCTACCGACGAAGAAGAGCCGCATCCCCGCCGCTGGGCCGCCGTTCTCGCCGTGAGCCTCGGCATCGGCCTGTTGCTTAAGGGACTTATCTCGGTAGTGGTGCCTGTGGGCGCCATTCTTGTCTACCTGGCGATCACACGTCAGCTGTTCTACCGGAATATTTGGAGCCGCTTACACGTTTTCACGGGGGCGTTCATCGTCCTCGCCATCGCGGCGCCTTGGCATGTGCTGGCTATCTTGCGCATGCCGCCTTATCTGAACTTCTCGCTGCATAGCGGCCCCGGGGAGTATTACGGCTTTTTCTGGTTCTATTTCATCAACGAGCATCTCCTACGCTTCTTGAATCTGAGGTATCCGCGCGACTACAACACTGTGCCGCGATTCGCTTTCTGGGCGCTCCATCTCATTTGGCTGTTTCCGTGGAGCGTCTACCTTCCCGCCGCGGCGCGCCTCGATTACGGACCCTTCGACCGCGCCGGCCGCACGCGCCTCCTTGCGCTCTGCTGGACCGGTTTCCTATTGGTCTTCTTCACTTTTTCCACCACGCAGGAATACTATTCGATGCCCATTTATCCAGCGCTCGCTCTGCTGATCGGCTGCGCGATCGTGGAAGAAAGCCGCCGGACGAAGATCGGAACCAAGATTCTCGGAGTCATCTTCGCAATCTCCTCATCGGCGCGATCTCGGCACTGTTTATACAAAGCCGCCGCGTCTATCTCACAATCGCCCTGACCATGGTCATGTTCATCCATGCGGCCCGCCTGGCCCTTGTCATTTTTGATCCCTATCTCTCCTCCAGACCTCTTGCCGAAGCGCTGTTGCGTGCTCCGCAAGGTCAGCTAATCCTTAACGGCCCGTATTATTCCTTCTCCTCGGTTTTCTTTTACACGAACCGGACTGCGCTGCTCTGGAACGGAAGGATCAACAATCTCGAATATGGCTCTTACGCTCCGGGCAGCCCTCCTGTCTTCATCGACGACGCGCGATTCCGGGCTCTCTGGTCGAGCCCCGAGCGCCAGTACGTGCTCTCCGACGGTGACGGCATCGCTCACCTCTATTCGCTGGTGGACCGCAGCAAGTTGCACCTCATCGCCGCCAGCGGCGGCAAAACCCTTTATTCCAACCTGCCCTAGCTTCTTTTGTCTCTCTACTGCCGGGTTAAAAACAGGGATCCTCCGCGGAAAATGCCAGCTGGTGGCGCTCTGACCGCTTCTTGGCGGCTGCGCCGGTTCATTCAGGATGAGCCAGTACAAGGCTTAGCTGACCTACCGCCTCGATGAAGGGCTTACGCACAAAACTGTTTGCGCCGAGCCCGTACCCCTTGATCCGGTCCTGCTCTTCATTGGAGGTCGTCGGGATGACGGACGGGTAGCAGGTTGGTACGCTGGTTTCCGCGGACCATCCGGTACGACCGCGCTGAATAGAGGAGTGCCAATTGACGCCAGCAGGACGGGGATCAAAAGCTGATTTGCTTCATTGTATGCGTGCTGTCCACCGGCGACGTCACCGTGACGGTTTGCGAGAGACAGCTTGCATCCGATTCTCAAAAAAGATGGGACGCGAGTCGGCAGGCTTTCACACATTTCGCCGGTTCCGCGAGTCCATCCTGCAAATGAGTGAGGCGCGCACTTTGCTCATTGATTTTTGGATGGGACACGCGAACCGGGACATGTCGGGGCGCTACGGCAACCAGTTGCTCGATAACGTCCAGTGGCGGCGAGACTGCGCGGCCAAGGTTGGTCTTGGCTTCGCACTTCCGACTAAGGAAGAACAGCCGTTAATGGACAAGTCGGGACAAGTCTCGAAAGCGGAACAGCAAGAAGCAGTTGCGGCGTAAGTCTATATGAGAACGGCAATTAAAATGGTCGGCCACTCTTGCCGATTTTGAACCGGATAGCCAAGCTTCGCGATTGCGTCACAAAGCTGGGTTAGGGTGCTGCCTTACCCATTCCGCTGTCAATTGCTCGGCATGTCGAATCTCTTCCGGGGTCATGTGGCCTCTTGCAATCGACAGATTAGGGTTTGATTCCGAACCAGTTAGGATGAACCACATATAGGCCTGAGCGAAGTCTCTGGGAACTCCATGACCGTCCAGATACAGCATGCCCAAGTTGTTTCTCCCCTGCCCGGCGCCTCCTAAATTTGGGACGTGCTCAGCAGCTTTCCTATACCATCTGGCCGCTAAACTGTAGTTCTGAGCTACACCCTCCCCATTTTCGTACATTTGTCCCAGCGCGTTTTGAGCGTCGGCGTCACCTTGCTCCGCTGACCTTCTATACCACTTCAACGCCTCCGGAAAGTTGGCCTTTCCAAACCAACCCTGTTCGTAGGCAGCGGCCAGCCACATTTGAGCACTGGCATCACCCTTCCGCGCCTTCGCCAGAAGTGCTCTTTCATCATTCTCGCTCCACTTCGTAGACTGCGAGTTGGAAATTGCCGGAAAAGCCGATGCCAATAATAGGAGTATCGACAGGGAACACGAAAGGGTCCGGTTCATAACAATTACCCCCTTCCGAGACATTTCACCGCATCCATTTTAGGCGCAGGGTTGCTTTAAATGATAGCGCGCAGGATTTCGGCTGAACCGGATTGGGAAGAAATTGAGCGGTCGGGAACATAGGTAACACATCGTACCGGAAACATAGGTAACACTTCCTTCCTTACGGGGAGGGAGCCATACCTTGGAGGGAGTGTTCGGTCATGGACGAAAGAATGCAGTTTGTGGCTCGCCGGCTAGCCGGCGAGGCGATGGCGGAACTTTGCAGGGAGTTCGGCATCTCTCGCAAGACCGGGTACAAGATCTTCGAGCGCTATCAGGAATGCAGCATTCGGGGTATCCAGGCCTGTTCGGCGCTGAAACTTGCAACGCATCTTGCAACGCGATTTCTTAGCGGCCGCTCCTCCAGGAAGCCTATTGCTTATGGAGCACCTTATTATCCGAGTCGAAGGCGGGACTTGAATTTCTGTAGCATTCATTCTGAGCACCGCACCATGTTGGATGGAAGACGATGAATGGAGTATATTACATACATCGGATTGTCCGCAGATGTCCGCAGTCATCCAGTCGCGACCGAAGACCACCAGTCCATTCTGCCGAACGGTGAACTAGCCTTGCTGACGATTCATTGTGCTCGCGAGTGTCCCAGCCGGAAAGAGACAGAGTATGTCAAGCAGTGCGTCAATTGGATTTCCGGGTCAAGACGCCTCGTCAACTGTAGCTGACTTGAAGCTTGCATTATGCCCGCTGTGCGGCTCGGGGGACGGCAGGCCACTCTTCAAGCAAGGAAGGCATACGCTGATGCGTTGCGGAGAGTGCGACCTGTCGTTCATTCATCCCTATCCAAACGTCAAAGACCACCATGCGGCAGTTTCGGAGTACGACTATCCGGACCTAGAGGTGCTGCCTTGTGCCACCCAGTACGAAAATGAAAGGCTGTTTTACGTTAGATACTTTGACTTGATTGATTCAGAATGCCGGGCGGCCTCGTCCATTCTGGATGTCGGCTGTGGGTGCGGCCATCTTCTCGAACGCCTGGCGGCACACGGGCAGCTCGCGCGGGCAGGAATTGAGCTGAATCGCGAACGCGCCAACTTCGCAAGAACGGTCGCCCAGTGCGAAATCTTTCAAGTGCCTATCGAAGTGCTCGACTGCTCGCGCCGGTTCGAAGTTATCACCTTGATTAACGTCCTTTCGCATATTCCTAACCTTGGACAACTCTTTGAAAAGCTTCGCGGGCTGCTGGCAGAACGCGGGAAATTGATTCTAAAGACTGGAGAGATGAAAGGCGACGTAAAAAGGAGCGCAATCTTTGACTGGGAATTTCCTGATCACCTGCATTTTCTCGGTTGGAGAACCCTGGAGTACATTTCCACCAGACACGGGCTGCAGATCCGGAAGCACTTGAGGACCAGTCTTTCGAATGAACGCTTCGCATCCACCACATGGAAAATGAAAGGGCGAAGTAGTATACGCAACGCGATCAAACGTGGAGTGGCGCGCTTCCCATTCGCATTGCCGCTTTTGACAAAATGTCACGAAGCAGTACACAAAGGAAGCGTCTCCTCGTCGTTCATTGTTCTGCAGGCGGACTAGGTAAGGTCAGATGCGTGCGATCGTGGCGGCTGCTTTAGTGCGGACGATGTGTCTTCAACAACGAACGTCCGCACGAAGCCCTGGACATGAAAATGTCCGGCGGAGGTCTACCAACCCTTCGCACGTCCCTACACCGGATTGCCGGATATCGACTAGCGATTCCATGAAAGAACGATCGTAGTTACGCATTGCGGCAACATCTGTCTGGGCAAGAGAAAAATAGATTTCAGCACAATCTCTGCTATCGAAGTGATTGATGACAAAACGTTTGTGGCTGATGTTTGGAAATTGGCAGAAAGCTTTTGTACTCGGACGCACTCTCAGCTACAAATTCGTCTACATCGGCGTGGAACTTGACCGCTCAAAAACCGTGTTCGCAATCCTCGCTATGCCCGAAAAATGTGAAGCAGGTCACCAGTGTAAGAGAAAAATCAGCACCCTTTGCAAAGGGCGCAAAGGGATGCGCCACCCAAATTCGTTTCCGCCGCTCAACGAGTAGGCCACCCGCCAGTAGCGATCACCGCCGCGCCTCGCCGTGGAGGTCCTTTAGGGGCGTATAAGAGCTGACATACAAGCCGTGGGCGGCCGCCGGGCTCGTCGATTTGATCACAAAGTTGGAACCGGCGGTTGTAAACTGGGGATCGCCAGCTACGGTTCCCGTGACCGCTATGCCCTGCGCCTGGATCGTGGTATTCGCGCCGTTCATGTTGTAATACCAGTCGAGAGTGTTGCCGTACACAAGATTGTTGCGGAACACCGAACTTTTCGAAACGCAATACGTGGGGCACTGGTCGGCGATGTAGATGCCGTGGTGGCCGTTCACGATGATGTTGTTCGTCACATCGAAATACGCGCTCGCCACTCCGCCGGGACCGCCCGTGCCGATCTGCAATCCGTAATGCACGTTGTAGAGCGTGTTGTTGTGATAGTGCTGGTTCGCCGCCGCGTGCCAGCTGTGCACTCCCAAGCTCCCTAGGTTATACATCAAATTGTTGTAGACATTCCCCTCGCCGCATGAGTTATAGAGGCCGTAATCGCCGAAGGTTTCGAGCTTCCCTTGCGCGAGGTTGAATTCCACGTTGTCGTGGAAATTGCACGGCGCGCCGGTATACACGCCCGCGTTCGTGGGGGAAATATTCACCGCGGCCCCCAGGCCCGGCGCCAGGTCATGAATGCGGTTATAGGCGATGTCGTAGTTCCCGCCGCCGCCCACCGCGGCAATGGCCGCCCCCGTCGAGCCCGTCCCGCCGGTTTTCCCGCCGGTGATGTCGAAGCCCCACACGTTTACGTACGCGCCCGTGATATCCCAGATCGTAAGGCAATTATTTCCGCCGTTGATTCTCGCCCCCCATTGCGTGTCCGAAAGGAACACGATCGGCGCCGAAACGCTTGCCCCGCTGTGAGTGCTCACAATGCACGTTGCGCTCGTGAGGTTGTAGGTGCCGGCGGCGACATGCACCACCGCTCCCGCGCCACTCGGAATGGCATGCGAAGCATGGTTGATCGTAAGCCACGGAGCCGATTGCGAACCGCTGTTCGCATCGCTTCCTGAGGGCGACACGTAATAGTGCGTAACGCCGCTCGGAAGCGTTGGTGGCCATGATGACCTTGATCCCGCACTCGATCCTGGCTCATACGCGCCGATCGAGGGCGAAGTTATTTTCACGAGATAGCCGAATGTTTTCGGCGTAAGGCCCAAATGACGTACTAGATTTATGAGTAGAATCTGCTTCTCCGCATAACACATCCCGCCGAGTTCCGCTTTGAGGAACTGCATGCCCGGCATCTTTGGTGAGCACAGTCGAACGCCTGGACTGTTCAGAGCGTCAAATACTTGAATGATTGGCTTGCCTTTTTGCTGCGGGACTAGCTTCCGAACGAGGTCGGGCGACCCGCACGCGAGCCTCAACGCGATATAAGTCCCGGCAACGCCTGCTCCAATAACTGCAAAATTGCTTATTCGTCCTCCCAACTGGTAGGCACTCCTTTCTCTTGTGGTGAGCGTGGATCCTGTCGCTGGAGAATTTTTTAGTGTCAAGTAATATTACGCCTCGTCGCTCGATAGCAGAGCAATTCTCAACTTCGTTAGGAAGGGCGAACGTCAGTCTGACGGGCGACTCGAAACCGTTCAGCGGGGACAGGCAGGATCTTGGTGTGCGGTCTGGAAGCTGGGCATGGGGAGGTGGTTGAAACCAAAGGCTCACGATGCGGGCTGACAAGCAGGGAAAATGGTCGGGGCGAAAGGATTTGAACCTTCGACCTCCTGGTCCCGAAATAGGGTAGCAAAAATAGTAAAGGCTTTGTCTGGCGTCGCTTAGGTGAACGACAGAGCCAGTTTTTCTCTTCTCAGGTGTACCCAAGCTGTACCCATTACGGACGGATTGGCACAGAGGCTGAAATATCTCGCAGCGAAAGGAAGGGAACGCGCCCACGTCAGCCTGCGAGAACGGAGTCAACTCGGCGTTTGGGATAGACAAGCACAGCATGGAGCTTGCGTCAGTGGCAGTCCACGGTCGTAGGGCCGTTCCCTTTCACTCCGCCACTTCGCCCATAACCTTCTCTATCTTCGCCAGCTCTTCATCCGTCACTTCGGAAAACAGATCGCGTTTATTCTTCGCCAGCCGACCTTTGTTCTGCATGATCAAACGCACGAGCAACCGGGAATGAGCACCTCGAGACATCGGTGACAGTTCGTACCGTACACATGGATTACGCCATCCGCCCTTTTGGCGATGCCAATCAGCGATTCCGAGATGGCCATTCACGGAACAACCATGCGAAGTTCGACCACCGAAAACCCGGCAGAATCAGCCGCCAAAGCCAAGCGATTGTCGCCGCAAATGAAAGTCCTCCGCGACGGCCGCTGTTCACACCAGACGAGCGAAGCAGCGAGCTGGAGACTGTCCGCTGCTCGCAACGAATACTTGTCCAACGATTGTGTCGCCAAGTCACGAACTTGGTCGCCGGGCAGGACTTCCCTCCAGGCACGACTGAGCAATTGCAAACGCGCTACGGCACCTCGTTTGTCCGGATCCGAGATGTGCTTATCACGATAGAGACGGCATATTGCGCTATGAATTTCTACGAGGCTTCCCCACCAAACTACCGGCGCGAATCTCCTAAGATGCGACCGAGCTTGACGACTCGCAGCCTCCTGAACGCATACGGGAACTAGCGCGCTGGCGTCCCAAAACGCAGTTGTTTTCTTCACAGTTTTTCTTCTCTGTCGGCAGCAATGGCTTGAATCGCCTTGTTTCCCGCAACACGGCCCGTCGAGATCTTTAAGAGTTGTTTTACATCAAGTCGCACTTTGGGGAGCCGCAGCTTCCCTGCCGCAACCAGCTTCAGTTCTTGTTCGTCGGCACCTTCTGCTGAGAAAGGAACTAGTTTTGCCACTGGCAGATTACGGTCTCGGATCACGATTTCTTCGCCGCCTTTGGCAAATGTGAGGTATTTGCTCAGCTGGTCCTTCAACTCCGCCACGTTCACACTGCGCATTGAGCATCTCCTCTCTCATGGCTATTATAGCCATGAACGCACTTCGATGGAAGCTTTAGTGCTGGTATTTTAGCCGGTTTTGTTTCAAACCGGTTGAAAAGGTCCCGATATTTCCCAGAACACCTGGTAGATAGAGCAGCACTGCGCTGTCTGAGGCAGAAAATGCGCGGGCCAACTTAGCATCCTTTGAAGGGCTAAATAGATTTGTCCTTGCAATTCGAACAGCGTTTCGTGCCACGGAGTCGAATAGTTGCAGAGGTAGATTGGTGGCATCCTTCCCAAGCCTGTCTATGGCTGCCGATTCCACTTTACTGGCGACGCCAAATACTCCGCCACTGCCTTCAGTGGCCAACAAAATGCCGAGGTCTTTGATTGCTGATAGCAGATAGGTTCGGATCGATTATCGCACTTGACCAGGCACAGTAAAAAATGCAGTATAGCTAGATAATCTAGCTAAGGATAGGTCAATGGAATGGCGACTCGCAGATGCCAAAAACCGGTTCAGTGAACTCGTGACCCGCGCTCTGGCCGAAGGGCCGCAACGGGTCCGCCGTCACGATGACGCCGTTGTGGTCGTGGCGGAACGCGACTACGAGAAGCTCACGGGCAAGCGGCCCGGATTTAAGGAATTTCTTATGGGCGAAGGGCCAAGTTTCGAAGGACTAGATATTGCTCGCGATGACGCGTCAATGCGAGACGTAAAATTGTGAGAGTTCTTCTCGATACATGCGTGCTCTCCGAATTGCGCCACCCCAAGGGGCATCCTAGCGTCCGCCGTGTGGTGGAAGCTCTCGAAAACGACAGTTTGTTTGTCAGTGTCGTATCCATCGGAGAAATCGCCAAAGGAATTGCTCTTCTCAAGGAAAGCAAGAACAAACGTGAACTCCAGGCATGGTTGCAGGCTCTCGAACGCTATTACGCCGACCGAGTCCTTCCCGTCGATCTCGAAACCAGCCACACCTGGGGAGAACTCACAGCCGCCGCGCAGAGAGCTGGTAAGATCGTTCCCGCAAGCGACGGTCTCATTGCTGCTACGGCGCGACGCCACGGCTTGCACGTCATGACCCGGAACACCGAACACTTCGCGCCTACGGGTGTGTTGCTGCTCAATCCTTGGTCAGACCACAAACCATAGGTACGAAGCTCTTTGAACTCGGCAAGACTCGCTCATTAGAAAACCTCTTGTAAATTGCCTACATAGTGTCTCCGATGAAAACTCGCGACCCATTGCCTCACGAGCCATGCACAATTAGCGTTGTGTGGTGCAGAGACTCTTTTCGCTGTTTCCTGCCGAGGCGGCGGGCTACGGCCTTGATCCTGCGGGTATGTTGCTTCGTAACCTGAAGTCCGCTGCCCATCCCTCGTGGGAAATCGCCGCGCTGTTCATCGTCGTTGCTCTGCTCAGCTTTGGCGTGCTTACCCCGCCGAGTTGCATCGCGTCGGGTGTTGTTCAAACCGCAATATTGTTCGGTTCGGATCATCGAAGCCAGACGTTTCGTTATCGTCGAGGTAATTTCCGTCTCGCCTTCGCACTTGCATTGTTGGACAAGTCTAGACAAGTTTTCGAACTAGCAAAGCTACGGTAGTCTTCGTGTAAGTCTATCGGAGAACGGGTTTTACGATTCTCGAGTTCGAATGATTCGAACCATCGACCTCTTGGTATCGCACAAAGCGGTCTTCCGATCTTTCACGTGTCCTAAGTTATTGGTTTCAAAAGAAGTGGTCGGGGCGAAAGGATTTGAACCTTCGACCTCGTGGTCCCGAACCAGGGACAAAAATGACCTAAGTCGCTGTGCTGGCGTCAGTTATGGTTTTTTGGGCCGCTCTCTGTTAGACAAGTTTGGACAAGTCGGATTTCCAGCATTCATTGAAATATAGGTAGGCTCTCGAGGTAGTAGGCCAAGAAAATCGGGAAGTACGTGTTTTGACGAGTGCCCGATTGGAACGTCTTAGCTCATGCTGTCCAAAATGGATCCCGCCTTCTCACCATGGATCATCACCTCCATCGTGCAGCCTTTCCTCGCCTTGCGACTGCGACCGTCTCATTGGCTAACGCTTATGAAGGCTCAGCGCCTGACGCGATTGAATACGTCATCGAAGAATTTCGAGTATGGATCTAACGCGATCAGCTATTCGTTTTCAACGAATCATCGCGTATCTTTATGAAGATCACCGCTAGCTACCGCCCGCCAACAAGCAGAAGATGCTGCGGAAGGATATGACTCGAGAGGGGTCGGGGCAAAACGTCCGGCAACTTGCTGGCATACCGAACTTATTTCCAACAAGCGGGCGAACGATCCAAATCGGAGATCCCGGGATGATTGTTCACGTCGGCCGCCTGCTACGCAACCCCACCTTTCTTCTAACCGCGATAGCCTTGCTGACCGCTGTGATGGTGCAGTCCGGGGAGCTGGGCTCGAGCGATACGACTCACCGTTTGCGGGCCACTCACTCCTTTTGGACATCCGAGCCGCCGGTTTTTCCCGAGGAGTATCCGGACTTCGGTATCCACGGCCGAGGTGGCAAGCTCTACGGATGGTACGGCATCGGCCAACCGCTCCTGATGCTGCCGTCCGACGTGCTGGGGACGTACCTCGACAATCTGCCCATCTTCGCGGAATATCAGGGGACGGATCCCACAGTACGCGATATTGTCGTGAGCTACAGCACGAACATCCTGGTCTGCGTGCTGACTTGCCTGGTCTGCTTCCGGTTTCTCGGGTTACTGGACTTCACGGTGAATCAGAGAATTGCGGGCGCGCTCGCTTTGTTATTCGGCACCACGTTTCTGCATTACACGCAGAACATGATGGAGAACAACTACATCGGTCTGCTTACCCTGAGTGGTCTGACCTTTCAGTACGACTGGCTTCGCAGCGGGAAGCGTTGGGCGCTGTTGGTCGGCTCTACGGCGCTGGGGGCGAACCTGCTCACGCGCCTGACCACGGGGATGGACCTGCTTGCGGTCTGCCTGTTCCTGCTTTTGACCGCATGGCTCACGAACGCGCGCGACTGGGAATTGCGATCGCGCGCCGCTCGTTACGCGCGGATTGCGTTGCCGATTTACGGCGTGTTTGTGCTGATCGACCGCGCGTATCAGTATGTTCGCTTTGGGTCGTTTTACACCACCTACCTGCAGCTCTTTGGCCAGGAATGGAAGCGGCTCGATCCTTTCCTGCCGGCGGCATTTCCGTTTGAAACTCCGTTTCGCGTGGGATTTTTCGGCGCTTGGTTCGCGCCGGAGAAATCGGTTTTCCTGTTCGATCCTCTTCTGGTGCTTGCCGGCATCGTAGCCGCGTTCGCGTGGAAGAGCTTTCGCCCGGAGGTCAAAGCGTATTTGGCGGCGTTCGGCGCGCTGCTGTTTGCCTACGTCAGCTTTTACGCGAAATTCGCGTATTGGAGCGGTGACACGGCGTGGGGCGATCGCTACGTGGCCACCACCGCGCAGTTGGTAGCGCTGATGGCCGTCCCGCTGCTGCTGCGGCATCGCGCGGAGCTTGGCAAGGTCGTGTGGCGAGCGGGGCTGGCGATCATGCTCATCAGTGTGGTCATCCAACTTTGTTCGGTTGCGTTTTGGTACCCGTTGGAGAGATATCAGATGGAGACGCTCAGCCCGCCAACCTTGGTGGTGTGGCTGCGCTTGAAGAACGTCGTGGCCTTCACGTTGGGCAAGATGAGCGCCTGGGGCCTTACGAATAAGACCATGCGTAGGGACGCTTGGGATTACATACACATCACGACGTGGAACTTCCTGCCATTCCTGTTGAAGAGAGTCGGAAAGGCGCCCGCCTGGGTCGTGCAACTCTTGACGGTGCTTTGGTTGGTCGTACTGGCAGGGCTTATCGCTCTGCTCGGGGTTGCCAGCCGGTTGGCCGTGAAGAAGCAATTCGATTTTGCCGGCAGATCATCGCTCTAACACATTGCGCTCTGGCTCGGACCAGCGGTCGCCGACGCGGCAACCATTCCAGCCTTCGCCTTCCAACCCGCTAGCGAACTTCAGTTGCAGGATATGGAAAACGCGACCTCACGGTAGCGGTCAACCGAGAATATCGCTTCGGAAGGCGCTAACGTCCGAATAATGGGTGGAGCACGGCGAAGAGTCCTGACCGCACGGTCAGTTAACACGAATGACTTTTCTCTAAGTGCGCTCAGCGTGAGGCTCCGCCGCCGGTCCGAAGCATGAAGAAGTTGCTTAACACCTTTGGACCGATGCCATTAATAGGCAGTAAAAGCTGTCTCAACTCAGTGGTCCCACCTTTCCGCAGAGCTCGTTCGCATTCTTCGATTCCAGCGGATTTTAGGAATTCTCCGAGCGATGCTAGGCGACGCGCAAAAAGGTTTGTCATGAAGGCACCTCGATCGCACTTGCCGCGTTTAAGTCGAGTCTCAATTTCTTCGGGAGACAAACGCACCAGATTCTCCGGTAGAAATAGCCCTTCGCCACGCAGTCCCTCAACGGCTAGATAGGTTTTCTCAAGTGAGTATTGATTCACCGCAAGAATGGCTAGCTAGAACGAGGTCTTCCCAAGGATTGTCTGAATGGGACGCGAGTTGGCAGGCTTTCACACATTTCGCCGTTTCCGTGAATCTATCCTGCAGATGAGAGAGGCACGGACCTTGCTTATCGATTTTTGGATGGGGCATGCGAACCGGATATGTCGGGGCGTTACGGCAAGCAGTTGCTCGATAACGTCCAATGGCGGCGAGATTGTGCGGCCAAGGTAGGTCTTGGCTTCACGCTTCTGACTGAGGAAGAACAGCCGTTAGTGGACAAGTCGGGACAAGTTTCAAATAATGACAGGCAAGAGGAAGTTGCAGCGTAAGTCTATATGAAAATCTTCCGAAGCGCTTCCGACCGTCGCGGCTGACCAGCTACAGAAGCTCGGTCGTGACCTCGCCGTTGCGCGCAAGCGCCGACATCTGTCATTACGGGAAATGGCTGATCGTATGATGGTCAACCTAAAAACGGTCCAGCGCATGGAAAAGGGTGACCCCGCTGTCGGAATCGGAATCTTGGCGGCCGCGCTCTGGATTCTCGGTATGCACCGGCGCTTGGGCGACTTGGTGTCGCCCGAGACCGATGCGACCGGCCTACAGGAAGAAATTAGGAGTTTGCCGAGAGATTTTCGCAAAACGAAAAATCGCACTGACAAGTACGATTTCTGAGTGACCCATGCCCGAAGCATACGTATACATCTACCTTCCCCTATTTCGTACTCATTCACTGCCTTGACGAGCAAAGCGCAGCAGCGCGAGGGCTCCGAGGCCGAGGGCTCCACAAACAACAAATCCGACCTTCAATCCGAAGAATTGCGATACGAATCCAATCGCTAAGGGACCGAGCATGTCTCCAAGTTCCTTAAATGACCCGGCTACGCCTAGAGTGGCGGCAATCCGGCCTTCTTTGGCAAGATTACTGACCGCCGTATCGGTGTTCGTCCAAACGGTTCCGACACCTACTCCGCCCAGGATTGCTGCCGAGAGAAGAAGCGCTCCGGTGGTAAAAGGCACTAGCGTGATGGCAGTGGCTGAGACTCCGAGTCCGGCAAAGGTCACTTGAGTCGGACCAAAACGATCGGCGAGCAGCCCCGCTACGGGCTGGATTAACAGATAAGAAGTCGTGCTCGCAGCCACTATGAAGCCGTTCTTCAGTTGGTCGTAACCGAGCGAGTTCACATACACGGGTAGGAATCCGAACAAGATTCCAACCATAAACATGTTGACCACGATTACCACCCACCATCGAAGCAGATTGCGTTCTCGAAATGCCGCGCCGAAGACCTTCCACGAGAAGTCGTCGTCATCTTCGAGTCGCCTTTTGGTCGCGGTGGACGGAAGAAGAAGGGATAAGAGAAACGCCAATGCCCCGGCCGCGGACGATGCCAGGAAGATCGCCGCGAAGCTCGATTTCCATACGATGATGCCGCCAATGATCGGGCCCAGTACATATCCAGCACCTTTTAGAGAGTTGTAGATTCCGAATGCCTTTCCGCGGTCTTCCACAAAATATTCGGCTACCAGAGCCGCCGATGTAATGGAAAGAGCAGCCGCACCCAGTCCCTGAAGGAACCGGACCAGGATGAGCAACCGTGGAGTCACGAAGAGGTAGGAGAGGGACGCCAGCGAAAAGAAGGCAATCCCGACGAGCATAGTTGTCTTGATTCCCCTTCGATCCGCGATCCATCCAAATACTGGTTTGGCAAAAATCTCCGCGAAATCGTAGACGGCAATGAGGAGGCCGATGGCCATCAGGCCGACGCCAACTTGTTTCGCGTAGACGGGCAAGTTGACGGCCACCACATGCGCACCGAAGGAGGTGACGAACGCGACAAAGCCGAGAACAGCAACGACAAAACTTCTCTTCAGAGTCAGCACTCTAAATATCCTTCACGACATTCTTACGACGCGACTGGCCGCTCATGTATAACTTCATAGAGCATGGAATTTCGCCAAAGTATTCGGCGGAGAACTGAAGGATCGGTCGCCCTCCGTTTCAACCTGCCTGCGACAACTGATAGCGCACCTGCTTGGCAGGCAGGCGTCCTACCACAACCTACCGCCTGTGGATCAGTGTCGAGCGAGTCTTGACTGCAAGACAATGAATTCAAACCAAAACCGTCACCCTTCTTGCTGCGCATTTGGAAAAGAGCGCATGGTTTTTCGACCAGGCGCTCTTCTGTTTTGATCTTTGCAAGTCGCTAAAACGGAGTATTATTCTGCTGCGGCTACGAAACCGTGGTCCCGAAATGGCATAAAAACAATAAAAGGCTTGTCTGGCGTCGCTTAGGGACCATGAAGGCCGGGTTTCACCTCTCAGTTCTACGCAAATCTTCGCGAGGTGGAACTCTTTCCACTTTTTTAAATTCTCATATAACATCTATTTTACACATTCTTTGTGTGTATTGTTGGTGTTATTTGAGAATTCTTTATCACTAAATTCTTATCTGCGGCTAGAATAACACACTAATAGTGTGTTATTCTATGCTCCAGTGAGAATGGCGATGAAACCTCCCGTTCCCTTCACCCAGTACGCACAATCGACTCCTCTATTCACGGTCCGGGAAGCCCGCAACCTCTATGGGAAGGGTGAGCGAAGCCGATCGATACTGAACCTGCTGCATCGTCTGAAGACCCAAGGCCGCGTGCGCCTCGTTGCCAACGGCGTCTATGCCGGCGCCCTCTCCGCCGTCCCCCTTAACCGCTACCGTGTCCCTCACGCCCTGCGTGAGGACGCCTTCGTTGCACTCCACTCCGCCCTCGAACTCCACGGCGTCGCCAATCAAGTCTTCCAGACCGTATACTACTTCTCGCTGAGACCACGCAAAGACGTCGTCTTCGACGGCGTAACCTACCACCGCGTCGCTCCTCCCCGAGTTCTAGCAACGCCACCGCATCGCCTCTTTCAGACCGAACTCGGCGCAGACAACGTTCTCGCGACTGCGCGCGAGCGCTCCTTCGTCGACTGCCTGCTCTTTCTCGCCTACAGCGGCGGCGTCGAAGAGATCGACAAATCCCTGACGATGTTTCCTTCGTTCGATTTTGAAGCGGCTCTCGCCTATCTCAAGCTTCTTCGTAGGCCGTGGCTCTATGCGCGCTTGGGATTCTTGCTCGACCGTCACGCCGAGAAACTTTTTTTCCGCGGCAAAATACGCGACCGATTCCTGCGTAAACTTCCGCGCGGTGTCGTCTATCTCGCCGACAAACGACCCGGGAACCGTTGGGTTCCCACCTGGAAACTCATGGTGCCCGAAACTCTTTCTTCCTCCAGCACGGATTCTGTGCGCACATGAAATTCGACGCCGCTCAAATCACGAAACTCGCGCGTGATACGGGATTTCCAGCCAACAATCTCGAAAAAGTCCTGCGCCTACGCGAACTGCTCATCGAACTCCACAAGCATCCCTTCCTCCAGGGAAAGCTCGTTCTTAAGGGCGGCACGGCGCTGAATCTTTTCTATCTCAACCTGGCGCGGCTGTCCGTTGACATCGACTTAAATTACATTGCACACACCGACCGAGAAGCCACGCTTCGTGAGCGCCCGGAAATCATGAGAGCCGTCGAACAGATCGCCACCGGACTCGGGTACAAGCTGCAAAACGGTGTCGATGAACACGCTTTGCGCGAGTGGTATCTCAACTACCAGAACCACACGGGGAAAACGGACAACATCCAGATCGAGATCAACTTCCTCATGCGTGCCTGCGCGCTACCTCCAAAAGTCCTCGCCGCTGCGGCTCTGACGGGAGCGCCACCCTGTCAGTTTCTTATACTCGAAACCGAGGAACTGTTCGGCGGGAAGATCAATGCCATGATCGACCGTCGCCATCCGCGCGACCTCTACGATCTGTTTCGCTTTACCAAAGCAAACCCGAAACACAATCCAGAGATCCTCCGCAAGCTCGCGGTGCTCTTTGCAAGCACGATGGACCGCGACTTCCGCACGTACGCGATGGACCGCTTTGATGTCATCGATGCAAAAGAGCTCGAACGGCTTCTTTATCCGCTACTCAGGGCCGACGACCGGCCGACCGCCCCCGAAATGCTGAAAGCCGTTTCGCCCCTTCTCGCAACGGTCCTCGACCACAAGCGCGAAGCCGCCATCGTCGGACGCCTCAAGCAGCATCCAGCACTTCTCTGGAAAGCCGACAATGTCGCGCGGTATCTTTCGCGATCAAAGAAGAATTCCTGACACGTCGAATCCCGGGTTGGAATCTAGACTTACCCTAGAACCGCGAACCGCGTCGGAAACCCTATCCTGTACCCAATCGCGCATCGAAAACGGATGCGATAAATCCGGAGTTCTTTCCAACACGATCAATCAAAAGGAGAAACGATCGCTCTCTGAGTGGAGATAAAACAAAGAGCAAATGGTTTTGTACTAGGCGCTCATTCGCATTTTTGACGGAATTCGAAAAAATGAAGTTATTGATTCTAATG
>WNGK01000601.1_pt1 | contig 36900 bp, 23 predicted proteins | sample 5400601 | NCBI WGS metagenome assembly WNGK01 (sample SAMN13153376, study PRJNA577476) | soil metagenome | isolation source: 60 cm soil or saprolite under Garry oak tree replicate 1 | place: USA:California | collected 2016-06-15 | reverse complement strand
CTCCAAAAGGGAAATTATTCACGGGCTTCACCATGCGCGACGCAAAGTTATTCACCATCGGCTGCGGGGAGAGGTTCCGAAGGCTCTCCTCGCCGCTGGTGAATAACTTTGGAAAGGCTATAAGGGTTGGGGAGAGGGGGAAAAGTCTCGTCCTCGTTGACCAGATCCATGCGCAACCCTTCGATGCCACCCCCACCCTTTGTCCCTCTGCCCTTGGAAAGGGGAGATGGAATGCACCACCGAAGTGTGGTGCATCCTGTGGACTCGTTAGCAATTTGGCGCTTTTAATCCCCGCTCCCTCGCTGTTTCATCTGGCGAAAGAAGCATGAGTTTTGTCGAGCAATATCTGGAAGAAACCCGGCAAGTGGCTGCCGGTCTCCCTGCCGCCGACCTGGAAAAGATGATCGATGAACTGGCGCGGGTGCGGGATCGGGGCGGGCGGCTGTTCATCCTCGGCGTCGGCGGCAGCGCCGCCAATGCCTCGCACGCGGTCAACGATTTCCGCAAGATCTGCGGCTTCGAATGTTACGCGCCGACCGACAACGTCTCCGAGCTGACCGCGCGCACCAATGACGAAGGCTGGGCCACCGTGCTCGCCGAGTGGCTCAAGGGCAGCCGGCTCAATCGCCAGGATGCGCTGCTGGTGTTCTCGGTCGGCGGCGGGAATCTGGAGAAAAATGTAAGCCCGAACCTGGTCCACGCGATTGAACTGGCCCGGCAAGTGGGCGCCTCGGTCCTGGGCATCGTGGGGCGTGACGGCGGTTACACGGCGCGCCAAGCCACGGCGTGTGTGATCATTCCCACGGTCAACCCCGAGCATGTCACGCCGCACGCGGAGGCGTTTCAGGCGGTGGTGTGGCATTTGTTCGTCTCGCATCCCAAGCTCAAGGTCAACCGCACGAAGTGGGAAAGCGCGCGGTAACGGGTTTTTCGTGGTCAGGAAAATTGAAGGGGTCAAGCAAGACAGCCCGAGTGGAAAGCGAGGGGGCCAAACACCTCGCCGTCTTCCTCGACCGCGACGGGGTCCTTAACCGGGCCTTGTTCCGCGACGGCAAGCCGTACGCGCCCACGCGGCTGGAGGAAGTCGAGATTCTGCCTGGCGTCGAGGCGGCGTGTCGCCGGCTCAAACAGGCCGGCTTCCTCCTGGTGGTAGCCACCAACCAGCCCGACGTGGGCCGGGGAACATTGAAACAGGAAATTGTCGAGGCGATCCATGCGCGCCTGTGCGGCGCGCTGCCGATTGACCGCGTAGAGGTCAGCTACGATTCCGGCGAGGAACAGCCCCCGTCCGAATTGCGCAAGCCGCGTCCCGGCATGTTGCTGCGGGCCGCGCGCGAGCTGAACATCGACTTGGGCGGGAGTTTCATGGTGGGCGACCGCTGGCGCGACATCGACTGCGGCCACGCCGCCGGCTGCACGACCTTCCTGGTTGATTACGGTTATTCCGAGGCGCTGCGCCGGCCGCCCGATTATCGCGTCAAGAGCCTGCGGGAAGCCGCCGATATTATTCTTAGGCTGCTGCGCAAAAGAGCGGATTGATGTTCCCGTCAAGGGCGGGTAGGTTGGATCTGGCACATGGAAAATCCGCTGGCACAGTTGAAAGTCAGAATCTTCGCCGATGGGGCCGACAAGCCCGGCATGTTGAGCCTCTACGCCAACCCGCTCATCCAGGGACTGACCACCAATCCTACGCTCATGAAGAAGGCCGGGATCAAGGATTACGAAGCCTTCGCCCGGGACATCCTCCAAACCATCAAGGCCAAGCCGATTTCTTTCGAGGTCTTCTCCGACGAATTCCCCGAGATGCGCCGGCAGGCACTCAAGATCGCCGCCTGGCAGGAAAACGTCTATGTCAAAATTCCCATTACCAATACCCGCGGCGAATCCTCGCTGCCGCTGGTGCGCGAACTGGGCAAGGACGGGGTGCGCCTGAACATCACCGCGATCCTCACTCTCGACCAGGTGCGCGGCGTGGCGGAGGCGCTCAACCCGGTGGTGCCGTCGGTGGTGTCGGTGTTCGCCGGGCGCATCGCCGACACGGGCGTGGACCCGGAGCCGATCCTGCGCGCCAGCCGCGGTTTGCTCGAACGGCAGCCGCGGGCCGAATTGCTCTGGGCCAGCGTGCGCGAAGTCCTGAACATTTTCCAAGCCGAGGCTTGCGGCTGCCACATCGTGACCGTGCCGCATGACATCCTCAACAAGGCCCTCAAACTGGCCGGCACCAAGTTGAGCGACCTGTCGCTTGACACCGTCAAAATGTTCGCCCAAGACGCGGCTGCGGCGGGATTCTCCGTCTAACAGCCCGTTGAAAAACGCTACTTCCCGTAGCAGCCGAGGTAACGAGGCTCAAATTTCCTCGGAAACTGAAGCGATATGAGAGCCTCCTCACGTCGGCTGCTACTTTCTGAACAGGCTCTCAGGGCCGCCAGGAAGCCTGATAAAAGCGCCGGCTGCCCGATGGCGGGTCGCTGAAATCCAGGAAGCCCTGGACGCTGGTGGAATTCGTTCGGATGGGCGTCCAACTCAAAAAATCCGCGGTGGCCTGGATCACGTAGCTCTGGTTAGGCTCGCCCAACAATCGGAATTGGAACTGCCCGCCGACGAACATCGCGTTGGAAACTCGCGGCGGCTCGGGCGGTCCGAATTCAAAGGCCAGGGCATACGTTTCGGTGTTCCGCACGCCGCCATTTTTCAACACCTGGAGATCGTATCGCCCTGGCGCCAGCCCATGGACGAACAGATGCTCGGTATTGTCCACCAAACTCTCGCTGCTCGCGACCAGCGCGTTGTTGTCCGCGTTGAATAAAAACAAATCCAAATTGTTGAGGGTGGTTTGATTCACCTGTCGGAACCACTGGAGGGTGGCCGTGAGGTTGAAGGGCGCATTCGTGGCGGCGCTCAAGTCAAAAAAATAATGGTTGATGCCCGATGCGGTCATGGTGCTGCTTACCGAATTGAAATCCCAGCCGCGCCGGAACGGAATGCTGTTCGTATTGGCGGGCGGGGGATGGAGGCCGCCAACCGGTACTGTAGTGGAGACGGTCGGCGCGTGTTTGCCGCCGCGCAGTTCCAGGTAGGAATTAAAAACATTCACGACCCCCGCGCCGTAACGCGCGTCCAATGGAATGGTGGGCGAGTTGGTCCAGTCCGATGGTTTCACCGCGCCATTGAGCAACAAGGCTTTGATGGCGCGCGCGTCCGTGGCCGCCGCGGCCGTGCCCGCGCCGCCGTCACCCTGCGCGCCGGCCTGCGCCAGCAGGGCAGCCGCTCCCGCGACCAGCGGGGTGGAAAAACTGGTGGCGCCGCCGGAAGCGACCAAGTCGGGTTTCGAGCGCCCATCGGCCGTGGGGCCGAAGCTGGAGGGGGCGTTGGTCACCCCCACGCCGATGCCATTGTAACAGGTGGCGGCGGAACTGACGGGGCCGCCGTTGCCGGCGCCCGAGACAAACAGGGTGTTGTATCGAGCGGCGTAATTATCGTAATCGCGATCGACGGCCGGGTCTTCCAGGCCAAAAATGAAACTTTGGTTGACGACTTTGGCGGCGATGGCGGTTTGCTTATGAATCAGGGAATTGTAGAAATAGTTTGCTTCGTAATTGTCCACGTGGGCCACGCCCGGCGCGACGCCGCCCGGCGCGCCATAAAAAAAAGCGGCCACCGCGTCGGCGTGGCCGGATTCCAAACCGACGGTGTTGGGAAAAATCGCCGCCGTGCCAGTGCTGGAAATCCAGGTAAAGAGGTTCTGCGGCTGCGCGACCGCAGCCGGGTTAACTTCCCAGGTGGGGGTTCCCGCTTCGGGTTGGGCGACGGAGACGCCCGTGCCAACCAGGCCCGGCGCCACCGCCCGCAATGGAGCAAGCCCAATGGTGTCCATGCCCAATGCGAACGGACCGATCAGCCACGCGGAGATCAAAAGCGACCGCAAAACCAGACCCATAGTTCCTTATCGGCGGGAGGATTCACGCCGTTAAACTATACACGACCACAAAAGACCCGCCGCGTGAGGGCACGCGGCCTACAGCGATTTGTAGGCCGGGTCCCCTGACCCGGCGCAACCACTTTTGACGCTGTTTATGGCGTGTTTCGCAGCAAACTGACGAACCATAGCGGCTGGGAACCTCGGCGAAGTTCATCCCGAAGAAGCGGCGGCCTTTGGTGAATTGCAGTTCGGAGGGCGACCGGCCAATCCGCGCCGGTCTGAGCGCGTGTTTTGAAATTGTCGGCGGACGCCGCGTGAGGACAGGCGGCCTACGGGAAATGGCCAAAATCTTGAAACCCTGTAGGCCCGGTCCCCTGACCGGGCGATTTTTAAAACACGCTCTGAACGCAAGCGCGGCGGAGAGCTATCGGGCGAGGGTCCCGACGATCCAATCCCGATGCACCGGGCCGTAGCACCGGCTGTCTTCACTGTTGGCGCGATTATCGCCCATGACGAAATATTCGTCTTTGCCGATGACCAAGAATTGGTCCCTGGCATCAGCGGACAAGGTGCGAGTGCCGGCGGCAAGGTAAGGCTCAAACAGACGTTTGCCGTTGACATATATGGCCCCTTGCTTGAGGTGGACCGATTCACATGGTAGCGCGATAATTCTTTTGACCGCGCAATCCGCGTGACCGGGGTCCTTGAGCACGACCAGGTCACCCCGGCCAGGCGGGTGACGCAGATAGGCCAGCCGATTGAGCAGGCATTCGTCGCCGTCCTGAAGCGTCGGCGCCATGCTTTTTCCCTGGACGATGACGGCCGTCACGATGAACCGGCTGATGACAAAGTAGCTGAGGGTTGAAAAGATGGCGAACAACAGCACCATCAGCAACTGGCGCCAGTAACCAGCCCGTGAAGGTTCGGCGATCTTTACTGTCGGTTTGAGGCCGAAGCGCAGCGCGCCGCGCGACGTTGGCTCGATCCGCCACCTCGCTGGAGGAAGGCTGGCGCCCTCCTCCACGCGTTGTGGGTTGTCTGGTTGGGTTGACAGGTAAAGCTTCACTTTAAATTTCTTAAATGCAGGCGCGGATTAAGTATGAGTATCCATACGGCTTCACTGGCCGCTCTACAATCCGGGCGCTTACCGCGCAGCGACTCCGTAGAAATGCGGGGTGTCCGCTAGGGGTTTCCCCTAAGCCGCCTGCGGGCGGAAAAGCTCCTGCTTCAAAGTCAAGTGGCCTCGCGCGGCGCCAGCCGTCAGTTTGATTGCTCAAGGGATTGCTTCCCTAACGATGAGCCGCGCCGGCGACTTGGGTCGCGGCGCGGATTGCCGTTGCTTCCGGCGCTGATGGCGCGTATAAAACGGCCGGCTCGTTAAGGCTGTTCAGAACCGTGGAAACCACCACTCATCGGTCCCCGCCGAAATCATCCGGTTTCGCTTCATCCCTCGTTCACGCGTTGCCAGAGGCCCGCTTTCGCTCGCCTTGGGCGCTGGGCCTGGTTCTGTGGCTGGGTTTAATTACGCCGACATTCGGCGGGGTGCGTTTTGATGTTTTCCTTGGTTATGACGGCATTCTGCCGGAAGCGGGTTGGTTCCCGGTCGCCTGCGAGGTCTATAACGACGGCCCGTCGTTCAACGCCGTCTTCGAGCTGACCCCAGCGCAATATAACCAGGGCCAATCCCGGATCATGGCGTTGGAGCTGCCCACCGGCACGCTCAAGCGGTTCGTCATCCCGGTGTTTTCCTCCAGCCGCTTCGGCGCTTCCTGGGACGCCCGGCTGCTCGACGAAAAGGGACGCGTCCGCGCCGAGGCGACCGCCAAACAGGCGCGCCAACAGACGCAATGGGACATCCCGCTGGTCGGCGCGATCACCCGCACCGCCAGCGGCCTGCCGACGCTGCCCGAGATCAAATCCAGACAAGCCGATCTCAAGCCTGGCGTCGCTCGCTTGCAGCCGGCTCTTTTCCCCGACAATCCGCTCGCGCTGGAAGGACTGGACACCCTCTACCTGAACTCGGAAAAGGCGCTCGACCTAAAGCTCAATCAGGTCAACGCCCTGCTCGCCTGGCTCCACGGCGGCGGGCATTTGGTGGTTGGTGTCGAACAGATCATTCACGTCAACGGCAATGAATGGTTGCGCCAACTGCTCCCGTGCGAGTTGGCCAGCCTGACGAGCGTGCCGGCGCACCCGGAACTCCAGCAATGGCTCAACAGCGAGCAGCACAACGACGGATTCGACTCGGCTTCCAGCGCCGCAACACCCCCCGCGCTGCTGATGGGGAAGAAAGCCGCGCGACTGCCCGCCGGCAACCAGGCGAATCCGTTCGCCAACCTCCCGGCGGATGAGCGCTTCGAGCAGGCGGCGCTGCAGACCGCCATCGGATCGCTGCGCGACGGCCGCGTATTGATCGGTTCGGCCGTCGCGCCGCTGGTCATTTCCGCGCGGCGCGGTCGGGGATTGCTGACGGTGCTCACCTTCAGTCCCGAACTCGAGCCATTCCTCTCCTGGAAAAATCGCGCCCATTTCTGGGCCAAAATGGTCGAGCTGCCCCCGGAATTGTTCGGCTCCGAACAATACAATCGCTACGGCGGCCAAAGTATCGACGGGGTGTTCGGCGCGATGATTGACAGCAAGCAGGTGCGCAAACTGCCGGTGGGGTGGCTTCTGTTGCTGCTCGTCGGCTATCTCGCCGTCATCGGGCCGCTCGATCAATACTGGCTGCGCAAGATTAACAAACAAATGCTGACCTGGCTGACCTTCCCGGCTTATGTCGCGCTGTTCTCGTTGCTGATCTACGTGATCGGTTACAAACTGCGCGCCGGGGAGACCGAATGGAATGAATTGCACGTGGTGGATGTGACGCCGTTTGGCGACCAGGCGGACTTGCGCGGGCGGACCTACGCCTCGGTCTATTCGCCGGTCAACGCGAGGTATCAACTGGCGAGCGACCAGCCCTTTGCCACCTTGCGCGGCGAATTTCTCGGCTCATACGGCGGCGGCCAGGAAGTCAGCCACACCAGCGTCGAGCAGCGCGGCAATAACTTTCGCGCGGACATCGCCGTGCCAGTCTGGACCAGCCAGCTTTACGTCAGCGATTGGCTGCGGCGCGGGCCGGCGCCGTTGAGCTTGTCCGTCACGCCCCAAGGAGCGAACGTGCTGGTCAGCGTCGATAACCGCCTGCCGGCGAAACTGACCAATGTAAAGCTGGTCTTCGAGGGCCAGGTGCTGGAGCTCGGCGAAGTGCCGGCCGGCCAAATCCGCAAGTTCGACCTGCCCCGAACTGGCAGTTCGGTGCAAAATTTCGTGCAGAGCCGCGGCAACCAGTTCATGAGCGCGGCGCAACAGCGGCAACACGCCTTCGGCAACAATGCCTCCGCGCAAATCGCCGATCTCCCGGGAAGCGCCATGGCGGCGTCCTTCATCTCGCAGGTGCAGCCGTCCAGCCGTTACGGCGGCTCCTACAATTTTATCACCCCGCCCCGCTTCGATCTCTCGCCCCTGCTGCGGCGCGGCGACGCCGTCCTGCTCGCCTGGGTGCCGAATCATTCGCCCGTGAGCCCGATCAACCGCTTTTCCCCGCGCCGCACTCACCGCGACACGCTCCTGCGCATCGCGGCGCCGGCGAGTTAGCTCACCGTGCCGCCGCCAAAGTCCAAACTCATGAAAAGTTCTTTCAAAGTTTGCGGCCACGGATGGAACACGGATGGAACACGGATGTCCTTCGAGCGGGAGGGCGAGCGTCCTCGCGAGTCCCCATCTTTCCGAATCCGCAGCCAACAGGCGAAGTTAGGGTCTCGCGGGGACGCTCGCCCTCCCAATTTCCGTGTTCCATCCGTGTTTCATCCGTGGCTCAATTCTGATTATCTTCGCCTGAAATTATGACCGACGCCGCTCCCCCCCTGCCCGCCGTGCAGACCCTGGGCCTCACCCGCACCTATGGCGCGATCACCGCCCTCAATTCGCTCGACCTGACCATCCTGCGCGGCGATTTGTTCGGCTTCATCGGCTCCAACGGCGCCGGCAAAACCACCACCCTGCGCATCCTCGCCACCTTCCTGGCCCCCTCCGCTGGCCAGGCCATCGTCCTCGGCAAGGACGTGGTGCAGGACGCCGACGCCGTGCGCCACGTCATCGGCTACATGCCCGACTTCTTTGGCGTGTACAAAGACATGGAGGTGACCGAATATCTGGATTTCTTCGGCGCGTGCTACAAAATCCCCACCGCCCAGCGCGAGAAAACGGTCAACGACGTGCTCGAACTCGTCGGGCTGAGCGAAAAGAAAGGCGCCCTCATCGGCGCCTTGAGCCGGGGAATGCAGCAACGGCTCGGCCTGGCGCGGGTCCTGATCCACGATCCGCAGGTGCTGCTGCTCGATGAACCGGCCAGCGGCCTGGACCCGCGCGCGCGCATCGAGATGATGGCGATCCTGCAGGAGCTGCAAAAGATGGGCAAAACCATCATCATCTCCTCCCACATCCTGAGCGAACTCGAGACGCTCTGCAATCGCGTCGCCATCATCGAAAAGGGTAAATTGATTTACAGCGGCCCGGTCCAGGGCGTGCGCGACCAGATGGCCACCGGCCGCGTCCTTTGGGTGCGCGTTTCGAGCGACCCGGCCGCCGCCATCGAATTGTTGAAGGCCCGCCCGGAAGTCAGCGCGGCGGAGGCCAAAGACGGCTCGGTGCGGGTCACCCTCGCCGGCCACGAAACCGACCAGAGCATTGTGGCCGAGACGCTTGTGCGCGGCGGCGCCAAGCTCATTGAGCTGCGCGAAGACGAACTGGGCCTGGAGGAAGTCTTCCTGCGCGTCACCCGCGGCGAAACGCAATAACGGGTGGTGCCCGGGTGCCGTGGCCGCGCCAGCCGGCCGGGGCATTGTAAAGAGTCAGCTGAGACATCACGCTAACTCCTTCTGGGCCAGAGAGTTATCAAATTTCTCACTGTGAGAAATTTGAATGCCGGCGCAGTCCCGAAGCGGACCGGCCCGGCGCGCGGCTGTGTCCGAAGGACCAGCCGCAGCACCGCCGAACGTGAGCACGCGCTGATCCTCTCCAACCCGCTTCTGTCCTCAATTACGCTGCGATTGGGGCTTCGCCCACAGCCGCGGTCCGGCCGTCAGAAAGGGATGTCGAGCGATTGGCCTCCGAGCACCTGATCCAATCTCATTCACCGCTGGGCGACATGATGATTGAAGTCAAAGACGCCGAAGCGCGATTCAGCGCTGGCTTGATAACAGGATCTGAACTGCAAAAACCAACCCATCCCGCGCACGTTGCTTGAACCGGTGTGCCTGGCGTTGCCGGGCTTTCGTTGAACCCATGGGCGCAACGAAGGGGGTGATTCGGGAGGTAACAATTTCCCTTCGTTGCTGTCTTGCGGTTAACTGATGGCCACCGAAATGACCGACCGCGCCAATCAAGCCGCGCAACAGGACGAATCCGCCGTGGCCGCCGTGCGCAGCGGCGATGTCGAGCGCTACCGCGAACTGGTCGAGCGCCACGAACGCCGGGTGTTTGCCGTCGCCTGGAGCCGGCTCGGCGATGCCGCGCTGGCGGAGGAAGCCACGCAGGAGGCGTTCATCCGCGCGTATCGGAGGCTGTGGCTGCTCGGCGACGGCGCGAAATTTTCCGGCTGGGTCAATACCATTGCCCGCCGCGTCGCGATCAACTTCGGCCTGCGCCATCGCCGCGAACTCAACAAACGCAAACGCTGGGCGCTGGAAAATCCAGCTAACGCCCTCGTGGAAAATCCCGACCACGAAACCCATCCGCTCCACACGCCAGAAACTTTGCGGCAGACGCTGGCCGAATTGTCGGACGCACACCGCGAATGTCTGGTGATGTTTTATCTCGAAGGCAAGAGCGGTGCGGAAGCGGCGATGGCCTTGGGCATTTCCGAATCCGCGTTGCGCGTGCGCCTGCACCGCGCCCGCGCCGCGACGCGCGAACGGCTGGAAGCAAAACTCGAAGGCTCGCTGGCCCAATTGCGTCCGGCCCAATCGCTGGTTCCCGCCGTCATGGCCGCGGTGCTGGCTTCTGCTTCCGCCAAAGCCGCGGCCGGCGGCGCGGGCGCAGCCGGCGCGAGCGTGCTCGCCAAGATTGGATTCACGAAATGGTTGCTGCCGTTCACCTCGTTTTTCTCGTTGATTATTTTTCTGCCGGTGCTGGCGCTCAGTTGGCTGCTTGTCCGGATGGAATTGAAAAATTTTCGCGACCAGAAAGGTTTTCGCGCCAGATTATTCCGCGAAAGGTCACGGTGGTGGATTCCGAGGTTTGCACTGATGATCGTGGGAATCTGGATTCTGATGCCACGGCTTAATTTAGGTAACGGGAAAACATTTTTTCTCATCCTTGCAGGTATTGGCCTAGTCAGACTGCCGTTCCAAATTAGACGGCTATTAATCAATCGAAGCCGGTGTGCCATTGCTGCCACCGCGAGCAGCAGTATTCTATTTTTGTCATGTCTGTTGGTTGGATTGGGTTGGATGCCGTTGGGCTGGTGTATGACGCTAATCATACTTCAGCCATTTGTAATGATGCGGTATGAAACCCAACAGCCCATGCGGATGGATTACAATTTGTTTTTACGCGGAGCCGAAGGTTTGTTGAAAGCCGATGGAGCGGACACCCAACTGAAGCCTGACCGCACCGAAAAGGAGTTGCTCGCTTTTGCCCGCTTTCTTGGCACTCGCTGGCTGGCCAGCAATCATCGTTGGACGGAAGACGGACTCGAATTAAGGCTGACGCCGGCAAATGCGACGGTTTGGGGGATGCTGCGATCGCTTGCAAGCTGGTCGCAGGATTCACGCCTATTATTGCAACCGGATGGCAAAGTGACAGCCCAGTTGGGTCAGCGAGACCGGAAAATCCTCCAGCGGTTGCAGGGTGAAAGACTTCCGTCGGACAGCGAGTTGGAAAATGTAGTTTCGCGGGCGATGGAATCCGCCTGGGGCAAATTTCGCACCGGAGATTTGGCGGCGGCGGAACGCGCGATTGGCCAGCTCTCCGAAGCGGATGTCTTCATCAAACCTCGCGCGCGGACGGTTTCTACCCGCGTGCAACGGGGAATCATGATTGGGAGCCTATTGTTCGTCCTTGTACTGTTTGTGCTATTAAAACATTACACGGGTTCTTTTCCGTCACTTTCACTTCCAGGCATATCCCGGCAAAACTACCAGCGGGCGATGAATGATTTGAAAACAGCCAAAACGGAAGCGAAACGGTTTTATGCGCTTGACCGCGCCGCCAAGGAGAGTTTTGTCGCCGGCAATATTGAAGCCGCGCGAAATTACGCGCAAGAGTTGATGACGCTGTTGCCAAAATACAAAGGCGACTGGAACTACGGCAACGCCATTCACGATGCCAATCTGGTTCTGGGTCGGATTGCCATCCGCGAAGGGAACACCGAGGCGGCAAAAAAATATCTGATTGCCGCCGGCAAAAGCCCCGGCTCGCCCCAGATGGACAGCTTCGGCCCCAACATGACTCTAGCCAAGGACCTGCTGGAAAAAGGCGAGCGCGATGCGGTGCTGGAGTATTTCATGCGTTGCCGAAAATTTTGGAAAATGGACTTTGGCAAATTGGATCAGTGGCTGCATCAAGTCATGGATGGGAAGACTCCGGATTTCGGAGCAAATTTATTATACTGAATCGAAATTTGAGCCGGCCAGCAGCCCGTTGAAAAATGCCACTTCCCGTAGCAGCCGAGGTAACGAGGCTCAAATTTCCTCGGAAAAAGAAGCGATGAGAGAGCCTCCTCACATCGGCTGCTACTTTCTTAACAGGCTGTTAGCTTGACCTCTCCCTCCCTCTGGGAGAGGGAACCAGCATCCTGCGTCTTGCTTAAGTCGGGCGTCGCTTCCACCGGCACCGTGCGCTCCGCGATTGAACGCCCAGACACCTGCACGACCCAGCGCGTTCGATTCGCCACGCAGCAGCGGGCGATTCTCCCCAAGGGAGAGGGCGGGGTGAGGGGGAAGGAACGCCCGGAATACCAATGGGCTCGCGAACTGTCGATGAATCCTCGCAGGGAGAGGGAACACCGCCACCCGCGCTGCGACGAATCGAGGCGCTTTGGATTGGCGCAAGCGCGGCGCGCGATTCTCCCTCTCCCCACGGGACAGGGCCAGGGTGCGGGGCGGTTCCTGGTCTCCTCGCGTAATTGTAAAGCCGTGACGGTTACACCACACCCGGACATGCCGCTCGGTAGCGGGTCGAACTTCCTGGCGCCCTCCGCTTCAGCTCAAGCGATCAATTCCTTGACCACGTGCCCCTCCACGTCGGTCAAGCGGAAATCGCGGCCGGCGTTACGGAACGTCAACTTCTCGTGGTCGAAACCGAGCAGTTGCAAAATGGTCGCGTGCAGGTCGTGGACGTGCACTTTGTTTTCGACCGCCTGGAAGCCGAACTCGTCGGTCGCCCCGTGCACGTAACCCCCGCGCACCCCGCCGCCGGCCATCCACATCGTGAAGCCGTAATGATTGTGGTCGCGGCCGTTGATCTTGCCCGAGTTGGAACCCGGGGCCGGCAATTCAACCGTGGGCGTGCGGCCAAATTCGCCGCCCCAAATCACCAGCGTCTCCTGCAACAGGCCCCGCTCCTTCAAATCGCTGAGCAACGCGCCGATGGCCTGGTCGCAGGCCTTCGCGAGGTTGCGATGATTCACCTCGATGTCGTCGTGGTTGTCCCACGGCTGGCCGCTGCCGTGCCACACCTGCACGAAGCGCACGCCTCGCTCGATCAGCCGGCGGGCGATGAGCATTTGCCGCGCCTGCGTTCCTTCACCGTAGCGCTTGCGAATCGCTTCCGGCTCGCGCGACGTGTCGAACGCGTCGGTCGCGTCCATCTGCATCCGGTAAGCGAGTTCGAAGGATTGGATGCGCGCTTCGATTTGGGCGTCCTCCTTGCGTTTGGCGCGGTGCCGTTCGTTGAGCGCCTGCAACAGATCCAACTGCTGCCGCTGCTCGGGCAGCGAGGTGTAGTTGTTCTTGATGTGCTCGATGAGCTTCTCGATCTTGGTGTGCTCGGTGTTGATGTAAGTCCCCTGATAGACCCCGGGCAAAAAGCCGCTCTGCCAATTCTGCGATTCCTGGATCGGATAACCGCCGGGACACATCGCGATGAAGCCGGGCAGGTTTTGATTGTCGCTCCCCAGGCCGTAGGTCACCCACGATCCCATGCTGGGGCGGACGAGCCGCGCTTCGCCGCAATTCATCAGGAGCAAGCTCGGCTCGTGATTCGGAACGTCCGCGTGCATCGAGCGAATCACGGCGATGTCATCGATGTTGTCCGCGACGCGCGCGAAGATTTCGCTCACCTCGATGCCGCTCTGGCCGTATTTCTGGAATTTGAACGGCGAGGGAAACGCCGCGCCAGTCTTTCGTTCGGTCGCCAGATTGGCCGTGGGCAGGAGTTTGCCCGCGTATTTTTCAAGCGCCGGCTTGGGATCGAAGGTATCCACGTGCGACGGCCCGCCGTTGGCAAAAATATGGATCACCCGTTTGGCCTTCGCGGGAAAGTGCGGCTGTTTGGGCGCCAGCGGATTGATGAACCCCTCATTGGCCCGCGCCGGACCCGCGAAACCCAGTCCGCCCAACAGACCGCCCAGGCTCACGGCCCCCATGCCCATGCCGCAGCGGCAGAGAAACTCGCGGCGCGTCAGCGCCAGGTGCTCCGGATTCGCCGGGTGATGATTCATGCGATTAGCATAACGCTCAATCCCTTCTGACGCCCAAACTGTTCGGTTTATTGAGACAATTTCAAGGCGCGGCGCGAACTTAGAGCGTGTTTTGAGAATCGCCCGGTCAGGAGACCGGGCCTACAAGGGTGCCGACATCGCATCGTGTCCTGTAGGCCGCGTGCCCCCACGCGGCGCTTTGGTGGATTTTTAAAACACGCTCTTAGACCCACGGCTTGACTTCGCTCCGCCGCGGAATTCCAATCCCCGCATGGCTCCAAAACACGCTTTCCTCACCCGGCGTCATTTCATTTTCACCTCCGCCGCCTTGGCTTCCGGCCTGGCCCTGCCGAAGAGTCTTGCCTACGGCTCGCAAACTGCCTCGGTAAAAGCCAGGGGCCTTTCGCCCCGTGAAAAACTCAACATCGGCATGATCGGTTGCGGCGGAAAGGCCGAGGAAAATCTCAACGGCGTCGGCGGCGAAAACATCGTCGCGCTCTGCGACGTGGATGAAGTCCGCGGCGCCGAGGCGTTCAAGAAATACCCGCGCGCCAAACGCTACCAGGACTTCCGCAAGATGCTCGAAGAGGAGAAATCGCTCGACGCCGTCGTCGTCACCACGCCCGACCACATCCACGCGCCCGCGGCCGTGATGGCCATGAAGCTGGGCAAGCACGTTTATTGCGAAAAACCGCTGACTCATTCGATCCACGAGGCGCGCGTCATGCGGGAGACGGCCGCCAGGTTCAAAGTCGCCACGCAGATGGGCAACCAGGGCCATTCCTACGAAAGCACCCGCCAGGTGGTCGAATTGGTCCAGGCCGGGGTGCTCGGCCCCGTGCGCGAAGTCCATGTCTGGACCGATCGGCCGATCTGGCCGCAGGGCATGGGCCGCCCCAGCGAAACCCCGCCGGCGCCCGCCACGTTGAATTGGGACCTCTGGCTCGGCCCGGCCCCCGCGCGGCCCTATCATCCTTCCTATCTCCCGTTCAATTGGCGCGGTTGGTGGGATTTCGGCACCGGCGCGCTCGGCGATATGGCCTGCCACAATTGCGATGCTGCCTTTTGGGCCTTGCAACTCGGCGCGCCCTCGGAGATCGAACCCGAATCGTCCGGCGTCAATGCCGAAACCGCGCCGAAGTGGAGCATCCTGCGCTACCAATTTCCGGCGCGGGGCGAGCTGCCGCCGGTGAAACTGACCTGGTACGACGGCGGCAAACTCCCCAGCCGCGACCTGGCTCACGGCCTTGAGCTGCCCAAGAACGGAACCCTGATGATCGGCGAAAAAGGGACTCTCTTCATGCGCGACTGGAACGCGAACAATTTCCTGCTCTTGCCGCAAGAGAAATTCGCCGGCCTGAAAGCCCCGAACCCGACGCTGCCCCGTTCCCCCGGCCATTACAAGGAATGGATCGCCGCTTGCAAAAGCGGCCGGCCGGCGATGTCGAATTTCGACTACGCCACCGTGCTCACCGAGGCTGTCCTGCTGGGCAACGTCGCCCTGCGCGTGGGCAAAAAGATCGAATGGGACGCGAAGAGAGCGAAGGCCAGGAATTGTCCCGAAGCCGACCAATTCATTCACCCGCCCTACCGCCGTGGCTGGAAGCTGTAGGCCGGCCGGGCTTCGCGTTCGCCTTGACAGCATTGCTTGCCGCCGTATCATCGCGCCTGTTAACCAAGAGAAAGGAACATTATGAAATTGAGCAGCAGAATTCTCATCGCTGTTGCGGGTTGCTACCCGAAAGAAGGGAATATTATGAAATTCATCAGATGGATTCTCATCGTCCATGCGACCGCCGCGCTGCTAGTGAGCGGATGCGCCAGCAAAAGCAGTGTCGATACCGCGCCGTTGGAGAAGGGTTTCGCTTCCGCCGAGCCAGCCAATAAAACCGCCGCCGATAAAGCCGTGTCGGCGATCAAGGCCGGCGATTACCCCGGCGCCACGGCGGAACTCCAAAAACTGGCGGCTCAAGCCAAATTGACGCCCGAACAACAGCAAGCCGTCAAGGACACGCTCGCCGCGCTCCAGAAACAGCTCTCCGACGTCGCGGCCAAAGCGACCAAGGATGCCGGGAAAGCCGCCAGCGACCTGCAAAAGTCGCTTCCCAAACCGTAAGCATCGGAGTCAGACGACGGCGGCGCCACCCGCAGGTTCGGTCCGAAGAACGCAGCATATACACGACTACAAAAAACCCTCCGCGTGAGGACACGCGGCCTACAGGAATTTGTAGGCCGGGTCCCCTGACCCGGCGCAAACAGATTTGACGCGGTAGAAAGAAACCACCATGCGCATCCTCAAAGAGTTCAAAGAGTTCGCCATGCGCGGCAACGTCGTGGACCTGGCGGTGGGAGTCATCATCGGCGGCGCCTTTGGCAAAATCGTCACCTCTATCGTCAACGACATTATCATGCCACCGATAGGAAAGGCCATGGGCGGCGTCAACTTCGCCGACCTCTTCATCAATCTTGACCCCGGCAAAAGGCTGGCCAACGGCGATCCGATCACCTCGTTGGCCCAGGCCAAAACCGCGGGCGCGGCCGTCATCGCCTACGGCCAATTCATCAACACCGTTTTGGACTTCATGATCGTGGCCGCCTGTATTTTCGCCGTCGTCAAGGGGATGAACACCTTGAAGCGCAGGCTCGATCCCGGCCCGGTGCTGGAGCCGGCCACCAAAGACTGTCCGGAATGCCTCTCCCCCATCCCGCTTTAAGCCAAGCGTTGCTCCCACTGCGGCCAACTCGTGCCCTAGCACACCGTTGAAAAACGCCACTTCCCGTAGCCGAGGTAACGAGGCTCAAACTTCCTCGGAAACAGAAGCGATATGAGGGCCTCCTCACGTCGGCTACTTTCTGAACAGGCTGCTAGCGCCGCCGCCGCGATCTGATCCCCGACTGCCGTCGAAAAAACAGCAGAAACCGAATTTTGGCTCAAGAAAGGGGAGCGCGACCGTCTCGGTCGCACCCGTCGGCGTCTCGCCGACGGAATCCTGCTGCCGTTTAGTTCATCAACAGCATTTTGGACTTCCTCGTCGTGGCCGACTGTATCTTCGCCGTCGTAAGACCCGTGAACACGTTGACATAGAGGCTCGGTACCACTTCTGCCGCTGATCCTGCCATTAACGACCGTCCGGAATGCCCCCTCCATCGCGGTGAAAGCCAAGCGTTGCACCCACTCAGCGTGCGAACCCGTCGAATTCAACGAAGAATGGGGCCCCCCGAACGACCCAGTTTAACCATCAGGAATCCAAAGCAATTATTCTGCTGCACAAATGGATGGTAATACGTTACCATGTCCGCACTAATTGCACTGGCAGCACGCACATCATGGCCGAAAGACTGAAATACTCACCGCTGATTGAGGCTCTTTGCGAATTCCGATTCGCTCCGTCGCAAACCTGGGATTGGACGATTCCGGGCCGCCTCTACGACGAGATTGGCAAGGAATTCTCTGAGCGCGCGCAGGTGGATGCGATTGGGGTCGAGCTCTTGCTGGCGCCCAACAAGGTCACTGCCCCGCAGGTCATCAGGGGTCCCTCGCCCGAGCGCGTGCAATTGAAGCGGCCCGACGGCACCGCGATGGTGCAGGTCGGCCCTCACCTTCTCGTCGTCAATCACCTTCGCCCCTACTCGGATTGGGCATCTTTCCGCCCGATGATTCTCGACGCCTACACCAAGCACGAAAAGATTACTGGGCCGGCAAAAGTCGCCCGGATTGGCCTGCGGTACATTAATCAGATTCCGCTGCCAGAGCGCGACTGCGAGCTCGAAGAAATAACCACGCTGCCGCAGAAGCTGCCAGGCGCCCTCCAAAAGCCCCTCGCTAACATCTACCAGCGATTCGAGTTGGAGCAGGAGCAGCCAAAGGCCATACTCGTTGTGCAGGCTGGCATTCAGCGCACCGAGCAGCAGAACTTCCTGATACTCGATTTTGACATAGGCACACATCCGAAGCTTGAGATTGCCGGCGTCGCTGGCGTACTTGCGTGGCTAGATGAGGCCCACGACCGCATAGATGAGGCCTTCCTCGCCGCAGTCAACCCAGCGCTCATCGAGAAATGGAAGCGGGGCGGACCATGATGACCGAGGCTGCCGTCCACCCTCCATCGTGGGAAAAGTTTTGCCGGCGAGTTCGAGCCGACGATTTCTCTGTTCGGGCGTTCAACTGGTGCCAGTTCGAAACCGGGGCGGGCCAAGGTGAGTTTCATCGCGTCCCGCCGACTACCAGGAGTGGCTCGGGAGGCGTCGCGTCCAGTGTCGCAGGCTGGGCCGCTGCTCTGGAAGGCTGGCTCGAGCGCTTTCACCAGGAGACACGCTTGCCCGAAAACTTCGTCCCCAAGACGGGACTGGGAGGCAAACTCTGGGCCTTACGCCAGAAATACATCGCTGAGGGAGGACGCCTCTATTCGCTTCATGAAATCCAGCAGGAAGTCTCCCGGCGCAGGGGCGAATCGGATTAGACCAAATGGCGGCGGTACGGACATTCCTCGACACGGGCGTACTCATCGCGGCGTTTCAAGGGCAGATGGGAGAAGCCCGAAAGGCCCTCGAGCTGCTTAACGACCCGGATCGCGAGTTCATTGCCAGCACTTTCCTCAAGCTCGAAGTGATTCCTCAGCCGACTTGGCACTCTAGGCAGACCGAAATCGACTTTTACAACAACTATTTCGCTGGTGTTCAACACTATGCCCCTGCATCCGAGACCCTGGCCGAGTCGGCTCTGGACAAGGCCGGCCTTCATGGCCTGGAGGCGATGGACGCCTTGCACGTCGCCGCAGCATCGCAGTTCGGTGCCGCCGAGTTCATCACCACGGAGAAATTAACGAAGCCCATTCACCGGCTAAGCAGCCCAAAAGTCATTTACCTCCCGAACTGGTCGTAAGCCCCTGCCGACGCCACCTCATCGAATTTGAGCCGCCCACACGGCGCGTTTCAGAACCGGTGCGGCGCGGGACTTCCATCCGCCGCAGCCGCATCTCCTTGCGCCAGGGGCTGGCACGCGATGCTTGCTTAACACCAGCCAGCCGCCTTTCTATTTCTCCACCTTCGCTTCGGGCGGTTTCGGGGCGGGCTTGAGCCCGAGGCCGATCAAGCCGTCCAGCTCGAGCGGCGGATAGCGGGTCAAGGGAAACAGTTTCCGCAACGCCGGCATCGTGCTGGCCGTGGACGCGCATTCGTGACCGCCGATTTCCGCCCGACCCATGATCTTCAAGTGCGTCACGCGGCCCGGCTCCAACTCAGCCGGCACGAGGATTTTCACCGGCGCGTTGCTCCCTTTGGACAGGATCTTGTTCTCGAAGGAAAATCCATCGCCCGCGCCTTCGACCGTCAACTTGATCGGCCCGTCGAAATCGTGGCGGGCCGCGTCCACCTTGATCTCGAAGCTCTCGCCCGGCGCCGCTTCCACCCGTTCCGTCTCCACGCTCAGCGCAAAGCCGGGCTGCGATTCCTCGATCGTCACGCAGTACGCCAGGTCCGGTCCGCCGCGCCGCGTCAATTCCTCGACCAGCAGCCGGTAGGTTCCCGCCGCGGCGAACGTGTTCGTCAAGGCCCCTTCGTTCGCGCCGGTCACATTGGCTTCGGCCAGCTTCGATCCGTCCGCTTTCTGCAATTGCAGGAACAGATCACACGGCGAACCCAGGCTGCGCGTTCGGCCGCGGATCGCCAGGCGCTGGTCTTTCCGGGCTTCAAATTGGAAAAAATCGCGGTCGCGGTCCTTTTCAAACCGGCCATTGATGGCGACCGGGATGGTGACGCTGTTCGCGGTGTTGGTCGAATCGTTCGGCTCCGTTTCTACGAACGTCGGCAGCGGGCTGCTGAACACGGAAACGAAGCTTGATCCTTCTCCGCCCGGATACTTGACCGCGGCCGGAATCCGCACCGCATTCTCCGGAACTCGGACCGGCATTGGTTTTACCCCGTGGACCGCAGGGCCGAGCACCTTGAATTTCGCTTCCGTTCCGGTCTGCGCGACGGGCGGGAACGCCACTGACGCGAGCGGAAAACTCCCCACGCGCAGCCGATACCGGTACGGCGCGCCCCCCTGATAGTTCGCGTCGCGCAGCTCGATCACATAATCACCCACCGCCGGGGCCTTGAAGACGAAGCGGGAATCCGGCCCGGCGCCCGGCTCGTCGTCGCAATAAACCAACTCGCGCCCTTTCGCATCGAGCAATCGCACCACCGGATCGAGCGCCGAGCCGAGACGCGCCGCCACGACATCGACCGTGATTCGCTGTCCCTTGCTTGCCGCGAATTTGAAGTAATCGAAACCCAGCGGTTCAGTGGCGCCATCGACGGCGACAGGAGGCCGAAGTTCCTGGGCGGCGGCGATTGTCTTGTTCGTGCCATGGGCGGCGATGCCCGGCAAATCGTCGATCATGAACAGGTGCAGACTCGAAATCCCGTTGGTCGTCGCCAGCCGCACCGCGCCGATGCCAACCTGAGTTTCGGGAGCCGGCGTGAGCCGGAAAGTGACTTTGCCCGTTTCCTTCTCGCTCTCGCCGTTGGGTCTGGCGAGGGCCGCCTCGCACGGAAAACTCGTCCAAAGCTCTGTCGCGCCGCCGAGGTTTTTGCCGAAGAACGTCACCTCAGTGCTCTTTCCCGGCGCGGCAGCGGCGGGGATGATATGAGTCAAATTGGGACTTTGAGCAAAGGCGGAGCATAAGATACAACTCCACGCGAAGGCCCAGGCTAAGATTCGTTTGGTCGCAAGGAGGCGGGAGTGGCCGCCGCTCGCAAGGTGTCCTTGCCGGCTCGTGCCTTCATCAAGTCGCAAGCTTAGGCGCCCCTTCGGTAAGTAGCAGCCGACGTGAGGAGGCTCTAGCTTGCCTTCCGCTTCGGAAGAAATTTGAGCCTCGTCACCTCGGCTGCTACGCCAATTGGCAAGCTCGACATCCAACCCAGGAAATCCAAAAGAAATCCGCAACTCCACGGCGCCAATGGCCGATCTTCGATTCATCGACCGCTCTCCAGCGAACTGAGAATCGACGGCGTCTTGCCGCCTCATGCGATGATTTCCATCACCGGTTTGCCCTCCGCAATCAACAACGGGCGGTTACCGACCCCATAGACCTCGGTGTGCGGATCGATCCCGAGCAAATAATAAATCGTCGCCGCCAGATCATCCGGGCGGACCGGATTCTCGGCGGGATGCGAACCGGTCTTGTCCGATGCGCCATAGACAAAGCCCCGTTTGACGCCCCCGCCGGCCACCAGCGCCGTATAGCATTGGGGCCAATGATCGCGGCTGGCGTTGTCATTGATCTTCGGCGTGCGCCCGAATTCGCCCATCCAAACGACCAGCGTCGTGTCGAGCAGGCCGCGCTCTTCCAGGTCGAGCAGCAGCGTCGGCAGCGTCTGCTCGGTGATGGGCAGATGATATTTTTCGATGATCGGATACATCCGCGTATTGTTAAACCCGTGCGTGTCCCAGCCGCCGGATTCGGTGCTCTGCCCGCCGATGCTGTCGGAAAAATAAACCGTCACGAACCTGGCCCCCGCCTCGACCAGCCGCCGCGCCAGCAGGCACCCCTGCCCGTACGTGGTCCGGCCGTAAGCCTCGCGGACCTTCGCCGATTCGGCGGCGAGGTTGAACGCATTCCGCAACCGCGGGGAACCGAGCATCGCCAGCGCCTTTTCATAATAGGCGTCGAGTCCGCGCGCCGCCGCCGAATAATCGATCAGCCGCGATTGGGCATCGATGAGTTTCTGCAGCTCGCGGCGTCGTTCGAGCCGCTCCAGCGAAAGATTCGCCGGCAGACTCAATTCCGGCAGGCTGAAGTCGGGGCTGTTCGGGTCCTGCGCGATGAAGAGCGGATCGTGGACCTTCCCCAGAAAACTCGCCTGCTGGCCAGGCGTGATCGAGCCGTCGGCAATGACGTGCGGATAGGAAACGAAGGTCGGCATCTCCCCGCCCACCGGCGCCAGCTTATCGACCACCGACCCGTAAGTGGGGAACAGGTCCAGCGAATCGCGCAGACGCTGATCGTCCGTCGGTGGCGCATGGCCGGTTAGCGCGTAATACGATGCCGAGTTATGGTTCTTCATCGTGTGATAGAGCGAGCGGATCAAGGTGACTTTGTCCATCACCTTGGCCACGCGCGGCAAATGCTCGTTCACCTGGATGCCCGGCGCGTTCGACGAAATCGGCTGGTGCGGTCCGCGGATTTGCCCCGGCGCATCCGGTTTCATGTCGAACATATCGAGATGGCTCGGCCCGCCAAACTGGAAGAGGAAAATGACCGACTTGGCGCGCGCCTTGGGACCTTTCTTATTCTCCTCCGCCCACAACAGACGCGGCAACGTCAAGCCGAGTAGGCCCAGCCCGCCGACTTTGAGCAGGTGACGGCGGGAAAACGCCGTGGCGCGGCAGCCATCACAGCCCGATAACCAACTGTTCGGTTTCATCGATATTTCTACTTTCGCAAAATAAATTCCTTCGCGTTCAACAGCGCCCAGGCCACGTCTTCAAGCCCCTCGCGCCGGTCGCGGCAGGCTTCCAAATGGCCCGCCGCTTTCGCCAGCTCCCGCTCGCTCGGCGGACGGCTCAGGCCGGTCCAGTAAAGCTCGTCAATCATCTCGCGGCTGGATTTGCCCGAAGCGAGCAACGCGCCGAGCCGGTTGTCGGCGTTGGTGACGAGCTGGTTGATCGTCGGGCCGCTGATAAGCTGAAAGGCCTGGCCCATCGTGGTGTCGCTCGATCGTTCGCACTCGCAAGTCAGCAGCCGCGCCGGCTTCCCGAACAGCCCGAGGAACTGTTCCGCGCTCGCCGCCTTGGTTTCGCCGCGGCGGACCGGCGCGCCAACCGGCAACTGGCTGGCGCGCATTCCCACCGGATAACCGTGGAACTTTGCCGGCACCGCCAGGAATTGGTGCTGGGCGTCGAACAACTGTTCGGCGGTGAGACGGCGCGGGATGAGGCGCGAATAATTCACTTCGTCGTCCTGATTGGTGTCCGTCGGCTCCGCGGACAACTGATAAGCGCGCGAGTTCATGATCAGCCGAATCAGATAACGCAGGTCGAAGTTGTGCGCGACGAAATCTCGGGCCAGCGCGTCGAGCAGCGCCGGGTGCGACGGCGGATTGGTGGGGCGAAAATCGTCGATCGGATCGACGATCCCGCGGCCCATCAGATGATACCAGACACGATTGGCCAGCGAGCGGGCGAACAGCGAATTGGTCGGGCTGGTCAGCCAGGCGGCCAGCGCCACCAGGCGATCCATTTCGTCGTTGAACGGCGGGGTCGGCGCGCCGAGGAAACGGGGCGGGGCCGGCTTGCCGTTGCGCGCGTTGGTCACCTCGCCGCTGCGCGCCGTAAAGAGGATTTGCTCGCCGTTGAACTCGTGCGTGTCGAAGCTATCGCGCCGGTCGTTCTGCAACACCTTGTAATCCACCCGCGCGAAGAGGCCGGCCCAACTGTAGTAATCATCCTGCGTCCAGCGATCATACGGATGGTTATGACACTGGGCGCACTGCAAGCGCAGACCCAGAAAGAGTTGCGCCGTCGATTCGGCCCGCGCCACCGGCGTGCGAATGGCGCGCAGATAATTCGCCGCCGGGTTTTCGTAGGTGCTGCCGCGCGCGGTCAGAAGCTCACGCGCGAATTGATCGAGCGGCTTGTTTTCCGCGATGCTTTCGCGAATCCAGCGATGAAAAATCTGGACTCCTTTCCGGTCCAAAACTTTCTCTTCGTTCCGCAGCAAGTCCGCCCATTTCAGCGCCCAGAAATCGGCGAACTCGGGGCGGTTCAGCAGCCGGTCGATCAGCCGGGTGCATTTGTTCCGGCCCCGGTCGGCGACGAACGCGCGCGCCTCCACCGCCGTGGGCAAAAGGCCCAGCAGATCGAGAGAGGCCCGCCGCAGAAACTCGGTGTCCCCGCACAAGGCCGAGGGATTAGTCCGCATCCGGCGCAGTTTGGCAAACACCTCGCGGTCAATGTAGTTCTGCTCCAGCGCGTCGCGCCATTTGAAATCGGGCCGCGCCGCAATGAAAGCCAGCCGGGCCGGCGCCTGGAGTTGCAGGAAGCGGACCAGCACGGTCGTTTCGCCCAGCCGCTCCCGTTGCACCAGTCCTTCCGGGGAAACTTTCGCCAGCATGTTGGCCGGCTCATACACGGCCAGCCGGGTGACGTCCCGTTTCCGGCCGTCGGAAAAAGTCGCCTCCACTTTGAGCTGGATTTGGTCGGCCGGTTCGATGAGCACTTGTTCCACCGGCGCAACTTCGATTTTTTCCAACTTGGGCGTGCCGGGCGCGTCCGGCGGCATCCCGTCGGCAATCCAGCGCCGCAGCGTCGAGTATTCGTCCGAGTCCTTGCCGAAACGCCGTCCGCCTTCGTGGGCGATTTGCGCGGTGGCTTTGAGCAGGATCAGGCTCTGGTCGGGATCGGTCGGGTTCGTGCGGCGGGCGAACATGTCATGCGTCAGCGCGGCGTAATCCAGTTCCGAATCCTCGCCGCGCAGGGAGAGTTTGAACCCGGCTTTGCCGGCGCGGTTGCCGTGGCACGTGCCGGCGTTGCAGCCCGCCTTGGAGATCACAGCGATCACGTCGTTGCGAAAGGAGATTTCTCCGGCCCGCGCCGGAACCGAAAGCGCGCAGCCAATCAACAACGCGAGCCGCGCCAGCCGTCCCGGCCACGGCTTGCTGGCGCGCCCAAGCGCAGCGCGGTTTCTTGGCGGCTTGGAGTTCAATGCAGCCTTGTTTTCCGCTATTTTCATCCGAAAATCAAGCGCGGAACGATGCCCTACTTCCTCACTTCCGGCGTGGCAGTAATCGCCGTGCGCTTGCCCTCACGCACTACGATCACGTTCACCGGCTGGCCGATTTTCACGGCGTCCAGGGCGTAAGTGTAATCGTAGATGTTCGCGATCTTCTGCCCGCCAAATTCCACGATGATATCGCCCCCTTTAAGGCCGGCCTTCTCCGCCGGGCTGCCGCCGCGCACGCCGGCCAATTTCACGCCGGCCACTTCGGTCGTGTAGTCGGGAATGGTGCCCAAATAAGCCCGCAAATTCTCGCGCCCGCCCCCGCCGTCGCGCCGCGCCACGCGGACATAATCCGGCCGCCCGGCGCTTTGAACCAGGTCCAGCGTGAGACCACGCGCAAACTGCTCGATCCGCGCGAGGCCCTCGTAATTCAACTTGTCCGCCGTGTCGGTCGGGCGATGATAATCTTCGTGACTGCCGGTGAAGAAATTCAGCACCGGCACCTCCTTCGGATAGAACGCAGTGACGTCCGTCGGCAGATAAGGATCGTCTTGCAACACGATATTGAAGCCGGCGGCGACGTTCCGTTTTTCGATCAATCGCCGCCAGAAGGCGGACGACCCGGCGCCTTGCAGGACCAACTTGTTTTCATTCAGCCTCCCCACCATGTCGAAATTCAGATACGCCGCCACGTTCGTCAGGGCGATCGGCGGGTGCTCCACATAATACGACGAGCCGATCAACCCAATTTCTTCGCCGGACCAAAGCGCGAAAATGACGCCGCGCCGGAGGCCGCCGGCGGTCGCGCGGGATTCTTTGGCGAGCGCCGCGGCAAGTTCCAGCACGGTCGCGGCGCCGGAAGCGTTGTCGTCGGCGCCAGGATGAATTCTGTTCTCCTCGCCTTGGCGCAACATCGCGCCGCTTTCCCCGAAGCCAAGATGATCGTAGTGCGCGCCGAGAACAATGTATTCGACCGCATCGCCGGCCGGAGGCAGGCAGCCGAGCACGTTGCGGTCCGCTTTTTTGACTTGTTCCACCGCCGCCGCGAGTTTCAGCGTCACTTTCGGCAGCACGAAGCCGGTGTCTGCGTGCGGGTTTTCCTTGTCGAGATCGGACTGAAGCGCCTTCAGGTTCTTGCCGGAACCGGCGAAAAGCGTTTCCACGACGTTGCTGCTGATCGAAGCGGCGACAATGCCTGAGCCTGACAAACTGCCATCGAACGCCAGTCCCGCCAACTCTCCGGCATTCGGCGAGTTGGGGCCAGTGACGAACAGCACCCCTTTGGCGCCGTGTTCGCGGGCGATCATCGCTTTGTAACGAAGTCCGGCATAGCGGTTGAGGTCCTGGCGCCGCTTCGGTACTGCGTCTTCGGGCGCGTAGCGCAAGGCCAGTACGATCTTGTTCGTGACGTTCACTCCCGCGTAGGAGTCGTAGCCCGCGCCGCCGCTGCCGGGCACGGACAAACCGTAACCGGCGAATATCACTTCGCCCTCGATTTCTCCATTCGCGGTAAACGACAACGGCCGAAAATCCTTTTCCACCTGGAACAACCGCGCCGTCTCATTCAGCCGCGTAATGGCCAGACGATTTTCGTTCGTGAGAATGCGCACACCCGCGGTGAATTCAAAATCCTGGAAGTAATCTTTGCTTTCACCGACTGGCTTCAATCCGGCCAGGCGGAAATGTTCCGCGATGAAGTCGGCGGCGGCCCGGCTGCCTTCGCTGCCGGTCATTCGGCCGCCAAGCGCGTCCGAAGCCAGATAACTGACCTCGGCACGCAGCGTCTCGATCGTCTCCGCCGCCGGCCAGCCAGGACCGATCGTGCCCCGCTCGGGCACTTCCCGGGTGCTCGCGCTCTTGGTAGCCGGCTGGCCCGAGTCGCGAGCCGCGGAGGTGGCCTGGATCGCCGACAGGGCCGCTCCGTCATTCCAATCCGCCAGGAAGAGTTGCGACTTGCCGTCGGCCGTGCGGCTCGAAGTCCAACAAAGCTGCTTGCCGTCCGGGGAAAAGACCGGCAGTCCGTCAAAGCCCTCCGTAAAGGTGACGCGCACCGGCCCGCGTTGGCCCAGCCCATCGACCAGGTGAAGCTCGAAATTGGAGAAGCCCAGCTTGTTCGATGTGAAGATGACGTAGCGGCCCGACGGATGGAAATAGGGCGCCCACGACATCGACTTGAAGTCGGTGAGTCGCCGCGTGTCCGAACCGTCGAGCTTCATCGTATAAATGTCCGCGATCGTCCCGCTCTCCTCGAAATGCCGCCAGACGATCCGCTCCCCGTCGGGCGAGAAGAACGGGCCGCCATCGCAACCGGGCGAGTGCGTGAGCCGCCGCTGGTCCGACCCATCCGCGTTCATGATATAGACCTCGCCGAACCAGGCGGGATCGGTCTCCAGCCGCTTAAGTTGTTCCGGCGCGAGCTTGTTCGTCGGATAGGCGTCGCGCAGCGAGCAGAAGACGATCTTTTTGCCGTCGGGCGAGTAAGCGGCTTCGGCGTCGTAACCGGGCGCGTCGGTCAGCCGGCGCAACCGCGCGCCGTCGCGCCGCGCGGCGAAGATATCCATCTGCTCGTCGTAATCCCACGAATAGCGGCGTTCCTTGCCGGCGGCGCGGAAGTCCAGCTCGGCTTTCTGCTTCGCCTTCGCTTCCGGGTCCAGGTGCGTGGAGGCGAACAGCACTTCATCCGTGCCGGGACGAAAAAACGCGCAAGTGGTTTTGCCGATGCCGGGGGAGACGCGGTGGCTGTCGCCGCTCGCCAGATCGAGAATGTGAATTTGGTAGAACGGATTCCCCGGCTCGCGTTCACTTTGGAAAATCAGCGCCTTGCCATCCGGCGAAAAGTAACCCTCGCCACTGCGCCGGCCCTCGAAGGTGAGCTGGCGGACATTCGAGAGAAAGCGGGCTTCGCCGCCAGCGTCGGTGTCGGCGGCCAGCAGGCCCGGCGGCGCGCCTAAAACCATGACCGTGACCAGTGCGGCCCGGAACAATCTCAAATTCATTTCCGCCATGTCCCGTATTCGTTCACAGCCGGATGATGAACCGCGCGGAGTCGAAGTTCAATTCGAGAGGCGCTGCACAGCGAGGGCGCGTACAGAAAGCAATTTAACCCTCTCCTCTTCAAAAAAGGACTAGACAAGACTAAAAACCAAAGAGCCAAATGTGATAAAAGTGTTACGTTGCGGAACCCACTGCGCCGGGGCCTGTTACAGGAACCGTGAGAGATTTCGCATCTCCCTGCGCCGCAGGCTGTTACACATAGGATTCCGTCGCCCAAACTCACGGAGCCGATTTGAGCCGGTAAAAACGCTGGCGAAAACCGGCCGCGTTCGGATCGGTGAATTGGATCGTTCCGGTTGTGGCGGTCGCGGTGCCGATGTCCGCCCAAATCACTAGGTCGGTTGATGCCTGGATGGTGTAATTGCGTCCTTCCAGCCCGGTGATTCGGAAATTCACCGTCCCGTCGGCCGAACGGAGGAAGCTGCCGATTTGCCCGCCGATGATCGCATCAAACAACGCCGAGCGATAAAATCGGTAAGGAAAATTCGGCCCATCCATATCGACCAACGCCATGAAATTAGCAATGGCCACGTTCGTTAAAATGTTGTCCCAATGAACAAAATTGGTGGTGGCTTGAATCAAGTATTTTTGGTCCGGCTCGGAAGGCAGGAAAAAGTCCACCACGCCATCGGGCCGCCGGTTCGCCGGGCGAACGAAAATCTGTCCCGGATTTAGCGTTACGGGTGTCACGGGATTGGCGCCTGCGTCGGCCAGGATCGCGCTGGCGGGCGTCAATGGGCCGGAGCCGACAAACTCCGCCGGCGAGAGGGTGAACGCAAGGCTGGCAATCGCGCGATTCGTTGATGGAATGGCGGAATTGTTCAGCGAATAGATCAGAACGCGGCGGACCCCTGGCGCAACCAGCCTTGACTTGACCGTGTGATCAGCCAAAGAGGTCCCTGGCACAACGCCATCCGAGGTGACCTTGTTGTCGTTGAACGACAGATCGAATTGCGCTGCGACCGCGTTGGTCACCCTTGTGAGCAGAGCTTGAACGGAAACAGTGCTGCCGGGATAAGCAGGGGCTGACCCGATGCTTAATGAGGTCTCGGCATGGAGTGGCGCCGCGTAAAGCAGAGCGAGCCAGCACAAGACAACGTGCCGGCAAACTCCAAGCTGGTTAGCAGCCTGTTCAGAAAGTAGCAGCCGACGTGAGGAGGCTCTCATATCGCTTCTGTTTCCCAAGAAATTTGAGCCTCGTTACCTCGGCTGCTACGGGAAGTGGCGTTTTTCAACGGGCCGTTAAGCATGGTTGGCACCATAGGAGAAGCCCATTCACTTCGACCAAACTTGCACGTACGTCACCGAATCGACCGGGACGACAACGTTCACGGCATTCGTCGAAGGGTTCCCACCTGTCGCGGGAATCACGGCGTCGTAGCGCGTTGAGCCGCCGTTTTCGGGGATGACGGCCACGGTAATTGGCACGTCGTTCGTGAAACCGCTGGCGCGTACTCGCACGATTTGGTTGGTGTCAGAGCCTAAAGGCAGATTGATCACCACTCGATCAGCAGTCCCAAGCGGAATGCTGCGCCCTGCCGCTTCGATGATGTCGAGCCGGCGCGGGTCACCCAGCCCCGTGAACATTTGGGTGCCGACCGTCCATTTGCCGGAGAACACCAGGTTCCGCCAAGCCAATCGGTTTAACGTGTCGATGCGCACTCGGCCCCCACTGGCGTCACCAGTGTTCACGACGTAGAAATTGATCCCATCACCGCGCTGGCCGTTTCGGTTGCCATCCACGATCGGCGCAACGAGGTGAATCATGCCACCACTGCCGTGATTGCCGTTGCCTCCTGGGCCTCCGTAAGCGTAGATGGTTCCCCTAACTGTGATCCTCGTGTTCGATGCGATCAGGATGGCTCCGCCGCCGCCGCCGCCACCGCCGACGCCGCCAGCGCCGCCGCTGTTCCCTGCGCCTCCTGACCCACCGACCAACGGCACGCACAGCGTATTTCCGTACACATTGGTGTTCCCGGTGTTGCTCGGAACTGCCGACGCGGCATTGTAGCCGTTTGACTGAGTTCCTCCGCCCGGGCCGAGTCCGTCTCCTGCCGGATAACCCTGAAATTCGCCAAACCCGCCCGCAAACCCGCCTGGTCCACCTGGTCCTGGAACGCTGCCGTTGACGTCTTGGCCGTTGACTTCGATACTAGCGCTCCCTTCGATGACCACATCGCCCTGGGCTAGCAGATACACCGGTGTATTCAGCGCGTTCGTTCGGAAGTACAAGGTCGTCCCGTTCCTGACCGCGATTGTGGTGCAGTTAAACACGCCGTTAGACGGGATGTCCAACGTCATGCTGTTGGTGACATCGATGGCGCCGTAGGAGCCGTCGCTGCCGGAATCGAATGGCACGGCCGAAAGCGGTCCCGCGGTTACCACCAGCAGCGTGGCGATGAGTGTCATGAGGGTGGTTGATGCTGTTTTTTTCATAATGTTCATAATTCTGTTGTTCCCGCTGATCGGATGCACGAGTTCGGCTACCGTGTCCATGCGTAGATGCGGCAGGTGGTGCCTGCTGGAATGACCACGTTAACATTGGTCTGAGCTGGGTTCCCTCCACTCATGTCGATCTGAATGTCGTATCGTGCAGAAGGCCCGGCGTCAGGCGTAACGGCCAAGGTGATCGGAACGATGCCGGTGAAATCTCGAGCTTGCACTTTCACGACTTGATTAGTCGGAGCATCCAATGGCAACTGTACTCGGACAGGCGCCGGCGTGCCTTCCGCGATAGCCATTCCAGCAGCCCCAACAATGTCCAACCGCGAAGGGCTCGTCGGAAAGACGTGCATGTATTTCCCGATTGTGTAGGAGCCCACACCACTGAGGAAAAGTGAATATCGGTTCGTGGCATCCACGCGGATTCGCCCCACGCCTGCATAAGAATTATAACCTGAGGCGGCATCTCGAACGTCAACCAATCCAGTGCCTTCCACGACTGGCGCGACAACGCGCACGGCACCACCACTGCCGAAGCCTTGTTGCTTCGCGGCGCCGCCTCTCGCCACGATTGCTCCGGCCGCACCAATGTTCACGGAGGTATCCGACGCAATGAGAATAGCTCCCCCTCCTCCGCCCCCGCCGTAATATCCAAGGCCGGCTTGGCCTCCACCCCCACCAGAACCACCAATGAGCGGAAGAATTAGTGTATTTCCGTATGTCGCCCCATCGAGCGAGTTGGTAATACTTCGAGTGCTGCCGTAAGAGCCTGAGCCAGCATAAGTGTTATCTCCTCGTCCAGCTCCAGGTCCAAGCCCGTCTCCTGGCAGAGTACCAGGACCGTTCGACGGCTGTCCGCCATCGAACCCTCCCGGCCCGCCTGCTCCGCCGAACCCTAGGTCACCGGACATTCCAGAAACGTCGATAACGCCATTGATTATTACGTTGCTGGTGGCAAGGAGATAAACGGGCGTGTTCAGCGCATTCCGGCGGAAACTCAAGGTCACATTTGGAGCGACGTCGATCGTCGTGCAGTTGAATTTGCCGTCCGGGGGCAGGTCCAGCACGATGTTGCTGGTCACGTTTAGCGGGCCGTAGGAGCCGTCGCTTCCGGAAGAGAACGGCTGCGCCGACAGCGACAATACGCTGAGGGCGCAAAGCCCGATCACAATGTTTGCAATGTTGTTTGCTTTCATAATTTAATTCGCTTGGATATCGGCGTGATTGCAGGACTGGCTGCATTTGTGCGGATGAGAATTGAAACCGGTGGCTCCGCCAGTATCAGGGCCGAACCAGTGGTGCCAAGGGTATCCGGGCTGGGCAGGTAAACCTCCAATGGCGGCAAGGCCAGGAACAAGCCGACACCGCTCGTGCCCGTCGTGTCTGGGCTAGGCAAATCAATGAGGACCGGCGGCTGAGCCACGAACACCGGCAGTCCGCTGGTGCCGAAAGTGTCAGGACTCGGCAGACAAACGTCCACCGGCGGCTGGGCCACGATCACTCCAACGCCAGCCGTTCCTGACGTTTCGGGGCTGGGCAAATCAATCGAAACGGCCGGTTGCGCCAGCACGACACCGACGCCTGTCACACCGACCGTTTCCGGACTTGGCAAACAGACTTCAACCGGGGGTTGAGCGATCACCAACCCCACCCCACTTGTCCCGAAGGTGTCCGGGCTGGGCAAATCAATCTGTACCGGCGGCTGAGCCACGAAGGTCAGCTTCGGCCTCGAATTTGGATCGAGCGGACTGCTCCCGTTCGCCACTTCGTCACCGTCGCTCCAACCGTCCCCATCGGTGTCCGGGTTCAGCGGGTCGGTGCCGAGGGCGACCTCCTGCGCATTGGTGAGGCCGTCATTGTCGTCGTCCCCGTCCGGGCCGCCAGCCAGCACCCAGAACGTCCACGAGAGCGCGTTGGTGAGCGCGTTGCCGGCGGCATCCGTGAGATTCGTGCTGAGGGTGGCTCGGTAGAGGCCGTAAGGCAGCGGTTTTCCAAAGCTCAGCCTCCCTGCGTTGACGTTCGGGAGATAAGAAACCACACCGTTGGCCATCAGCACGTCGTCCGCTGTCCCGAGGCGATGGTCGGCGCCAGCAAAGGTCAACGTAAATGTCGCGTTATTGAGAGTGGCGCCATTTACCGGCTTGTTGAAATAGGCGAAAATGCTAGTCGCGATGGTGACGATGTTGCTAACGGCAGGATAGGTCCGGCGCAAGCGCGGGGGCGAGACGTCCGGCGCAAGCTGGACGTTGATAAGCGGTGTCCAGGTGAAATTGCCGCCGGTGTCGAAGGCGCGCGCTTGGAGGGTGAAGTTGGTCTTGCTCGCCGAGAGTGCCGGCGTCACGAAAAGATATTCAAACGGAAAGCTCTGGTCCGACGCCGCCAGCGCGCCGTCCATGTAAAACTCAACGTTTCGCACCTGAACGTCGTCCGAAGTTATGGCGGAGACCCGCGCCAGGTTGCCTTCAATGGCGATGCCGTTGGTCGGAGTCGTCATGGTGAAGCTATTGGAAAGAGTGATAGTCGGTGCCATGCCTCTGCTATCGAAGGGCAGGTAGTTGACCACTTGCAGTCCAGCCGTGCCGTCGGCCACGAAGGCGATGCCCGCGCCAATTGCCACGCTGAACGGACCGGCGGTGAGCGGGAACCGTGCGACAAAGTTGCCCGTGTTGCTCGGGTCGGAAACACGTAGCACATCCAGCGCGTTCACGACCTTGCCGCCAAACTCCACTGTGCTGCCAACGGCAATGGCCAGCCCGGAACCGTTGGCGACTACGGCCTGCCCCTGGACGTTCGCCGCATCCACGCCGCTGATGAGAGTGGGGTTATCCGGGTCGGAGACATTGGCCGTGGCGAAACCGCCGGTGGTTCCGTTGCCTGCCGCCACGTAAGCGATGCCGTTGCCGACGAAAAGTTTGCCGCCACCGGCCGGCATGGCCAGCGAGCCGCGGGCGGTCATGTAACCCGGGCTTACATCTATCACCCGCAGCGTATTAGCGGTGTCCATCGAGTAGAGCAGGAAACCCTCCGAAGCTATGCCGGTGATATTCCCGCTTCCGAGCGTAAGACTTTCCAGGAACTGACCGGTGAGCAAATCATAGGACTGGATGGTATTACCGACCGCAGCATAGACAACCCCTGCAATCAATCTCACTGCGCTGGCATTGGTGCTAATGGTTTGGAGGAGCGCTGGATTCATCGGATCGGTCACGTCCACAAAGTGCAGCCCGCCGGCGTTCGCGGCCACGACGGCGATTTTCAAGTTGGAATCGACGGCGACATCCGTGGCATCTCCTGGCAGGTCAAGCTGGCCGAGGAGGATGGGCATCTGGAATTGGGAGGCGTTCACGATGCCGAACCCGCGCGAGCCGAGCGCGAGGTAAGCGGTCTGTTGCTGGCTGTCGAGGATGGAGCCTTCGAGCACGACTTCCTTCACCTCGCCCGGCAGCGGCAGGCTGGCAAGGATGCCTGTGGCGACGGGGCGTCCACTCAATGGATCGCTACCTTGCTGAATTTCCGCGAGGTCGGTTATCCCGTCGTTGTCTGTATCTGGTTTGAGCAAGTCCGTTCCCAAAATTCCTTCCGCGACATCCGACAATCCATCGTTGTCCAGGTCCAGGGCGAGGGACGCCCATATAGGCACCGGAGGAAGTTGGAAGGACGTCCCGCTGCCGGGCGTTGTGAAATCCAGGTAGCCTTCGCGCAACGTTTCCAGTTCAAGAATCCAGAAGCGAAAGGTCGTGTTGGGGGCCAAGAACATACTCCGATGATTGATTTCGTCTCCAGTCCCCGAGCCCCGCAATACGATGTTTTCGCCGTTCGTGTCCGCGATCGCGAAGTAATATGGCCCTCGTGGAGTCACTTTCGTCTCGGCGCCGACTGTTAGTCTGGCTCTTGCGGTCGGCGGGTTGCAGCCGCAACCGCTCTCGCGCTGGGCCTTCCCAAACGCGTTGCTCCCACCCCGCTTCACAGCCTGATAGTACAGTTCAGCGCAATCGTCGCAGAGTGGATTTCCAGGGAAATATAGATCGCACAGCGCGACCATCTCTTGCCGAAGGTTGTCGTCGCAGTTTGTCTTGTCGCCAAGGGTCTTGTTTGGACCGCAAGTCGCGTAGCAGTTATCATGGTTGTTACATGCCTGAAAGAACACCCACGAACACGGAAATCCGTTTATCAGCCAAGTTTTGACGACGTTCCACCCCGACCCTGAAGGGCCGCAACCGTTCGGCCCCGAACTGCCTCCTCCGCAAGGAGGGCCCGGGCTTTCTGAGCAACCATCCGTAGTGACATTTACTCCAGGAGGTGCCAGTCCATGCCATCCGGGATGCGTGACGCCTGTGCCAGGATCGGTGCGCACGAACAAGCCATCTTCGCCCACTGTGGCCGTGCCTTCGATAACCAACCGCCCGGTAGTGTGATCGAAGCTGAGGAAGTTGAGCTTGGTGCCGGGCGGCGCGTTGAAGACGTTTGGGAAGGTCATCGGCGCGGGCGTGGAGAAGGTGGAGACGCCCATCGCTTGCACGGTGATGTCGAAGGTGTGTTGCAGCAGGCCCGGCGGCAACATGCTTTCCACCAATTCCGGCGGCACGACGCTGATGCCGACTTGCGCGCTGGCCAGCGGCTCGCCGTCCATGCCGATGAGACTGTTGGGCATAATTTCTACAGTCAGGTAGGGCTGTTGTGCCGGCGGCAGGTTATAGGCGGTGTTGCTTTGCAGCGTGATCATGTTGGTGACGCCGGCGGTCACGGTCTGCAATACGTTCGACATCACACGCGGCAGATACATCGTCTCCATCGGGATGGGGATACCGTTGGCGCCGCGCATGACCATGCCGTTGGTGTCGCGCAGGAACATCACGGAGTTGGTGATGCCCGGCTCGAAGTGCGTGTCCATGACCATCTCTGGCCAGTAGAAGCCGTCGTGCGGCGTCGAGGCGGTGAGGCCGTCGGTGACCACTTTCACGTCGCCGACCGGCACGGGGTCGAGTCGGAAGAAGCCGTTGGAATCGGTGAAGACGGCGTGGTCTTCCATGCCGTGCAGATAGACTTTCACGCCAGCAATGGGCAGCAAGTAAATGTCATCGGCGGTCATCGGCACGCCATCCGGGCCGGGGTCGAAATCGTCGGCTGTCATCGGCTTGAGGTCGGGACCGGGATCGACGAGCTGTCCGACGAGGACGGTGCCCGGAATCGCCGTGACGCTAACGGTGCTGAAGTTGAATTTGAACAGGCCGCCGGGCGCGCCATCGGCGTCGGCGTCGAGGATTTCGCCGTCGATCACGGAAATGGTCGAACCATCGACAGTCACCTGGATTTGGGAGGCGTTGGGCATGGCCGGATCCAGGAACAGCCAGGCGAAAGTGCCGTCATTGGCCGGGACAATCGTGGCCGGGAGCTTTTTGCCGGAGAAAGAGGCGTAGAAATTGTTCGAGTTGAGCGTGGAGGGGAGGATCGGTTTTGGGAAAACGACTTTTGGGCGGACGGTCACGCCTACTTCACTCGCGCCAGACGATGGTTCAGAGAGGATGGGCCGGGGCCGGGTGGTGATGGGGATGCCGAGGATGGCGTCGGCGAGCATATCGACATCGGCTTGGTTGATGTAGCCGTCGCCGTTGACATCGGCGTAGCCGCGGAGTTCGACGGGCAGGATGCCCGTTGAACCGGCAGGCGCGACGCCTGGGTTACTTTGCACGGCGTTGATGTGGTTGATGAGGATGACGAGGTCGAGGACGTTTATCTCGCCATCGTTGTTGAGGTCGCCGAGCTGTTGGGGCGCGCCGAAGCCAGTTTGACTGCAAAAAATCCCCGCAAGGAAGATTAACGCAAACGTCGTGTTAACGATTCCCCGTCGCCTCGGAGCGCAGGCTGGGGTCATACGATCGGGTCGAGCGCGATCCTTGAGGGATTCGAGACGGAAAGTCAATGAGAAATTGACCTGAAAATTTTCTGAGCCAGCGATTGTGAATGAGGTGGGTCACCTCGAGCCGGGAGCCTCTGGCGCAGTCGCGCCGATGTGGCCCACGTTAACGGTCCCGCCGCACCGAGCTGAAACGGGATGAGCCGACTATCGGCCAGCGCGACGCCCGTCAGTTATCGCAGCCGAAGGTAATCGACGGAGAGGATGTAAACGGTCTCGACCAAATGTTCGACCCAATAGGTGATTGTCCAGTCGGCAAATCGTTTCACTTGACATGGGCGTCCGGAGCGATCGAGTTGAATCGCATCCCCTTGTTGGAACGGATTCGCCGCCAACTGATCAAAAGTTCGAAGCAGCTTCTCGCGCTGCAATTTCGATGTCGTGCTGAAAACTGCCAGGACAGCGTCGTCCACAAAATACTTGTAAGGAAGGCTCACTTCCTTTCGTTGGAGAGCTTCTCATGCAATTGGAGCAATTCTTGCGCGGCATGACCTTGACCGGACGAACAACGGTCCAGTCGCCGGCCAATCTCCGCTTGCCATTCCGGATCATCTTTGGTGGCTCGCCACCGCAGGTACTCCGCCAATTCCAAACGCTCCTCCGGCGACAGATTCTCCACAGCCTGTTTGATCTCGGCAACGCTCATGGCACTAATAACGCTGAATCACGGCCTTTTTTCAACCTGTTTTATCGGAAATGCGAGTGCGCGCCTTCCCCTGGTTCACCAGCTACTCGCGCGGCGACCGCGCGAGGTCAATTGGGTCGGGGCGAAACCTGGTTGGCCGGCCTCCTTGGCCAAACGCCTGGCGAGAGTTGCGGCGTTGCCGGTCTGCGAGCCGAACAGGATCGTGAGCGGATGCAGCGGTTTTTGCCCCGACAAAAGCCGGCGTGGGCGGCGACTCGGCGCCGCGCGAAAACAATCCGGCCAAAAATCCGCTCAGCCACCGGGCAAACTGCGCGACGGCGGTTAGAGCGTGTTTTAATATCGTCGGCGGACGCCGCGTGAGGGCACGCGGCCTACGGGAAATGGCCAAAATCCTGAACCCCTGATCGGGTCGGGTGCCGGGGATTGCGCCCCGGCACCCTCCCACACCACCGGACGTGCGGTTTTCCGCATCCGGCGGTTGGACCGTCCAGAGTGCTTCCTTCTCGGACACGCAGACTCTTGACCTCAGAACACTCCGGC
>WNGK01001203.1_pt1 | contig 36918 bp, 41 predicted proteins | sample 5400601 | NCBI WGS metagenome assembly WNGK01 (sample SAMN13153376, study PRJNA577476) | soil metagenome | isolation source: 60 cm soil or saprolite under Garry oak tree replicate 1 | place: USA:California | collected 2016-06-15 | reverse complement strand
TGCAGCAATGCGGTGGGCGCCTTCGAAGGTCGTTGTGTGTCTGACCAACCGCAGCCGTTACCTGCAATTGAAATAACACAGAAAACTGGAGAACAAATAAATGAGCTACAAGTTTGATCAGCAAGCAAAAAAGACTGCGCGAGTTCGGAGCCTGTTCGTGGCCGCTCTCGTGTTCGCATGTGCCTTCGGCACAGTCACCCTTGCGGCGGCGCAAGTCACGCCCCCACCCGTTCCTGACAAGATTGCAGTACCGGCAGGAAACTCTGCATACTTGGTCGGCCACGCCTTCGGTAGTCAGGGCTATACTTGCCTGCCGACAAGCACAGGCGTCGCGGCGTGGAACCCCACCGCCCGTCCCGAAGCTACCCTCTTTACGGACCTTTTCGGGGCACAGTTCCAGATCATTACTCACTTCCAGAGCATCAACGAAAACCCTAAAGCGGGCGTCACGGTCCCCCTCAGTGGGAACGTGACGTGGCAGGGTTCCCTCGATAGCAGCAGAGTGTGGGCTGTAAAGGTGAATGGGATCGACCCTGACCCCAACGTCGCGAGTTGCCCCAATACCGGTTCGATTCAATGCGTCTTGTTGCAGTCAGTCGGGAACAAGAAAGGGCCAAACGGCGGCAACCTCCTGGCCAAAACCACCTTCATCCAACGTCTGAACACCAGCGGCGGAGCTGTTCCTACCACCGCCTGCACTGTGGGTCAGACTCAGCTCGTGCCCTACACGGCCGACTACTTCTTCTTCCGCAAGGACCAATAAGCACCGGGCCCCTCGTGAAGGAAGATTCGGGCTGTGCACGCGAAGGCGGCCAGGGTTGCCGAGCTTCGCGTGCGCGTCCGTTGGTTAAGGCTAAGCGATGTCGGGGAAAGTCAATCGGGGGTAGAGAGGCATTGCGTCCAAGATAGATGGAACAGCCGTAGCCCCGTGGTCTTTTGCCTTCCGTTTCCGATTTGGTCAAGTCGAGGACACAACCGATAGAGGCAGTGAAAACCACCTTAGGGGAACAACCCAAGGCTGCGATCGAGAGGATATGAGTTCATGCACAGCGAAATCACGAACTCCGGAATTACGAGTCCAACGGGGAGCACAGCATCACAAACGGTCCGCGGACACAGGCAGCCGGGGCCACGCCCGATCCTGTACGGTCTTCCCTGCGCGAATTGCAGGCTCTACTACGCAGCAGAGCTTGCGGTCTGTCCGACCTGCAGTTGCGGCGATCGTATTTCACCAGTAACCGGACTCGTCCCTCCCGCGTCGATGCTATAGAGGTTCGTCCTCCAGAGCTCCGAATCCTGGACCAACTTCGGTTTCGCCAGCGCGGAACAGCAATTCGGAAGTGATCCCTGGGAGATCCGATCACGCGGTTAGCTCCTGTTTGTCGACAATCCACCAGGAATCTCGTGAAAAGGGATGGCCATGCCGTTGTAGCTGCACCCGCATACAATCTGTCCTTGTTCCCCACTGCTACTTCGGCAACAAAACGGCTTTCCCGCCACCTGCTACAAGTTATTGAATACCAATTGCCTCTCGGATCATATTATGCTGCGATGTTTCGTTGGGCTCCGGCTCCATGCCGATTTCATGAGACTTTGGGCAGGCCAAACGATCTCTGGCTTCGGCTCGCTCATCGGCGCTACAGCGATAGGATTTACGGCGATTCTAGTCCTCCACGCTACGCCATTCCAGCTCGGGATACTTGCCGCCGTCTTCGCAGCCCACTGGATGCTTGCGGCGATCAACTTGTCCGTCCGTGGACTTCCTTGCGGCCCTCCGAACAGATCGTCAGCACTCTGCATGTGCAGACTCGCAAGAATCGCAGCCATCAATCCGATGACACGTTTGCGGCCCTCATCCATGACGTACAATGGTACGACTTTCGCCTTGCATTCGCCTCAGGACTGCATTATTTTTGCCCTTCGGACGTTCTCGTTGACTGGTGAACCGCCGCGACCTACTATTCCCGCTCAGTGGTCACTCCATCCCAATTCATCGGCCAAACCATCTCGCACTACCGCATCGTCGAGAAGCTCGGCGGTGGTGGGATGGGTGTCGTGTACAAGGCTGAGGATGTCAAACTCGGGCGCTTTGTGGCTCTCAAGTTCCTGCCCGACGAGATTGCCAAAGATGCGCAAGCTCTTGCACGCTTCCAACGAGAGGCGCAGTCCGCTTCCGCCCTGAATCACCCCAACATCTGCACCATCTACGAAATTGACGACCAGCACGGACAAACCTTCATCGCCATGGAGTTTCTGGACGGGCTGACACTGAAGCATCAGATTGGTGGCCGATCGCTAGACAGCGAACTGATTTTGTCTCTCGCCATCGAGATTGCAGACGCTCTCGACGCAGCACATGCAGAAGGCATAGTCCACCGGGACATCAAACCTGCGAACATTTTCGTCACCAAGCGAGGACATGCCAAGATCCTCGATTTCGGGCTGGCGAAGGTCGCGCCCACAACCAGTTCTTCGAGCCAAATTGCCTCGGCGAACACCGTGACAGCAGTGATCGACGAGCAGCCCGCATCTTCCGGGCATCGTACGGCTTCAACAGATCAGATACAGCTTCGACATTCATCATCCCCGGATCGAGCCAGAGGTCGTAACCGTCTGGATCAAGAATGACTGGCATACGGACGTGAACGGGAGAGGTCACAGCGTTCGCCGTCGTCGTCAGGATCGAACAGGACTTGACCCACTGCCCGCTCGGGTCTTTCCAGCGATCCCACAGTCCTGCGAACGCGAACAACTGACCGCCATTGACTTCAAAGCAGTAAGGCTGCTTCGCTTTGCCGCTTCGCTTCCACTCGTAAAACCCGTCCGCCGGAACGAGGCATCTGCGACTGGTCAACGGATCGCGAAACGCAGGCTTCGTCGCCGCCGTTTCCGATCTGGCGTTAATCATCATGGCTGCGCCAGACATGTCCTTCGACCACGAAGGGATAAGTCCCCAACGCATCAATGACAACTCCCGGCGAAGTTCCTTCGGGCGGATGACCGACTGGGTCGGCGCAATGTTGTACCGGGGACTCCACTCCGGCACATCAGACGCCGTGTCGAAGTACTCCTCGACAAGCTGCTTTCTCCGCGATAGTCGGTAGCGCCCGCACATCAGAAGATTATGGCAGACACGAGCGAACTCTGGGCATTGCCCGCGCTGTGATTCTGGGTTCGTGGAAGCGAAAGCGATAACTTGCTTTCGCATGCCATCGCGCCGACAACTCTGACTACCAAGTCGCCGGTGAGACGGAAGATCGGGGGACGGTAAATTCGTGTTCGAAGACCTTTGTCATCGAAACTGTTTCCGTTACCCTCCGGCCCTCACTACTGCCACGCGGAAGAGCGTTTCCACAGACAGGTGATGTATCATGACCCCGTCTTGGCAATGCAGGAAGAGGTACTGACCATGTCGAGCGCGAACCTGACTGAACTTGCAAGCAAGGAAGCCAACCTTATCGCTGACATCGAAAAGATGCTCCCGGAGTTTGCTCGGGCCTGCCGCACAGCCGGTGCCCCGGTTGTCGTTTTGCATCAAGATGCTTTCGCGGCTGACTATCAGGACGAGGAATGTCGGCTCCTCGGCATGGCGATAAAGTTTGCTGGCATCTGCGGCAAAGAAGTCCAGATCATCGGAACGAACAGGAGCACCGTGGATAAAGGCAGAACAAGTACCCACTGAAACTTGTGCTAAAACTGTGCTAGACCCCGGCGGATGTTAAGATTTTGATCGGGAAGAACGGCTGATTCTAAAGGTAGTTCCTTTGTTTTCAATACCATAAGGAGTTCGATTCCGACCCGCGCCTCCAGTCTTTTCTTGCAGTTCGTTGATTTCACTGGACTCCATTCACCGCCGACGCTTCGCTCTGGATCGGCCTCGATAGGGCAAAATCGGGCAGATTCGCGGCCGGGAGTACGAAAAAAATATTCGCTTCAAACCAGCCTGAATCATGAGTGCGTGTCAATTCACTCCCTCCAGTGATGGATCAGCGCGGTCTGCGATCGTCTGCGGACTCGCTTAACCGACTGGGCCGGATCGCTCATTTTGCGCTCACTGCTTCACGCACGGTCAGGTTGGAAAAATATCCATCCGTACTCGTATGCGCCCAAAGCGCGATCTGGCCGTGTGTGTCACCGAGCTTCAGGTCATTCACAATCAGGCAAGGCTGTGGCGCATCATTGACATAGAGGGTCGCCTTGGTCCCCGAAACCACGATCTTCATCTTCGTCCACACGCCCGGTTCGAGATCGACATAGGACTCGTATTGTCCCGGGTTCTCCGCACGAAGCCGATTCCAGGGAAAATCCGGATGAGAGGAATATTGGACGGAGTGATTGCGGCGCAGTTGATCATCGGCGCGGCCATTGAGAGGCCGCAGATAGATGTACTCGAACTTCGAACCGTGAGGCTCGACGCGAAAGGCAACTCCGATGAATCCGCGCTCATCGGGCGCGGAGTCCGCCCGTCGCGAGCCAGCAACCTCGACCTCGATTGTGCCGTCTTTGAAATCGCGTTCCGTGAGGATCGCAAGCATTGCCCCGTCGGAGTTCCTATACTCCGGCAGTGGAACAAGATGTAAAGCAGGGCGTCCGCGATAGGTTGTGATTTCTGCCTTTCCATTCACCGCATCGAGCCCATGCAGGGAATTCAGGGGAAATGAGGCAACGGGTGTTTGCACCGTCGTGCCGGCTGTCTGGCTAAACATCAAGTGTGAGCAGTAAATAAAGGAGATAAGGAATAAAGAGATTCGTCGTTTCGTCCGCACGAATACCATCCCTTCAGAAAGTCCGCTGATGTGCGCTGCCGGGATTCGATTGAGCACAGCACGCTCCGTACTCTATAGTTGACGAGCAGACAGGACTTTTAGCCACACACGTGGGCCGAAGTGTACGACGACGATGATGGAATGTTGATTTTGAGGGCCGAGATACCGACCAACTACTCGGGCCATCAATAGACTCCTCCTGATCATGGATCAACTCAACTGACAGGTCCTGCTGCTGCATCGCCAACCATAGGTTTGGCCCGACCGCGTAGCCTATTCATCTCGCAAAGACACGATCGGATCAATCCGAGCGGCACGATGGGCAGGAATATAGCTCGCCAGCAAAGTGATCAGGGTCAGCAAAAGTGCAATCATGATGAATGTGAACGGATCTGATGGCGTCACCCCGAACAGGAGACTGCGCATGAGACGAGAAATTGCAAAAGCCCCTATCGTCCCGATGGCTACTCCACAGAGCGCCAGAGCCAACCCTTTCAAGACAATCAAGCGCACAATGGCGCGCTGCGTCGCGCCCAACGCGATCCGGATTCCGATCTCACGCGTGCCCTGATTCACCAGGTAGGCCATTACTCCGTAAGTACCGATCGCCGCTAAGGCGAGAGCCACCGACGCGAAAAGCGCCAGCAGCAACATGGCGAACCGGCGCTGCGCCAGCGATTCATCGAGCCGCTGCTTCATCGTGCGTACGTTGTACAGTGGGAGATCGCTATCCAGCTCGTGAATCTGCTGCTTGACGGCGGAGGTCAAAGCGGCGGGATCGGCCCCGCTCCGCGGCGGAGATGCTGAGGGTTTCAAATCAACGCCTTGCGTACCTGGGCACGGTGATGCCGAGCACGGCGAGCGTATGAAGCAGTTCCGTTATGACATGCGTTCGATCGGGTTCCCCGATAGAGGCACGCTGAAGCGCGGACAATCTTTAAATGCATTAGTGGCACGAGTTAAAACTCGTGCCCTTCCCAAAACCATTTACGAGACAGCATTCATAAGGATTCGCTGATGAAACGCTTGGCCGCTACCAGACTTCGTAGCGCTTGTCGGGAGGGCGCACCATCTCCGCGTCTGACTTGCAACTCCATGCTTTTTGAAACTCGGGCAAATTTGAGAGCGGGCCGATCACGCGGCACTTCGCTATCGGATGGGGATCAGTCTGTACCATTAGACGCTGGGCTTCGGGGCGGATTTCATCGCCGCGAAATTGTCCCCAGGCGATGAAGAATTGCTGCTCGGGAGTGAAGCCGTCGATAACGGCGGGGCGGGGGCTTGCCTTCGAAAGATTTCTGGTAGGCGAGGTAGGCGATCTTGGCGCCGCCAAGGTCTCCGATGCTTTCGCCAAGGACGAGTTTGCCGTTGTGATGGACATTTTCCTCGATGAAGTAGTGATCGAACTGGTCGGCCACGCAGGCTCCGCGGGCCTGAAAGGCTTTCAAGTCGGCGTCGGTCCACCAGTTTCGCAGGCGACCCAGATAGTCAAACTGCGCGCCTTCGTCGTCGAAGCCGTGGGAGATTTCGTGGCCGATGACCACGCCGATGGCGCCGTAGTCGACGGCATCGACGGCTTTCATGTCGAAGGCTGGAGGCTGAAGAATGCCGGCCGGAAAGACGATTTCGTTCAGCAGCGGGTTGTAGTACGCGTCGGCGGTGAGCGGAGTCATGCCCCAGCGGCCGCGATCGACAGTTTTTCTTTCCAGGAAATCTTTGGTCGGTAAGAAACTGGGGTCATGAAGACTACGGGAAATATTCTAGACGAGTGCAAAAGTTCCTCACTGCAGGCGTCGGGCGAGCCGAGACGAACCAAAGACCGAATGTCGCTCTGCCCGAGAATGTTCGCAACATCCTTCGGCAGCGACTGGGCTCTCGGTATCCCATTCCCGGAATCGTGGCCTCGCAAAGGGGTTAGTTGTTGCGGGTTCCTGAATCATGCCGGGGCGGAGCCATCTAACTCACCTCTCCGCTTCCCGGCTTACTTCGGTTAGGGCCAAGCAAGTTCTTCCTCGCACTCATGTCGCCTGACCCACGTGCTGTGCCTGTAGACTCAGTCGAGGTGCCTTGTGGACGCCGAGGACAGCTATGATGAGCAGACTGATTCGGGCCAGAATGAGGACCAACCAATGACTCTAAAACCCACGGTCTCCGGCGATACAAGGCTGGGCATGAACGATCCCATCACCCGGCGTGATTTCCTCGGTTCTGCGCTGTTGGCGTCCGGGGCTCTGTTGCTCGAATCAACCACGCCTGCGGAACTCCTTGCGGCTGGAGACGAATTTACCGGTTATGGCGGAGTCGGCGAATACAGCACGTCCAACGGGAACACCCTGGCGGTCCTGCAGGCCGGGCATACCATCCGCGACGGAGTTTATGACCCGCTGCCCAACGACATCATCGATACTGGCGAGACTTACGATTGTGTCATCGTCGGTGGCGGAATCAGCGGACTTGCTGCCGCCCTCTTCTTCCAACGGCAAGCGCGCCTCGGAATGAAAGTCCTGGTCCTTGAAAACCATCCCATTTTCGGTGGTGAAGCGAAGCAAAATGAGTTCCGGGTGGACGGCAAGCGGCTGATCGCGCATCAGGGCTCAGCTATTTATCAGCTTCATTCTCCAGATAGCTTCATCGCCCAGTTCTACGACAGCATCGGATTGAAAGCACAGAAGCTCGATTACCAAGAATGGGCGGGGCCGGGGCCAGAGATGTCCCTCTCCCAGACTCCATATGAAGCCATTGGCTTGGCACGTGGCCAATACGGATTTTGGTTCGGGGCGAAATTTGGGCAGAAACCCGGGATGTGGTTGATCGATCCTGTGGGGAAGAATCTGAAAGGTGCTCCTATTTCCGAGGCAACTCGGACGGAGTGGCTTCGTTGGCTAAAAAGCTGGCCGGTGCAAGAAGACCGATTTGTCCATCCTAAGGTGGAAGGGGACGCGATTTCTCGACACCTTGATTCAATTACGCTAGAACAGCACTACATGGAACGCTTCGGCCTGGGCCGGGAGACGGTCCGGACGTTTCTCTCTCCCGTGGAAGGCGGCGGCTCCGGTCTTGGCCCTGACGCTCTGTCGGCGTATTCAGATTATGCATACGAAATGTTGCATCCCTCAACAGACGAAGGCAACAGAGACCAGATGTTCCCGGGGGGCAACACGACCATTGCAAGATTAATAGTGAAGAATCTGATTCCAGGGGCGCTCGATGGCCCAGAGACTGTGAAGGCAGTCACCGCCAACAACATCAACTTTGCCGCACTCGATACTCCGCAAACAAACGCCAGGGTGCGGCTATCGTCAACAGCGATTTCTGTCCAACATGACCGCGAACCAGACAAATCCAATTTTGTCAGTATCTGCTACCTCAAGGACGGCAAGATATACCGAGTCAAGGCGCGCTCGGCTGTCTTGGCGGGAGGAAGCTGGACCACCAAGCATATCGTGCAAGACCTTCCGGAATCACACCGTAGGGCGTATGCGGAGTTCTACCGCTCTCCATGCATGATGGCTAATGTTGCGGTGAGGAACTGGCGATTTCTGTACAAGATGGGGATGAGCGGCTGCCGCTGGTTTGAAGGAACCGGCAACTATATGGAAGTGCGCAAACTAGCACTCACTGGCGTGGGGGATCCCAAGATCGGCCCAGACTCTCCCATCGTCCTCTCCTTAAAAGTTCTGTTTTCTTATCCGGGTCACTCCACAGAGGAACAGGGTAACCTCGGCCGCGAGGAATTGCTCGCGACTGCTTTCAGGGATTATGAGCGACGAATCCGTGAACAGCTCACCGAGATGTTTGCAGTTTCTGGATTCGATGCGCAGCGGGATATAGCTGGAATCATCCTTAACCGCTGGGGGCATGCCTATCTAAGCCCGCAACCTGGGTTCTTCTTCGGTCGGGAGGGTCGGCCTGCGCCGCGAGAGGTCCTGCGCAATGCGCCGTTCGGCAGGATCGCGTTTGCGAACACCGATCTCGCCGGGGCGATGGATCACCGCTATTCGATACTGGAAGCTCGGAGAGCTGTCCGACAGCTACTCGCGAACGATCTGGGTCCTTCAAAAGCTACATGATTTCTCAGGTCTGCAAAAAGCTATTTCGCGGGGCGAGCCTTAGAACTCCGACCCGCCGCGCGGCAGCAGAAGGACAGTGCAAACTCCCGGATGGTCGCAAACCGGAAGCTCGCTCTCGTTCGGCCTCGCTAGGTGAAAATCGCACGAATGGCCTCCGGGGCGGACAAAAAGCGGACAAGGTTCGGGGCCGCTCAATTCGGCCTCGCGTGCTCTTCAGCCAGATTCAGATTCTGACCACGAAAGATTCTGAGCACGCAGGTTTGAATGACTTCATGATCTACTGAAGCGAACTCCCAACCTGCGAGAACACATTGTTGGCATTTGAGCCGATCAACCTGACTGTGCCCACCACAATTACGAGGATTACAGCGAGCATCACCGCATACTCGGCAATGTCCTGTCCCTCTTCATCCAACCAAACATCGCGCCAAAAACGTCCCATGACTCCTCCCCCGGGCCGGACAACTACTTACAGTGTGCAACGGATCTCCATGCCTCGGGAATGGCTCCAACGTCTGAGGCACAAAAGTAACCAGCCTTGCATGGCAGAATTGTCTTTTATCGCAACAAACGGGGTTTTTCTGTGTGTTTTCTTCAAGATCAAATGATCCGTGAGGCGGGTAAGGGCTCAATTTGAATCCACAGGCCACAGGCCAAAGACCGACGATATGTCGGTCAACGTGACGATAGGCCGACAGCACGATCAGCGAGAGATGGCCGACGTTTCGGGTACGTCAAAGGCATAATTCCGCAATTTCAAGCCCGCCCGTGTGGATGCGGCCAGTTGTAGGATGTCCTCATCCGATTCGTTGAAACCTGCAGATACATGATTGTCGTGGAAAGCTTCGCGCGTCCGAGTAGCATGTTGATCACTTCGACCGGCATTCCATCGTGGTGACAGTGAGTGCTGAAGCAGTGGCGGAGCAGATGAGGATGATATTTCTTGGGGTCCAATCCTGTCACGGCTGCGGTCTGCTTCACGATGCGTCCCACGCTGCGAACATTGCAGGCCCTGTAGCCCGACGTTTGGACCGAAGATTTGCTGCACACTCACCCCTGCTTTTCACAGAAAGCTCATTTTTAGCAGAACGAGCGGACGAACTGCGCGTGCCGTTCGGAGCAAGCGGCAGAAGATCGATGGGAGCGAGGTGAAATGGCCGCTGCCCAGCGGTCTACTCCAGCGCTATGCGGATCTCCCGATCGACCGCCATATCACCATTCATGAAGGCCAGACCAAGTGGGATGAGGTGCAGATCTTCAGGCCTGGAACTCAGACGCTTCGGGGAATCGTAGTTTGCTCTTGGCCAGGGCCTTGGTCAAGAGGTCCTCGATCTGGGTTTCTTCCACGTCGCGGGCCATGGCCAATTCGCTGACCAGCAGGTAGCGGGCGCGTTCAAGCATCTTTTTTTCACGGAAGGAGAGCGGCTTGGCCTGATGCAGGGCAATCAGGTTCTTGAGGACTCCGGCGACTTCGAGCAACGATCCAGTGCGCATGCGGTCGGAGTTTTCCTTGAAGCGGTCTTTCCAGTCGCCGTTGCTGCCGGTGTCGCCGTCGGTGAGGTAATCCAGGATTTTCTGGATTTCGCCGTTGCGAACCACCCGCCGCAGGCCGACGCTTCCCACATTGCCACAGGGCACCATCACTTTCAGGCTGCTGGCCTTGATGTTTAGAAGATAGAATTTTTCAATGGTGGCTCCAATCGACCGGCTGCTAATTTGCTCGATAACACCCACGCCGTGATTGGGATAGACGACCTTGTCGCCGATGTGGAAATTCAAGTCACTACCATTCATAACTTCGCACCCGGGAAGGCCGTGGGTAGCGGGGGAAAGGCCTACTGTATTACCACTAGTCTACTCTTGCAGCATCGCGAAAGCAACCGGTGCCCGGGCAGCTCGGGCAGCTCGGGCAGCTCAAGGGCAGCTCCGGGCAGCTCGAGCTGAGCTGGTCACCTCTTTGCATGTTAGCTCCGCGAAGATAGGGGTGTAAATATTTTGTTTTAAGTCGGTTGAGGATAGTCGGAGAATGCTTTTCTCTGATCGCGGCGACTGGAATAACTCGGTGGCGGATGATCCGGCGCATATAATGCCGGTGTTGGATTCGAAGGTGAAAAATTCTCCTCTCAATTCGCGGTCGGCAGCGGGGCCATCGCCTCGCCTGTCAGCCACCGGGAGCACGCCCGCGCCCTTCAGAGGACGCTTTCTCGGACTCGATGTAGGTTCCAAGACCATTGGCATGGCAGTATCCGACCTTCTGGGAATTACAGCGCAGGGCCTCCAGACCTTGAGGCGGAAGAATAAGCGGACCGACTTTGGGTGGCTGGAGAATGTGATCGGTGAATATCAGGTTACCGAAATCGTTGTCGGCTATCCCTTGCGAATGAGTGGGTTGGAGGGAATCCAGTCCGAAAAGATGCAGGTCTTTGCGGCCGAATTGCGTAAGCGCTTCGGCTTGCCGGTTCACCTATGGGACGAGCGGCTGACTTCGGTGGAAGCCAACCGCGTCCTCCGGGAGTCCGAGATGTCGATTAGGCGGCGAGGCGAGGTGGTCGACCGGTTGGCCGCCGTGCTCATACTGCAAGCGTTCATGGAGCATAGGGCAACTGGTCGTTAGAGTCTGCACTGCGACGCCCTATTGCCCGCGCATGGCGCGGCGATAGGTAGCCACATTTTTATTGTGCTCTTCAATGGAACGGGCAAAACGGTGATGGCCTGCGGCATCGGCCACGAAATAATAGTAGTCACTGTGAGCGGGATGCATGGCGGCTTCAAGGGCACTCTTTCCTGGATTACCGATGGGCCCCGGCGGAAGACCGCTGTATTTATAGGTATTGTAGGGCGAGTTGAACAGCACGTCGGCGTGGTGCAGAGCTCCCTGGTAAGTCCCGGCCAGTAACTCGGCGTAAATGATACTGGGGTCGGCGTCGAGCGCGATCTTTTTCTCCAGCCGGTTGAAGTAGACGCTGGCGACCAGCGGCCGCTCGTCGGGCACCGCTGTTTCCTTTTCGACGATGGAAGCCATGGTGACCGTGGGCTGGACGACCTCAATTTGAATTTCGCCGGATGATGCACCGCGATCTGCCGGTGGCGACGTGGCTGACTCGCTACCACGGGCATTACTTCCTGAGGATTGAATCAATCCAATCTGCCGAGCGACTTGGCGGAATTGCTTCACCATGGCGGCCGCCATGTCATCCATGCTTTGCATCCTGCTGAACTCATAGGTTTCAGGAAAAAGATATCCTTCAAGAGAATGCGCCCCGGGAGCGAGGTCAGCGATCAGGGGAGTGTCGGACTGCGCAGCTTTTAGGAAATCCGTGGCGGGGCCGAGTCCGGCGCTTTCGATGGCATGTGCGATGTCGAACATCGTGTAACCTTCCGGCACGACCACGGTATGAAAGTAGACGTCGCCATGGGCCAGCCGCCGGTGGATGTTGATGGTGTTCGCAGGCTTCTCGAACACATACTCGCCAGCTTTAAGTGATCGCCCGTGGTGGAGGTAGTGCCACAGGACGAATGCGTCTTCGCTGCGGATAATTCCGGCAGATTTTAATTCCCAGGCGATGCGGCGGGTGGAATATCCCGGATGCAGCAGGACGAATGTTTGCCCTGCGGGCGCGCTCGGCGCGAACAAAGCCCAAGTAACCCAGCCTGCTGCCGCGAGGGCCGCGATTGTCAGAAGCCAGAGAATTCTTCGCACGGTGAAATTAGTTTAGATGATCTGAAACCAGTGGCGGCCATCCGTTCGTGCTGGCACGTTAGTCAGTAGACTCCCCCACGCCCTTGCAAGTCTTTTATTCTGAAACCTTTCCAAGCCGCTATACTCAAATGACCTGGAGATCATCGAATATATCAGCATGAGACGCGCCTGGCCCTTCTGGAAGCTGACATTACTCGTAACCATATTGCCGACCACCGGTTGCCTTTTCCGCACGCGCACGGTTGAGCAGCAATATTCCAAGGCACCCCTGCAGGCTGCCACGCAAAAAGAATTGGTCGAGGCCATTAATCGCCAGGCGGACAAAGTTCGGTCGCTGCAAGCCACCGTCGATATCGATGCTTCCTCGGGCGGGGTGAAAAAAGGCAAAGTCACGGACTACAAAGAAATCCGGGGCTACGTCCTCGCTCGAAGGCCGGCCATGCTGCGCATGATTGGACTTATGCCCATCGTCCGCAACAAAGCATTCGATATGGTGAGCAACGGGCAGGAGTTTAAGCTGTGGATTCCTCCCAAGAATCGCTTCGTCGTGGGGAAAAATGAAGTGCAGTCGCCGAACACGGCGCAGCCGCTGGAAAACATCCGCCCGCAGAATATTTACGATGCTCTGCTGATCCGGCCTATCGATTCTCTAGAAGAAATTGCCGTGCTCGAAAGCGGTTATGAGATGCTTTATGACTCCAAGGGCCGCCGCGTGGTGCAAGATGATTACGAACTGGTAGTGATTCGAAAGGGAGACAAGGGATGGTTTCTATCCCGAAAAATTCTCTTCAGCCGCGTAGACCTCGAGCCTCATCGCCAATATATTTACGATGAGCAGGGCACGCTCGTAACGGATGCGCGATATGCGGATTATAAGGATTATGACGGCGTCATTTTCCCGTCCCGCCTCGAAATCTACCGACCAGAAGAAGAGTACGAAATTATTCTGAATATGTTGAAAGTAGAAATCAACAAGGCGTTGCAGGACGATCAGTTTGTGCTGGAGAAGCCACCAGGGGCTGAAGTGGTGAATTTGGACCGAGCTCAACCAAATTCGGCCGCATCCTTGCCCAAGTAAGCAGCATTCAGCCAATGCTGCGACCGAAATCAAGCGGATTCTTTCGGCGTTAATACGAAAAGTAGATACGAAACCCTAGCGGGCTGAATGTTGGCTGCTGAATGCTGAGTGCTTTCTCATGATGAACCGATTGATTGTCGCCAACCTCGTACATCGGCCAATCCGGTCGCTTATTAGCATTGTGGCCATTGCTCTTGAGGTGTCTCTAATCCTGCTGATTGCCGGTCTCGCATATGGGATCATGAACGACTCCAAGAATCGAACCGCCGGCATTGGCGCCGATGTGATCGTGCAGCCGCCGGGGTCATCGTTTCTTGCGGGAATAAGCGGTGCGCCCGTGCCGGTGAGAGTCGCTGACATTCTCCGCAAGATGCCGCATGTGACGGTGGTGAGTCCGGTGATTTGGCAGTTGACGAGTTCGGGCGCTCTGGAAGTAATTGACGGCATCGATTTGCCGAGCTTCGAGGCATTGGGTGGGCCATTTCAATACGTCGCAGGCGGGCCCTTTCGAGGGCCAAATGAGGCCCTGGTTGATGACTATATCGCCCGTCAAAAGCACGTCAAAGTCGGCGACACCATGGAAATTCTGAATCACCCCTTTCGGGTGGCCGGGATCGTAGAGAATGGGCGCGGTGCGCGAAAATTTCTGCCCATCACCACCCTTCAAGAGCTTATTGGCGCCAAGGATAAAGCCTCGGTTTTCTATCTCAAACTCGATAGTCCCGCGAACGCCGATGCCGTGGTCCAGGAAGTAAAGAGCCAGCCGGGGATGGAGAAATATTCGGTGCTCTCGACTCCGGATTACCTCAGCATGATGACCCCCAGCCACTTGCCCGGTTTCAACGCCTTTATTGGGGTGGTGATCGGCGTCAGCGTAGTCATTGGGTTCTTGGTGATTTTTCAATCCATGTACACCGCGGTGATGGAGCGGACGCGAGAGATTGGGATTTTAAAGTCGATGGGCGCGTCCCGGGCCTATATCGTCAACTTAATTCTGCGGGAAACAGGAGCGCTGGCGGTGGTTGGCATCGTGGTCGGCATCGGGGTTAGCCTAACGGCGGCCTTTGGCATTCGGCACCGCTTTCCCCTAGTGCAAGTTGTGGTGACCAAGGATTGGATCATTCAGGCGACCATTGTGGCCATCGTTGGGGCGACGGCTGGGGCGGTTTACCCCGCTTACAAAGCGGCGCAGAAGGACCCTATTGACGCGCTCGCGTACGAGTGAAACAGTCTCATTAAACTTGCAATTATTCAGGAGGTAAGCACGTGGCTCGCATTCTGGCTCCGGGAACTCCCGCCCCGGACTTCACCCTGTCCGTGACTCCGGATCAAAAATTATCCCTCCGCGACTTGCGTGGTCAGCCTGTGGTGCTGGCCTTCTATCCCGCCGATTGGAGTCCGGTGTGCGGTGACCAGATGGCACTGTACAACGAGATTCTTCCCGAGTTTCAGAAATATAAAGCTGAAGTTCTCGGCATCTCGGTCGACGGTTCGTGGTGCCATGCCGCATTTGCCGAAGCCCAGCATTTGCATTTCCCTTTGCTTTCTGACTTTGAGCCAAAAGGCGCGGTGGCGAAGACCTACGGCGCTTACCGGGAACAAGATGGATTCTGCGAACGAGCACTCTTTGTGATCGACGAAAAGGGCGTGATTTTTTGGAGTTACTGCTCGCCTGTCGCCGTCAATCCCGGTGCGGATGGCATTCTTGAAGCGCTGGAGAATCTGAAGGAAAAGAGGCAAAGTCATGGCGAACTTGAAGGTTCCCGTCGGGCCAGCTGACCACACGCTGAGCGATGAACACGCGCCCGTAACCTTGGTGGAATACGGTGATTACCAGTGTCCCCATTGCGGACGCGCGCATCCAGTCGTCAAGGCCCTGAGAAAGCATTTCGGCAGGCAATTGAGGTTTGTCTACCGGCACTTTCCTCTGACCCAGATTCATCCCATGGCCGAGCCCGCAGCCGAGGCCGCCGAGTTCGCGGGAGCCAACGGCCACTTCTGGGAGATGCACAATGCGATCTTTGAAAACCAGCCGAGTCTAAGTCTTCCGCTGCTCGCGGAATTGGCGCAGGCTCTGGGACTGCCTTCTGAAGACCTGCTCAGCGCCCTGGAAAGCCGCGAATTCCTACCGGCGATCAAAGAAGACTTCCTGGGCGGAGTGCGCAGCGGGGTGAATGGCACCCCGACGTTCTTTATCAATGGCTATCGCTATGAGGGGCTGAATGAATTTGAAGATCTGGCCGAAGCCATTGACGCAGAACTGTTGAGCGCGAAGACGCAGCACCGGCGCGCAGGATGACGGCGCGGACGTCACAGTTCCCCACGCCAGTCGGAGCCGAACCAGCGAGCGCCTTTATATCAAGGCGAGTGGGTGCCTGCGGCCTTTGGCGGACACCAGACATGGCTCTTTGAGTATGATCTCCGACAACGGCACCAAACCGGGCATGCGCGCGTCGATCCAAACGTGCTGCCACAAGAGTGCCCGGCGAATAATCCAGACTGAGACACTACCTTGGGCAACTCTGCGTTGACAATCCTCCGCAAGCTACGGTATCTTAAAGTCTTTGGTGCTCTTGCGGTTGCCCGCCTGATGGCCTGGCGTCCTCGCTGGGGAATCAACGAGCGGTCTTCTTTGCGTTTTCATTTTTTTTCTGGGAGAGTTCCGATGTCAACCTATTTCCCCAAAGCGGGGGAAATTGTGCGCAAGTGGTACGTCGTGGATGCGGATGGGCAGACTCTCGGGCGTTTGGCCTCGCAGGTGGCGCGCATCCTCATGGGTAAGGAAAATCCGCAGTACACGCCGTTTCTCGATACCGGCGATCACGTCATTGTGATCAATGCGGAAAAGATCAAGACCACGGGAATGAAGGCGGAGCAGAAGCAGTATCACCACTACACGGGCTATCCCGGCGGGCTGCGCACGGAAGATTACAGAAAGCGTCTCGTCCGCAAGCCCGAGGCTGTGATCGAAGATGCGGTGCGGCGCATGCTGCCGAAGAACAAGCTGGCGGCGCATATGCTTTCGAAGCTGAATGTGTACAAGGGCGACAAGCATCCGCACCAGGCGCAGAAGCCGCAGACGCTGGCACTTGTAGTGCGGGCGTAAACGGAAGGCGAGAACGATAGGCGCAAGATCCTTCGCTCCAACTGAAAAACGGCTGTGCTCAGGATGAGGCCGGGGAGCTTTGATTTTGGGAAAAGTCTGGAAGGCTCGCTCTTAGGGAATTGAACTAGGAGCTGGAAGCCAGGAGCTAGAAGCTAAATATGGCTGAATTGGTTCAGTACTACGGCACGGGACGGCGGAAATCGGCGATTGCGCGGGTTTATTTGCGGCCCGGAAGCGGCGATTTCAAAGTAAATGGGCGTCCCTTTGAACAGTATTTCGTGACCCCGGCGCAGCGTTCCAGCGCCAAGGCTCCGTTGGCCTCGACCGACACGACCGCCTCATTCAATGTGATTGCGAATGTCCTCGGCGGCGGCGTGCGGGGACAGGCGGACGCGGTGAAGTTGGGCATAGCCCGTGCCTTGATGCAGTTCAACGCGGAACTCCGCAAGAAGCTGAAGAGCGAGGGAATGGTCACTCGCGACTCGCGCGGCAAAGAGCGCAAGAAGTACGGCCAAAAGGGCGCGAGAAAACGGTTCCAGTTCAGTAAGCGGTAGATTCCGAGGCCACGAGATTCCGCGCTTCGTTACGCATGACAAGGGTTTAGTTTTTGGCTGGAAGCTAAGAGCTAGAAGCTACCAGCTGTTTTTTAGGTGTTCAATTCTTCCCGTGCCTTGGTACGGGGACGGGAATGGCAATCCGGGGCAGCCCCAGGGTGAGCGCCGGATGCAGACCAAACAAGGAGGTTAATTGGCAAATATCACCATGAAGGAGCTGCTCGAAGCGGGTGTGCACTTCGGGCATCAGACCAAGCGCTGGAATCCGAAGATGAAGGAATACATCTTCGGAGAGCGCAACGGGATCTACATCATTGACCTGCAGAAAACGCTGAAGATGTTTAAGGAAGCGTCGAAATTCGTGCAGGAACTGGCGACCGAGGGCAAGATTGTGCTCTTCGTGGGCACCAAGCGCCAGGCGCAAGATGCGATTGCTGAGGAAGCGACGCGCTGCGGCGGCTTTTATATTAACCAGCGGTGGCTGGGCGGACTGCTCACCAACTGGGTCACGGTGCAGAAGTCGGTGAAGCGGCTGAAGGAACTCGACGAAATGGCCACCGATGGCCGTTACGAGTTGCTGCCGAAGAAAGAGGTAATCAAGCTGGAGCGCGAGCGCAAGCATCTGCAGGCAAATCTGGCTGGCATCAAGAACATGAGCCGGTTGCCGGACGCGATCTTCGTAATCGACTCTAATAAGGAGCAGATCGCTGTTCGCGAAGCCCGCAAACTGGGTATTCCGGTTGTGGCCGTGGTTGACACAAATTGCGATCCCAGTGAAGTGGATTATGTAATTCCAGGCAACGACGATGCATTGCGAGCAATCCGCCTGTTTACTTCGAAGATCTCGGACTCCATTGCCGAGGGTGCGCAGTTCATGAGCGACAAGCAGGTGGCCGAGATGACCGCCGCCGCGGACGCCGCTCAGGCCGCGGAAGCGGCTGTGGGCGAGAGCCATGCCGAAGAAGCCGCCGATGCCGCATCCGAAGAGATCAGCATGGAGGAAGTGCTCGGCCCTGGGGTCCACAAGAAGCCCGTGACGCCTGAGGAAGCCGAAGTGCCGAAAGCCGAGAGCCAGACGGTCTAGAACTGTTCCCTCGTCGGTGGTCGCTTGCGAAAGACGGACAAACCGGGCATTTGAAATCAGACCCGCGCGGGTCGTCCGGCGCGGGTCAAAGTTTGTTAGGGCGCATCTAATCGAAGAGTGAGATTTTCATCGAAGAAGGATTTTCATCGATATGGGTACTACCACAGTGAATATTTCTGCTGCACAGGTGAAGAATCTCCGGGAAAAGACCGGAGCGCCGATGATGGATTGCAAGCAAGCTCTGACCGAAGCCAAGGGCGATATGGAGCAGGCGGTCGTGATTCTTCGCAAGAAAGGCGTGTCGGTCGCGGCCAAGAAGTCGGCCCGGGTGACCAGCGAGGGGTCAGTGACCAGCTACATCCATGCCGGCGGCAAGATTGGTGTGCTGGTGGAAGTAAACTGCGAGAGCGATTTCGTGGCTCGCACCGACGACTTCAAAGAGTTGGTGCACGATATTGCCATGCACATCGCGGCGAGCGATCCTAAGTTCGTGCGCAAGGAAGATGTCACGCCCGAGGCTTTTGAGCGCGAGAAAGACATCTACCGGGCGCAGGCGGCCGCTACCGGCAAACCACCGCACGTAGTCGAGAAAATTGTCGAAGGCAAGATGGGCAAGTTCTACGAAGAGGTCTGCCTGCTGGAACAGCCCTTTATCAAAGACCAGACCGTCTCCATCGCGCAGCTCATGGCAACGAAGATCGGCAAGCTGCGCGAGAACATTGCCATACGCCGCTTTGCTCGCTTCAAGGTCGGCGAAGCCGGGGCGACAATTGCTTCCACTAAGCCTACTGAGGCGAAGGAAGAGTAGTTTCCGGGGCTGCTTCGGCAGCCCTTTTTTAATGCTTTCGGGCGTGGCCGGGATGCCGCAGGACGGCGGTTGCGCTTGTCTTGAGCGAAGTCGAAGGAACCCGGCGTTACAAAATCGATACCGCGGTATCTTGGATGTACCATTCCATGACTACTCCCTCCTTTAAACGGATCCTTCTCAAGCTTTCGGGCGAGGCTCTGGCGGCAAACCAGGGCTTCGGCATCGACACTTCGCGGATTCACGAGATTGCGGCAGAGCTGGCTGACGCCCATCAGCTCGGCATCCAGATCGCGATTGTTGTGGGCGGGGGCAATTTCTTTCGCGGCGTTGCCGACCAGGCGCGAGATATGGATCGCGTTTCCGCCGATCACATGGGCATGCTGGCGACGGTAATCAATGCGCTGGCGCTGCAGGACGCGCTCGAGAAACAGAAAGTCTATACCCGCGTGCAAACGGCGATTGAGATGAATCAGGTAGCCGAGCCCTTCATCCGGCGGCGGGCGCTGCGTCATCTCGAGAAGGGCCGAGTGGTGATTTTCGCTGGGGGGACGGGAAATCCGTATTTCTCGACTGATACGGCGGCATCGCTACGTGCGATGGAGATCAAGGCCGACGCCATTCTCAAGGCGACCAAAGTTGACGGCATTTACGACGCCGATCCCATGGTCGTGAAGGATGCCAAGAAGTTCACCGACATCAGCTACATGGACGTCTTGAAGCTGGGCCTCAAGGTGATGGATTCCACCGCCATCAGCCTGTGCAAGGATAACAACCTGCCCATCATCGTCTTCAATCTGAACGAGCACGGGAATATCCGAAAGGTACTTAGCGGGGAGAAGATCGGTTCAACCGTGCGCGCGTAGAGCATGGTCGCGATTCCGCGGCCGGCTTTATGGTTTCCACTGGGTTTATAATGCAGCGTTTTGATTCCTGCCGTTTTACGGAGCTAACAACATGGCGCAAGCCTCTATGGCCGCAATCCCTGGCCTGAAAGAAACGTATACCCAGCTGAAGACGCGCATGGAAAAGGCGGTTGAAGACTTCCGCAAGGCGATGGCTGCCACGCGGACGGGGCGCGCCTCCGTACACATGTTAGATAGCGTGAGCGTCGATTATTACGGGTCGCAGATGCCGCTAAACCAGATCGCGCAAGTGCACGCGCCGGAACCGCAGATGATTACGGTGCAGCCCTTTGATCCATCGCAGGTAGGTGCGATCGAAAAAGCAATTCGTGGGGCAGAACTGGGGCTCAATCCGATGAACGATGGCAAACTCATCCGGGTACCCGTACCTGCGCTGACGCAGGAGCGCCGCCAGGAAATGGTGAAGCACCTGCACAAAGTATTGGAAGAACATCGCACCGCGGTGCGCAATATCCGGCGCGACGGCAATGATGCCATCAAGAAAGCGATGAAGGACAAGAAGATCACCGAAGATGACGAAAAGCGTTCCCTGGAAGAAATTCAAAAGCTCACCGACGATGAAATCAGGAAGATGGAAGAGATGAGCAAGGCGAAAGAAAAAGAAGTGTTGGAGATAAAGTAGCGGATGCGAAATTGGCTTCGCTGCAAGTAACTTATCCCGAACTCACAAGTTGCGGTTTACCTCGGCCTGAAATAGTTCCTCCATTCTCATCGTTCCCTAGCCAGCCCCCGTATAATCAAGGGACCGTGAAGAAGGTTATCCACGCCGCATGCCCGCATGATTGCCCAGATGCGTGTGGGGTGCTCATCACGGTTGAGGGTGAACGGGCGACAAGAATTCAGGGGGATCCGGCGCATCCCGTAACGCGCGGGTTTTTGTGCGGCAAGGTGGCCAAATATCTGGATCGAGTGTATTCGCCCGATCGAGTGCTGCGTCCCATGCGGCGGATTGCTCCGAAGGGGCTGGCTGTGGCGACGGCTGTTGCACAGGCTGGGCGGCCGCGCTGCGCGCCCATGGACCGGGGCCGAGACCTGGTCCTGCGCGAACAGGTTTGGCGGCGCATCTCCTGGGATGCGGCCCTCGATGAGATCGCCAGGCGCTTGCTCACGATCTCTGCCGAGTTTGGCAGTGAGGCGATTTTGCCGTATTCCTACGGGGGCACGCTGGGCATGTTCAATGGCGCTTCCATGGACCGCAGATTCTTTCACCGCCTGGGCGCATCGCAACTGGATCGGACAATTTGCTCGGCGGCCGGCGATGCCGGATTGAAGTCTGTTCTCGGCGTACAACTCGGCACCGAACCGGAGCAGTTCCGGCATTCGCGTTACATCATCGCCTGGGCGTCGAACATTCACGGCAATAATGTTCACTTGTGGCCGTTCATCGCGGAGGCCCGCCGAAACGGCGCGAAGTTGGTGGTGATTGATCCTTACCGCACGCGCACGGCTGCGTGCGCCGACTGGTATTTGCCGATCAATCCGGGCACTGATGCCGCGTTGGCGCTGGCCATGATGCATGTGATCATCGGCGAAAATCTGCATGATGCGGATTACGTCGCCCGGTACACGCTAGGTTTCGAAGAGCTGCGTGAAAAAGTTAAAGATTATCCTCCCCAGCGTGTTGCGCAATGGACAGGCCTTGGGGCTGAGGACATACGCCGACTGGCGCGCGAGTATGCCACCGTGCGACCCTCCGTGATTCGCGTGAATTATGGCGTGCAGCGCTCGGAAGGCGGAGGCATGGCGACCCGGTCTATCGCCATGTTGCCCTGCCTGATTGGTTCATGGAAGGAAGCGGGCGGTGGATTGCAGTTGTCCACGAGCGGCGCGTTTGAGCTGAACGGCGACGCGCTGAAGCGTCCTGACTTGATGAAGATTGCGCTCGGGCGCGACGCTCGCGTGGTGAACATGGTGGAGCTGGGCAAGGCGCTCAACACCCTCAATGATCCTCCGGTGGAGGCTCTGTTCGTTTACAACTCGAATCCGGCGGCGGTATGTCCGAACCACAACGACGTGATTCGCGGCTTGCGGAGGCCGGACTTGTTCACCGTGGTCCACGAGCAATTCTTTACTGACACCACGGACTACGCAGACATTCTTTTGCCCGCGACCACCTTCTTTGAACATAAGGATCTGCAGGCAGCCTATGGGCATTATTATTTGCAAACGTCCGATCAGGCCATTGCGCCTCTGGGCGAATGCCGCTCCAACGTGGAAGTTTTCCGGGTGCTGGCCGAGCGTATGGGGTTTGAAGAAGCATGTTTCCGCCAGAGTGTGGACGAGATGATCGATGCCGCCTTAGATTCAAACAATCCCTGGCTGGAAGGAATTGACCGGGAGAGACTGGAACGTGAGCCGCACGTGCGCTTGAATTTTGATTCCCCGAAAGGCGCGCGGGAGGGTACGCGCGCCACCCAACCTTTTCTTCCTTTCGCCTACGGCAACTTCCGCACTCCCTCCGGCAAGGCCGAGTTTTACAGCGATGGGTTGAAAGCGCAGGGACTGGACCCCGTCGCTGAATTCACTCCTCCGGCGGAATCAAGGCATGGAAATCAGAGAGAAGGCTTCCCCCTGGAACTGCTGGCACGCAAGTCCGACAATTTTCTGAACTCAACTTTCTCGAATCTCCCATCGATTCAGGAGATGGAAGAGCCCGGGCTGCTCGAAATGCACGCCGCCGACGCTCAGTCGCGAGGAATCTCCGAAGGTGACGCCGTCAGAGTGTTCAATGGGCGCGGCGAAATCACGCTCAAAGCCCGCGTGGACGGCGCCGTACAGCCCGGCGTGGTCTCCGCGCATCTCAATTGGGCGAAGCTCAGCCCCGGAATCCGGAATATTAACGTCCTCACGTCGGAAAAACTTACCGACATGGGCAACTCGGCCACGTTTTATTCCGTCTTGGTGGAGGTGGAGCTCTCCCGGCCATCGCAATGAAGCAACCGAGGTTTGACCAGAAGAGTTGCGGCTTGGACGCCTTTCATTGCTCTACCGTATAATGGCAGTTTTCTCACATCCCAGAGGCTGAGGTCGTAGCGATTCCTTTTCGCTTGCATCCGGAGACTTTTTTTGTGCCCAAACGCGGGCGCAGCGCTTTCGGCGCTTCTGAACTGCCATCTTCTTTATTTACAAACTTTTGCGTCAGAAGAAGAGGAGGAGGAGGAAGAAGGGGATGCCCTGCTCCGGCCTGCGCTCTGCTGATGGCCCTGCTTTTATCCCTGGCCTCCCTCAGTTGGGCTCAGACCGAAGTAATCTCTGAAATTGACATTCAGGGCAACCGCCGTATTCCCGCCGATACCATTCGGGCGCGCATTTTTACTCATGCCGGGGACATCTACGACCCCGCCAGCCTGGAGCGCGACTTCAACTCTCTGTGGAACACTGGCTACTTCGAAGATATCAAGATCCTCCGGGAGCAGACGCCCAAGGGCTGGCGGATCATCTTCCAAGTGAAGGAAAAGCCAACCATCCGAGAAATAAATTACTTAGGCTTGAGCTCGGTCTCGACCAGCGACGTGCTCGACCGCTTTAAGCAGGCGAAAGTCGGCTTGTCGGTGGAAAGCCAGTATGATCCCACCCGCATTAAGAAAGCGGAAGTGGCAATCAAGGGCCTGCTCTCTGAGCACGGACACCAGTTTGCGACCATCCGGTCTGAAGTACGGCAGATTCCGCCTGCGGCGGTCGGAATCACGTTCGTGGTGAAGGAAGGGCCCAAGGTCAAAGTGGGCAAGATCAAGTTCGAGGGCAACCAAAACATCAGAGCACGGATCTTGCGGTCCGCCATGAAGAATCTGAAGCCGATTGGTGTTCCCCATTCGATCTTCCTGGAAAACATTTTCGCCAAGACCTACGACGCCACGAAGCTGGAAGAGGATACAGAGCGCGTACGGGCGGAATACCAGAATCGCGGCTATTTCAAGGTCGTGGTTAACGACCCTAAGACTGTGATTCACGACACGGGCCACAAGGGCTTCCATATTCCCCTCCTCCAGCACGGACCAGGCAAAGCGGTCGATATCTCCATGCCGATCGAGGAGGGCGACCGCTATACGCTTGGCGGGATCACCTTCAAAAATAACAAGGCCGTCGCAAATGTCCAGGCGCTGCGTTCTTTGTTTCCGATAAAGGATGGAGATGTCTTCAGCCGCGAGAAAATCGCCAAGGGCCTGGAGGCGCTGCGAAAAGCCTATGGTCAGCTGGGATACATCAACTTCACCTCGGTACCCAATACCACCTTCGATGACCAAAAGAAATTGATTTTTCTTGAAATCGATGTGGATGAGGGCAAGCAGTTCTACGTGCGCCGCATCGAGTTCCAGGGCAACACCACAACTCGCGACAAGGTCATCAGACGCGAACTTGCGCTTGAAGAAGGCAATATTTACGATTCGCGGCGGTGGGAACTTAGCCTGCTCCGATTGAACCAGCTTGGCTACTTCGACCAGTTGAAGCCGGACGACCCCAACGTCACCGACCGCAAACTGGATGAAAAGAACGGCACGGTGGACCTCACGCTGAAGGTCAAGGAAAAAGGAAAGAACAGCATCGGCTTGAATGGAGGCGTGAGCGGACTGGAAGGCGCTTTCGTAGGCATCAACTACACCACCAATAATTTCCTGGGGCTGGGCGAGACCCTGCAAATCCAGACCAGTATTGGCAACCTTGCCCGCAGCGCGTTGTTCGGTTTCACCCAACCCTACATGTTTGACCGGCCGCTGCAATTTGGCTTCACCGTCTACGCCAATAAGATCAGCTACAACCAGGCCAAGCAGCTCTCCATTTTGGGTGGACAGAACCTGAATCTGCCCAGCGCCGTCCTGCAGAATCTGCAGAATTACACGCAATCGAGCGTGGGATTTACCACATCGTTAAGCTATCCGCTGCACCGTTCGTTCAAGCGTGTCGGCCTCACGTATTCATTAGATCGTTCATCCTTGCTTGCGTTGAGCACTGCGTCCAAGAACCTGTTCGAATTTCTGGCGTTTCGCGGAATCTCCGGGCCCAACGCGCTGTCCGGCATCCTCACCAGCAAGATCTTCCCCAGCTTTTCATTCAATACAATCGACAGCCCGATTTCACCGCACAGCGGCCGGCAATTAACGCTTGGTGCCGAGTTCGCAGGGCTGGGAGGAACGGTACGATCCATTCGGCCGATTGCGAATTACCAGCAGTGGTTCCCAGTCCAGAACCGGCACAATACGTGGGGCTTCCGAGCGCAAGGCTCCTTCATCAGCGGCTTTGGGGGCCTGGTTGCCCCGCCATTCCAGCGGTTCTATATGGGCGGTGAAAACGATATTCGCGGATTTGACATTCGCTCCGTGTCGCCGGTGGCATTCCTGCCTAGCGCCAGCACGATTACGTTGACAAACCCAGATGGTACGCCGGTGCTACTCAACCCGGCCAACCCTCGAATGGGAAACTACACTGTGCCCATACCGGTGGATCAGATCACTTTCCCGGGCGGCGATCTGAGCGTGATCACCAACCTCGAATACCGCATCACGATCTTCGGCCCTGTCGCTCTCGCGCCGTTTCTGGATACTGGCATCGATCCCATAATTCGACGTTCGCAGCTCCAAATTGCCAGCCAGCAATACGACACCGTAATCAGTACGGCATTCGGATGCCCGGCCCTGGACGCCGGCTTCAAGTGCGCGGGTGGCAACCTGTTGAATCCGGTTCCTTCGAAAGACCTCCAGGTGTTGGCCAGCACCAACTGGCGTCCCAGAATGTCCACGGGGCTGGAATTGCAGATGTTTCTGCCGGTAATTAACGCGCCCTTCCGTATCTATTGGGCATACAATCCGCTGCGCCTGGACTCGCCTGCAAATCCGCCGATTCCGATTACGCGTTCTATGTTCCCCGCGGGTGCGGCCGGCGACTATACCTATCACCTGGCGGTAAATACTTACGCCCCAAGCTTCTTGTTGCGGGAACCGCGCAAGACATTCCGGTTTACCGTAGCGACAACGTTTTGAGGGCGTTTAACGCGCGAAACTTGAGGAAGCGGTTTGACGGGCGGTAACGAGCGTCTCTATAATTATTACTGATCCACGCCATGGCATGATGCCGTTTAGGGTGGACGCCACGCCGACCGTCTCGGCGGGCGACGCTGGCAATCTAGTGCGCCTTTTCCGTTGGCGGCCGTTGGTAGTAAGCGGGGACCTCGTAAGTACGGCCCGGCGTTACCTGAGAAGGAAATCTTAATCGTTCCCGGAACCATGTTCCAAGGAGTTCAATCGATCCAATGACAAGCAAGTTCTTGCGGTTTTCCCTGGCCACTGCGGTTTTCTTCGCGATTTCCGCACTGGCTCAAAACAGCAGCGCCTCCACTCCAGCGGGCTTACCTGCCTCGAGCCCGGCTGCCTCGCCCGCTAGTCCAACGGTTTCTGCCCCCACGATAGGCTCTGGTACAAAGGTGGGAACCATTAACATTGAACAAGCAATTTTCGGCAGTAATGAAGGACGCCGCGATTTCGAGACTCTGAGCAAGAAGCTTGAACCCAAGCAGAATGAACTGAAAGGCCAGAACGACGAACTCGAGGGTATGAAGAAACAGCTGAATACTCAGGGCGACAAGCTCAATGAGGATGCCCGTGCCACCCTGGTTAAGCAAATTGAGACCAAGCAGAAGTCCCTGGAGCGCTCGGTCCAGGACGCCCAGGAAGAAGCGGGGAACCAGCAGAACGAAATCGCCCAGCGCATCCTGCAGAAGATGGCCCCGATGATCGTGAAATATGCGCAGGACAATGGCTTCGGCATGATCGTGGATACGACCAAGCCCTGGCCGCAGAGCCCGGTGCTGTGGTATGGCGAGACGGTGGACATCACCAAGGTAATCGTCGATGCCTACAACGCGCAGTCAGGCGTGCCTGCGCCAACCTCCTCCGGCACGACCAGCAAACCGGCCGCAAGACCAGCAGCGACTGGTACAACTCCGAAACCGGCGACTAGTACAGCTCCAAAGCCTGCGCCCAAGTCGACCGAGCCTCCCAAGTAGTTTGGGGGCCATCGAAGGTGTCCGAAGTTCCCCAAGGCCGCGTGGAAAACGTGGCCTTCTTCTTTGCTCCCCAACGCTTTGCCGACAGTCTGCTGGAAACTGTCTGGGGTCAACGTTCGCGGGCCGCACCCCACGCCTTCACATCTACAGTCCACCGCAATCTCTCCAGGCAAAATCTTGGGAAACGTGCTGCTCGCTCCACGGCGTATTCCAATCGGTGTCCAGAATGTCGCCGATGACGCGGCACCGCCGCAGCTGGGTGTAAGCGGCCCGTATGTTGCGGGCAGCACCGGCTCCGGCGATACCAATGAAATTCTCAAACTCGATTGGCACCGGAGCGAAACCAGCACTTCCTCCTCCACCGCCGCCAGCTCACAGGGTACGACTATCGCGTAGGAGGGAGGGGGATCTCATCTACAAAGTAAAGCCCGAGTACCCTTCGCTCGCGCGAAGCGCACGCATTCAAGGACCGGTAGCTCAACAACGAACCGGTCGAGGTCGAGATGCAAATCACGGTGAACTTTCTCTCTCCGGAAGTTGGAGCGAGACCGCAGTTTTGTAACTCCCATATTCAACGCGAGAATCATGCGGGAGTAGCCCATGCGTAACCTAACTCCTCGGAATGCTGCCGCTATAATCGAGCTGAAGTGACAACCACCGCAGAAACTCTGAGTCGCATCGCTACCCGCCCGACATGGGCGGAGGTATCCCTGTCTGCTTTACGGCAAAATTTCCGCACGGTGCGGAAACATGTAGGGGCCGGCGTGACCGTCTGTGCGGTGGTGAAAGCCGATGCCTATGGCCATGGGGCCGTGGAATGTTCGCGTGCCCTGGAAGCGGAGGGAGCCACCTGGCTGGGCGTGACGTCACTCGATGAGGCAATTCCGCTGCGGGAAGCCGGCATCGAGGCGCGCATTCTTTTGATGACAGGTTTCTGGCGCGGTGAGGAGAATGAGATTGTGCGTCTTGGACTGACGCCCACCGTCTGGGAACCTTGGCACATCGAGTCTCTGGAAAAAGCTGCGGCCGCATCGCATGTGCCGCGGCATCCCGTGCACTTGAAAGTCGATACGGGGATGGGACGCCTCGGCGTATCGCTGGACGGACTTCCCGCCGTGCTGGCCGCGTTGAAGACTGCGAAACACCTGGTTCCGGAAGGGGTCTCGACTCATCTGGCGTCGTCCGAAATTATGGATGCGCCTTCGGTTGCCGATCAGCAGCGCCGGTTCGAGGAGGCTGAGCGCATGTGGCGCAGCGCAGGTCTGGAACCCTCCTTCGTGCACATGGCCAACACCGGCGCAGTGATCTCCCGCCGCGAGACCTGGAACAATATGGTGCGTCCGGGAGTCGCGCTCTACGGATACTATTTACCTTTCCAGCGTGCGGGCCGGGAAGTGAGCGGAGGCACGCTGCGCCTGCCGGTGAAGCCGGTGCTTACGTGGAAGACGCGGATTCTTTCCTTGCGCGACTTCGCCGCTAATCAAGCTCTGGGATACGGCGGAACATACGTTACAAAAGCTCCTGCACATGTAGCCGTGCTGCCTGTCGGTTACGCCGATGGATACAATCGCCAGCTTTCCAACCGCGGGCGAGTAATTGTGCGGGAGCACTACGCGCCCATCGTGGGCCGCATCTCAATGGATCTTACGCTGGTGGACGTAACCGGCATCCCTGGAATCTCGGTGGGAGATGAAGTCATCCTGCTTGGATCGCAAGACAGCCTCAGCGTGGACGCCCAAGAGCACGCCGAACTAGCCAACAGCACCCCCTACGAAATTCTCTGCAACATCTCCAAACGCGTCCCCCGAAGGTACAGCAACTAGATTGTTTTCATGGTTGGAGTACCGGTCCAGGCTGTCATGGGGCACAGAGCAGTCCCGGGGCACGGGGTGTCACGGAATAGACCGGTGTCACGGAGTAGTTACAATTTCAAGCAGCTTTTGCAAACTCACTTCAGCCTTGATATCGCGCTGAACAGCCGATTTTCTCGTGAGGGATGTCACAAACGAGGAGCATTTCGCCATGATGCCCCGTTTAAGGATCAAATGCGCAGAGTCAACCGCTTATTGCAACCGTTGAATGCCTCCCACCGAGCCAACTCGCCACAGGTTGTTAAACTAGGAGATTGGCCATGGCTTCACGCTACGCACAATGGATGTACGACTGGGAGCACCGCCTCACCTCGGTCGACAACAATCGCGTGGTCCGTCCGCTGGAGTGGGGCGTGGAGTGGGCACGGGATTGGCCGCACCGAAATGGTTGGCGTCCGGGACAAATCCCCGACGATCCGGAGAAGTTTTTCGTCGAGTGGAACCGTCGAATTGTTGCGGACAGTGATACGTTCTACGCCTATGACCGCCCCGACGACTACCGACTAGAACACCGTGAAGTGCAAGTTTTCAGCACGCGCGAAGTTCTGGATCTCAAGCTTGAAGCCAAGGTCAAGGGCAGATCGGCGGACTTCCTTCGCTTTACCTCGCCCGTGCGAACGCCGCATCCAGAGAACGATCTGGCGAACGCGAGGTGGTTTCCGGCCAGAGGACGCCGCGCCGTCATTCTCCTGCCGCACTGGAACTCGGACGCAGTTGCCTACGTGAGTCTTTGTCGCGTGCTCAATTTGCTCGGGATAGCAGTCCTGCGACTGAGCATGCCGTATCACGACATCCGCATGCCGGCGGAGATACAGCGGGCCGATTATGCTGTCTCCGCCAATATCGGCCGCACGCTTCACGCCGTGCGCCAGGGCGTGGTCGACGTTCGATGCTGCCTCGATTGGCTGGAGCAGCAGGGCTACAGTCAGCTCGGAATCGTAGGTACAAGTCTCGGCTCGTGCTACGCATTCATTGCTGCCGCACATGATTCGCGCATTCGGGTGGCGGCGTTCAATCATGCATCAACGTACGTGGCCGACGTCGTCTGGCGCGGCCAGTCAACCAGGCACATCCGGAAGGCGCTCGAAGCTGACATCGATTTGGAGCGCTTGCGCCGGATGTGGCTGGCAGTCAGCCCCATGTCGTACTTTGACCGCTTCTCACGCTGGCCGCGCAAGTCGCTCATCATCTACGCGAAGTACGATCTGACATTCCTGCCTGATCTCTCGCGCCAGGTCGTGGACGAATTCGAACGCCGTCAGTTGGACCACAAAATCGTGGTTCTGCCGTGCGGCCATTACACCATGGGTGAACCACCGTACAAATATATGGACGGCTGGCAACTGGCGTCATTCCTGCGTACGGCGTTTGAGAACTAGAGATCTTTTGGTTGTTTAAGGCCTAGACGCACCCGCAACGGTTGGGGCTTCCCGCTCTCCAGCCTTCGATCCCTCGACTCGGAAGCCGACTTGAGCGGTAAAATGTCCCTATGAGGGTTGCGCCAACCCCAAGCCACGCTGAAGCGATCATTGAGCATCGACAGGGCGATTTCCTGATTAGCACAGACCGCGAACTCCTGGATTTGGACGCCATTCGCGGCTTTCTCACGAACTCTTACTGGGCGAAAGGTATCTCGCGAGAAGTGGTGGCGCGATCCATCGAACATTCACTCTGCTTTGGCATTTATGATGCTAAAGGCTCGCAAGTTGGCTTTGCCCGTCTGATCAGCGATCGCGCCACCTACGCCTACCTCGGGGACGTATTCGTGCTCGAGTCGCATCGTGGTCGTGGATTGAGTAAGTGGCTCATGGAGTGCATCGTGAAGCATCCGGAGTTGCAGGGCTTGCGCCGCTGGACCTTGCTGACTCGTGATGCGCACGGCCTCTACTCGCAGTTTGGCTTCACACCGGTGAAGGCGCCGCAGTGGTACATGGAACTTCACCGGCCCAACATTTACGAAACGGTTTCGAAAACGGAATAATTCACAGCCATGAGAAACTCTCCGATGTACCGCCCACTGTACGAGAACGATCCGCAAATCTCCGCTGCGATTGACAACGAAACCCGCCGCCAGCATGAAGGCCTGGAACTAATCGCCTCAGAAAACTTTGTCAGCGAGGCTGTGCTGGAAGCCGCAGGCTCCGTTTTCACGAACAAGTATGCCGAGGGCTATCCCGGCAAACGCTACTACGGCGGTTGCGAATTTGCGGATGTGGTCGAGAACCTGGCCCGCGACCGCGCCAAGCTGCTATTTGGCGCCGAGCATGCCAATGTGCAGCCGCATGCCGGATCACAGGCCAACATGGAGGCCTATGCCGCAGTGCTCCAGCCCGGAAACACCATTCTCGGCCTCAATCTGGCGCATGGCGGACACCTCACGCACGGCCATCATCTGAATTTTTCGGGCAAGACATATCGCATTGTCCCTTATGGCGTGACCAAAGAAACTGAAACCATCGACTACGACGATCTGGAAAAGCTGGCCGAGAAAGAACGTCCCAAGCTGATCATCGGCGGAGGCAGCGCCTATCCCCGCATTATCGATTTTGCCCGCATGCGGCAAATTGCCGACAAGGTGGGCGCTCTATACCTGGTGGATATGGCCCACTTCGCGGGGCTGGTGGCGGGAGGTGCGCATCCTTCGCCAGTTCCGCACGCGCAGATCGTGACTTCGACCACGCACAAGACGTTGCGCGGCCCGCGCTCGGGCATGATTCTTTCCAAAGCCGAGTTCGCCCAGGCTATAGACAAAGTTGTCTTTCCCGGGATGCAGGGCGGTCCGCTCGTTCACATCATAGCGGCCAAGGCTGTATGTTTCCGCGAGGCCATGCAACCGGAATTTCGCGACTACGCGAAGCAGGTAGTCGCCAACGCAAAAGTGTTGGCCGAAACCCTGGCTGCCGAAGGTTTCCGCATCATCTCCGGAGGAACGGACACCCACCTGATGCTAGTCGATGTCTTTTCCAAGGGAATGCTGGGCAGCGAGGCTGAGAAGGCTCTGGGCGAAGCTGCTATCACGGTCAACAAGAATGCAATCCCTTTCGACACCAACCCGCCAATGAAGCCCAGCGGCATTCGCCTTGGCACCCCCGCCCTGACCACGCGCGGGATGAAACCGGACGAAATGCGCCAGATTGGGCGCTGGATCGCGGAGGCGCTCCTCAGCCGCACAGATACCGGAGTTCTGGCGAGAATCCGCAAACAGGTCCTTGAGCTTTGCGAGACATTCCCGCTCTACGCCGAGCGCAGGGCCAGAGCGCAAGTGGAAGCGCGCGCCTGATAGCAAGAGAGCGACCGGGATTCCTCGGCGTACCTCTAAGCCCTCTGTGGTTAAATGCCTTCGATGAAAATCGCCATCGACATCCGACGGATGACTGAGTTCGGCGTAGGCACCTACATCCGCAACGTCGTCCGCACCTTGGGAAAACTCGATCGCGAGAACAAGTATCTTCTGATTGGTTCCCCCGCAAAAGTCAAGGAAATCGGATCGCTACCTCCTAACTTCCACACCGTCCTACTCATGGAGCCGGAGCGATCCGTCCAAGGTTATCGGCAGTTCCGCGCAATCCTGAAAAGATTTAATTGCGACCTCGTCCACATCCCCAATCTATTTTCGATTCCGCGAGTCCTGCCTTGCCCTTACGTCATGACCGTACACGACATGCTGGAACACATGTCGCGTGCGCGCGAACAGAACGGCTTCTGGCGCTCCCTGCATGTCCAGTTGACGAACCAGGTCTTACGGGGCGCAGCCCGTATTTTTGCTGTGTCGAATTTTACCAAGGCGGAAATTGAGAAGCTGTTGGACATTCCATCGCAGCGCATCGAGGTGGTATACAACGCAATCGACGAACGCTTTCTGCACGGTCATGCCACCCCCGCCGACCGCCAGGTGATCGTTGAGCGTTACCAGGTAACGTATCCATTCCTGCTGTACGCCGGACGCATCAGTCCGCACAAGAACGTTGTACGCATGATCGAGGCGTTTTCCGCTTTGAAAACCGAACTGGAAAAGGATGAGGTGTTCCCCGATCTAAAGCTCATTATCATTGGAGATGATCTTTCCGGTAACCCCGACCTGCGACGCACCGTGATCCGCAGCGGCGTGCAAAACGACGTGCGCTTTCTGGGATTTGTCCCCATCGAAGTGCTGCGTACTTTCTACGATCAGGCCAAGATCTTCGTGTTCCCCTCGCTCTATGAAGGATTTGGACTGCCGCCACTGGAGGCAATGGCCCACGGAACGCCCGTCGTAACCTCGAATGTGTCGTCGCTGCCGGAAGTGGTGGGGAATGCCGCAGTGCTGGTGAATCCAGAGAACGTGTTCGAAATCATGCGCGCGCTGCACCGCGTACTGGTGGACCAGCCTTTGCGTGAGAGGATGAAAGAGCGCAGCTACCAGCAGGCAGCAAAGTTTTCGTGGGAGAGCTCAGTACACCGGATTCTCGACGTCTATCATCAAGTCGGCAACGACAAGCGGCACGGCGGCCAAACCAGCGAGTTCCCAGTCGGCGAGAAGCGGAAGATCAGCGGTGGCGTGGCTTGACGTGGATCTGCAGCAGCGTCGGCGAGGCTATGTCCCGCAGTCGACGCTGCAAGTGATGCGTTATTTCAGCAGCGGCTCGCCCGGAGAACCAATTGACATGCGATGAAGCTTTGCGGTGATGCGGTTCTTGTCCGCGTCAGACTGCGCTGCGGACAGGCGTTTGCGAAGCTTTGCAATTTTCTCGTTGCGAGTTCGACGGCGGCGAATTTCCGGTCGACGGCTGGGTGCGGACATGAGGCTCCTTCGAATGAAAGCAAGTTAAAATAAGCGGCAGCCGAACCTGTAAGCCGAATTCGCGGGGTCGCGTAGCAGCCACGTAAGTTATTGAATCGGAACCCGCGCGAACTGTCAATGATGTCAATTTTGGCAGAGTTGGCGGGTTTTGCGTCACACCGGCGTCACAATTCTACTGGACGCGGTAGTGTGAGATGGTCTGGCCCACGAGTTCAGACGCGGCGCCCACTGGCGAGAAATGTTAGGCTGACTGGTTGGGACAGTCAACGCCGCGGTGGGCAATGAAACTTTTTGACCATCGTCATTCGCTTTACAACTCATGGCCTGTCAAATCCCCGCAAACTGAAGGAGCCGCCGACTTGGCCTCGATTATTCAGGTCCGAGGGAGTATGGCTCATCGTGCCTCCCCAAGTGACGTGCGTTCAGTCGTTACACCGCAACTCGTTCTTTAGCAAGGGTTCGCGACTGTCTTATTGGTCTTACGGATTCCCGCGATTCTCCAGTCTGGACACTAAATGGACACTGCGGGAAATCACAGAAGGGTGACTCTCGGCGCGGGTCGCTGCCGGAGTTTGGGTTCCGGAGGTCACGAATTCTGCGGGTTTGCTCCCGGATTTCTTATGAGGCCTAGTTCTCAGATTCTTGCGTCATCCAACCGACAGAACGTCAGAATTTGTAGGGCTTTTTGGAGTTCCGCTGATGTTCAAAGAACTGGCTTCTTTGCGACCGCGTATTATGCGTCTCCTTGCGCGTTGTGGACGCAGGCGTGCTTCTCGAAGTCCTCTTGCGCAACTCGGTTGAAGGTGAGCGCGGCAACCGTACTCTCCAGGCGAGGAGCTGTCATACCCCATGTGCAGTGGGAGCAGCACCAGCCGCTGAAGTCGTCGCCGTCGATCCAGATCAGGTGTTTGTTCATACATCTGCCTTTGCGCGCGTGTTGGGATTAGAGCTCGGGCTGCGATGGGTTGGACATCACGCGAGTGAGTCCCCCCATCACCATGGGTAATCTCCCATGAAATCACCGAGCGGCCAAGTACCAAAGGTGCTTGGCCACAGCCCCGACCGAAGGGTCACGTGGGGGGGGTGTCCAGGTGCCGGGCTTGACGCGCCCAGGGCGCGCAGTTGGCGTCGTCCTGATAAGGGAAAAAGGCGCGCGGGGAGCGCGCCTTTTGCGTGAGTGAGGAGTTGCCGCGTTATGCTGCCACGGCAAGCGGTTGGATGTGACCGAGTTGAGTCAAGAGTGTGTATTGGTCGTAGTAACACCCCCCCGATACGATCCGCCCCTGCTTGTCGAAGTGGCAGATTTCGCAGAAAGGCAGAGACATTTTGCGGCCGGTGGGCTTCATTGACCCGAATGGGCCGTCGTTGGTGCCTTCGGCAGTGAATTGGGCGACGACAATATCTCCTGCGTCAATGTACTGGGGATTGCTAATGCGGCCGTCCGAGAACGCCTTGGCCCATCCTTCAGTCCACTCTCTGAATTTTTCCCGGGTGTTTAGCGTCAGGGGGCGAGCGTGGTCGGTGTAGGTGAGGTTCGCAGCGCTGTTGCGGATTACGCCCGCGAAGTCGCGCTTGTTCCAGCTCTCGTGCGCCGCACGGAGTGTTTTCACGTTTTTCGCACTCATCTTGGGTGCCTCCTTTCTTAAAGGGCGCCAGGGTGGGCGGGCCACGTGTGGCCTGCCCTCGTGCGCGGTATGTTGTTTCAGGCGGCTTTCTCTGCAGCTACCTTGTGGACGGTGGAAGCGTGGACATCAAAGGTACGAACCGCGGGCGCAGCCTCCATCAAGTGTTGTACGGTCTTCTGCACCGTGTCGAATTGTTCGCGCTCGTAGCGTTGGGCATCCTCTCGCGTATTCCAGAAGCTGAGCGCGAGGACCAGATTCGGTTCCGTGTCGGAGACGATTACGGTCTCGTCGACGAATCCGGCCTGCCTCTTCAGAATGGGCAGGACCTTATCATCAATGGTATTGCACAGCTCACGTGCCTTGCCGGACTTGCTGGTTAATTCAACGACTCTCATGTACATGGGAAACGCTCCTTTCGGTTGGTGAGAAGGTGAAAGGAATGTCGCGCAGCTTTCGCGGCGACCACCGTCGTTCTTGGAATGCCACCAACCTACGCTGGTCCCTGGGCAGTGTCAACGGCAACAGAAATGGTGCAGCAAGGCGGAAGGGTGAGTGTTAGCAGGTCACGTGCAGAATTGCGTTGGTGTCTTTGGGGTCTCGCTTCAACACCTCGACTGCGTCGATCGTGGGCAGAACAAGCAATTTGATTTTGTGACCTCCGGCCTCGCGCTCTACTTTCTGCATCACGGGCAATCGACCGTAGGCACCACTGCCGATGACGAGTTGGCTGGCCGAACTGCTCTCGGAACTTCTTGCAGGGTTTTTTCTTGCGTCTGCGGATTTCGCCGCGATCAATGATGACATCGTGCTCGTAGGTGCTGCCGTCGACGCGGATGGAGCCGAAAGAGAATTTGTCGAAACGCACAGGCGAACTCCCTAGTCACTGGCTTCAGGCGCTCTTCGACGTGATGGCACTGAAGGCGGACCAGCACTGCTCGACTTCCTTGCTGGCACAGTGGGGGCATAGGATGTCCCCTTCCTCGTAGTCGACGAGGGACAAGACCATTGAGAAGAGTTTCTTGCAATTGGTGCAGAAGAATTCGTAGCGAGGCATGAGCAACCTCCGCGCAAAAGGAGTGATCAGAGCAATTCTAGAACCGGGAACCATGGAGCACAACGTGGTTTTGAGCACAGAACCTCCAGTTCCACCCGGTGCTCTCGGAAGTACAATCACTGGAATCGGGAGGAGGTCGTTATGCCCGAACCACCGTATCGCGCTCTCCGATTCTCCTACGGATGGTTTCACTATGGGCTGCACTCGGAGGCCTGTTTGATGATCTTTGCCGAGAAACCCCTCATCGTGCGGATCTTTCTGCGGCCCCCCGAAGGAGAGGTATCCACACTCCTCCTGTCGCTTCTCAAGGAAATGGGCGGCATGGTACTCATGCTCGCCGCGCTCCCCTGGCTCGCTTCACGCAATCCCGTACGCAATGTGGCCGTCGTGGACGCGCTGATTGTCGGGCTCTGCATTCTGGCGCTGACGCCGCTCCTTTCGCTGTGGATAACAGACATTGGCAGGATGTATCCGCCGTACCTCTTGTGGGGGCGATCTGTCG
>WNGK01003055.1_pt1 | contig 36949 bp, 37 predicted proteins | sample 5400601 | NCBI WGS metagenome assembly WNGK01 (sample SAMN13153376, study PRJNA577476) | soil metagenome | isolation source: 60 cm soil or saprolite under Garry oak tree replicate 1 | place: USA:California | collected 2016-06-15 | reverse complement strand
TCGACGGCTTCATCTTCCAGAGTGACGTTTTTTGCCTCATTCGACTGCACGCCCGAATCTGCGCATCATATGGCGAGGTGTCCGCTGGTGAAACCTATGGCAAGCGAGCAGCACCAGAATCGCGGAAGAGCCACACTCATGTTGAATCCGCATATTCTTCTGACGCATATCTCCCCGTTTTGGCAGATTTATGAGTCAAACGACACATGGCTCTGAGTGGTCTCACCAAACTGGCAGCTCCGCCAGGGAGCCAGTATCCGCTGTTGATTGTTGCTTCTGACGGTTCCCCCGTGTTTTTCCTCTGTGAATGGTATCGTCGCAAAAAAGCAGCAGACCCCGGAAGAACTTCTGATACGTACCTCGACATGGCTTTGCCCTGGGCTGGCTTCTTGTTGCGTCGTGGCTATGCCTGGAATGCCGAGCCGGATCGTTTGCTCGCCTTTCTGGTCGAGTTTTTGCGCGATGACGTGTGCTGCCTTGTTGGCTCCGATGGCCAGCGAGAAGAGGGATGGTGTGTCCAGACAACTGGGGCCTCACCGCTCTCGAAAAGTTCGCTCGGCGTGCTCCTGGCGGCGCTCACCAACGTCTATGATACCTTGATCGGCGCTGGCTATTACGCATATCGGAATCCTCTACGCTCAGAGCGGTTAATTCAGCTCAAACAGGAGCATCTGCGCCAGGTGAAGAATGCGGGCGCTCCCGATCACGCGGGGATGCGCAGTGAAACACGAGCGGAAACCAATCGCGCCTTTCCCACGAATCAGTTTCGCCAACGTCGCGGGAAGGTCTGGGAACCCCAGGTGGTGTTGGAGCCGGACGCCGTCCAGGAGCGCATGCGCCAAACGGTTGATTACATGATCCAGCATGCCACGATCCTTCGGGATCAGGTCATGTTACTCCTCATCCGGCAAACTGGCGCAAGGCTCAGCGAGGTCATCGAGATGACCGCCGGGGGCTACAGAGCCGCCCGACATGCTGGCCGCGCGCTCGTGAAAAACAAAGGCAGCCGTGGGCGGGAGGAAAAGACCATCTACTTTACTCCCAGCCTGGAGCGGCATTTGCTCTTGTACATTCGGACGGAACGCGCACACTATGATCCACGAGGCCGCAAGCGGCTCGAAGAGCTAGACAACGGCGATCCCTTGTTTCTCACTCGAACAGGGAAACCATACTCTCGTCCTGCTTTCTATCACCACTGGAACAAGCTCTTTCCTCCCGCTCAGCGCCAATTCAACAAGCAGGAGCAAGTGGAATTTACCCCTCACGATCTGCGCCATTTGCGGACCACGCGTGCCATCACCAAACTTCGGCAAGAGGCTTCGGGCGACGCTGCAACGGAGGCAGCCCTGTTGGAGGGCTTTCAGCACCTCATGGGCTGGCGAAGCCCGAAGACCATGAGCACGTATGTGAAGACGATGAACAAACGTCAGGCTCTCCAGGGCCTCTTAGCAGATGAAGAAGCGCAAGAACAGCGTCTGACGCATGCTCAAGTCCTAACTCAGCCACAACAGCGCTCTCCCCAGCTCACTCCAGGACAAGATGGAGAATCATCACCACAACACACTCATGAGACAAGCGACCAGGGTGAGTTGGACTGGTACGAAGAGTAGAAAAAACGGAGGGACCATGCAGTCACAACTCAAGATACCGAATTCGCCGGGCGCACAGACGATGGGATCTGAAGCGGTTTCTCCTGGGCAGGAGAGAAAACGGGCATCCCAACGACAAGGGAAGCACAATTTTGTGTATTGGGACTCTGAGGCACAACACGCAGCTTTTTTGAACTGGCTACCCAAAGCACTCCACGATGCGCCAGAGATCAAGTGGACCCAGCTTTCGCCCAATATCATGCGGTATTGTCTCATGACGATTAAAGACAGCCCCGATGCCGCCGTGCTTGCGGTGGCTGCTGCTTCCATGAGGAGCATCGACCAGGTGTCGCAACGAAGTGCGCTGAGACAGGTGAACCAACTGCTGCGGGAACTTCGCGCCACTGGCCAGGTTCACACTCTCTCTGACCTGAGACGGGAGGAGATCTGGTATGCATGGGCAGAACGACAACAGCAGTCCACGAGAGGACACTCACTGGTGAATGGATATGCTGCTCTCGCCGTTGGCCATATGCCACGCTATCTTCATCTTCTTGAGCCAGGCCAGCGCCAGCGCATGCAGCACTATCTGTTGCCACCGCCACCTCTGGACTTGAGAGAGAAGTATTTTCCGTATCGGCAGGTAGATGCAGTTCAGAAAGCGAAACGCAAGGCAGAAACGGACGTGCTTACTCCGCTCTATCCGGTCTTGCGGCAACTGGTCCGTTTGCGTAAGCAGCTTGCGGAACGCATGATGGCTGCTCTTGGTTCAGCACGCTGCAAAGTCGAAGCTGGAGAGGTCACGCTTCCCTACCACTTTGAGCATAGCGATGTGATTCCTGAGGTGAACCGGGATGCCATGACGGTTGCCGAGCTCCACATCTTGGGGCGCCAGGTAACCATGCACCTCATCTTGTGGAACAAATCGACGTGGGTGCTGCATCATCAGGACCGCTATGACAGACGCAGCGTGAGGATGGCCAGGCACGGTAAAGAGGCATATACCCCAGAACACAACGCCTTTTTTGTCCAATTTGACGGCCCAGCCGCCAACTGTTTGTGGTTTGGGGATCTCATTGAGCGTCACCTGTTGCAACGCTTTGATGCCGATAACCTCCATCTGGAGGAATACCAGGTACGCTGGCACTACGCACGCCAGCTCGGATTTTCCAATGGCGTTGAGTGCGGGCGACCAGGTCTCCTCAGTCCAGGAGACCCCTGGTTTTCGCGCGCGGCAGAACGAGGGGAAGAACTCATTTTTGAGCCTGAAAGTCTCTCTCGAGGCATTGTGATGGGAGCGGCACTCACGACCATTGCTCTCTCGAATGGCAGCCGGGTGAATGAATTGCTCCAGATCAGCTTCAACAAAGAACGCCGGATCGTCCGTACGGAAGAGGTGCCCGTGCTCGGGAATGACGGGCGACCCCAATTCGCAGAAGATGGGAAGCCACTCCTCAGGCAGGTCAAACTCCACTTCCAACTGCTGCTGCCCAAAGGAGCCAAATCTGACGAAGAACGCCAGTTGTTCCCCCTCTCGAAAGAAGCCATCCGGCTTCTGGGAGAGGTGAAGGTTTTGCTAGAGCAAGCGTATGGGGAAATTCCCATGGTCTCTCCCACACGGAGCAATACCAAATATGAGCATCTCAAGCCAGAACGCTATCTTTTCCAGTGGGACGCATCTTCTGACGGAGCAGTTGGGGCCCTGAACACCCGTGATGTGCAAGCACTCCTGCGTTTCATCTTGCATGGGCTCGATCTCGCGACGAGCCAGGGCAAACCCATCCGCGTTTCCGTTCATGTGCTTCGTCATGTGATGGCCACTCATGCCAGACATTACCGTCATGTCCCACCAGAAGTGATTGCTCACTTCTATTTGCACCATCGTCTTCGGGAACTGACTGGCAGAACGCCGGGGCTTTCCGAAGTCTCAGAGTATTACACGCTTCAGACTGAGGAGCAGCGGTTTGCTGCCATTCGAGCCGATTTGGATGAGCAAGAGGAACTGGATCATCTGTTGTTGCACATGGCTCCCACTGTTCGGGATCTGGAGCAGAAAAACGCCGAGGTGCAAGCCGTGTACGAGATCTGGCACGCCTTACATCCCACGGCCTTTGGGCACTGCGGTTGTCCGGGGCTGTGTCCACGAGGCAATGATCGAGCGCACTGCCTGGGGTGTGGCTACCATGTTGAAGACCCGGAAAAATTGGGAGCAGTTCTCGTCTGGCGTGAATCCTACGCCAAGCTTGCTGCCCTGTGCGAAGCACAAGGCAATGCGATCGATGCCCGCCAGGCACGCATCAAAGTCCAATTGCTCGATGACATGATCAACGTCATGCGGCTGCAATTGGAAGAGGAAGCAGCAGGTCGGTATATTCCGGTTTTCAAAGTGCTTCCCTCTCCCTCCCGTCAACTGGAGGCCGACGATGAAAACGAAAGCTAAGCACCGCGCGCCGCGCTTCCCTCGCACGTACTCCGAGGCGCAGCTCGCCGGGATTAAACAGTCAACAACAGAGCGCCGGCAGGCCACCGTCGAACGGCTACGGACAGCGATCGAGGCCCTGAAAGCGAAAAAGCAAGAGATCTCGGTGCAGACGATTTACAACGAGTGTGGCTTACGCTACGCCGCGATCCACCGCAATCCAGAGGCGCTGGCGCTGTTTCGTGCGAACAGTACCCATCTTGTTGAGGCGTCGAAGCAGCGCCAGCGGAAGCCTCGCGCTGCTGAAGGAGCAGCACCTGCACCTCGTGATCCATTGCTCAGCTACAAAAAGCCCCAACTGGTTGCGCGTCTGCGCTCGGCCCAGCAACAGCTTCAGGAAGTGCGGCAACAACAATCGGTCCTGGTCGAGACCAGACTCAAACAGGAGGCCAGGATTGCGGAACTGGAGGCGAAACTGGCCGCATTAGAACCGTAGCCAGGCGCACAGACGTCATCTAACCGGCGAAAAGCTGGGGGCAGTTCTTCACTCTGGGGCAAGGCACGTTGGCGGGCTGCCTCACGCGTGCCATCGATGTCAAAGACCACCCATGTCTTGCCCGCTCGATCCACCAGGCCCCCGGTTTGCTTGCTGTTTGCACCGATGGGGTCGGTCGAGAGCGGACGGCTGAGCAGATCATCGAGAAAAAGCGTGCGGAGAGCCTCGACGGGTGCCTCGGTCAGCGCCGCCACAAAGCGCGAGAGGGTCGAGCGGGCTGGCAGCTGGTCACGCTCAAACAGGGCCATGAAGGGGACTGCAAAGGGCTGGAGCCTCTCGTGAGATCCGCTTCCAGGGTGCGTTCCCCACTGATGGCATAGCCGAAGAGGACCACGAGAAAATCGATCACGTCGTAGCGTCCGAAGCGCCGTCGTGCAAAGCGCACGCCCTCGCTGATCTTGGATAGGACTCCGTGCTGGCGAAGATGCGCCGCCATCAGCACCACTTCGCCAAACCAGGAGAGGGGCGAGGGAACGCACTCGGCAGAGGTCTGGATGATTACCGATCCATCGGCGATACTGGTCATAGGTGCCTCCTTGAGGGAATGAGGTTGTTTTCCCTCTCAAAGAGGCACATTTTTATCCTGGCTCGCTACCAGTTAGCAGCTCGTTGCGCATCGCGTGGGTAAAGGAGGCCAGGTGAACTTGACGGTTTGGCTTGGGGGAGTAGCTTCTGGTGATCAGCGGTTGGTGGCGGTACAAAGCACCAATTCGAGCTGGCTCACCATCGAACGTGAACGCTGGCTGGCTGTCTTGCTCCAACTGGGCGCAGGTACACGGCGGCTGGTGGAACTGCCTGATCCGCACTTGCGACGAGAGGATCAACGCTGGGCCGAATGTTTGCGCCAGCTCGATGGCGCGACCCAGTTTTATCGGACTGGCGAGTACGAGCAGTCGTTAAAGAACTGCCGGGCAATCGTCGAGGGCATCCCTCACGTCCTCTGTGCTGCGTGGGGTTTGCCGTCGCAGCGAGATGGCCAGTCATTTGAGGGCTGGACCAAAGAGGTGGAGAACCGACTCGGCGCTGCTTGGCGGGAGGACCCCTTGACGCCGGGAATGCTCCAAACCATGCTCACCGGAGCATGGCATTGGTCGGCTCCAGCCCCACACTATGGTGCGGGCATCCCGCTGCGCGAGGTTATAGCCTTTGCTCTGGGCCTCTGTACTGATCTTTTGCAGTTCGCCGGGCAGGTGCTTCTGGCGCATCCTGATCCTATTGCCAGGCAGCGCGAGGAGACGGTATGACGCAGGTGCTCGCGGTTTCCACTCCGACCCTGGCGCAGGCCGTCGAGTTTGGCATCGGCGCGTGGATCCACGAGAAGTTCGGCCACACCAACGCGGCGACGACTGGCCTCTACCTGGAGACGATCACGCGCAACCAGAACCAGTTTATCGGCAAGCTCACCACGGCGCTCGGTCTCTCGGGCATGATGGCGAAGCTGTTCGCTCCGTCAGGCGGCGTGCAAGGAGGAAACGATGAAGCAAATTAAGTTGCCCCCAAACAAGCTTGATATTATTACGCCTGTTTTGAGCTATGAACTGCATCTCAGCAGATACGCCGAAACATACCCTGAATTAGTTGAGATTGGGAAGAACAAGCCAGGGGGCAGGCATGAAACGCACCTGTACCCCATTACGAAGAACACACCTCTCCTCGCAAGAAAAGCAACCGAGGTCATCGGGTACTATTTTCGCAGAGAATTCAGGTATGATTTCCCTCCATATCAAGCACATGAGGATGGAGATGTGAGAGATCGCGTCTTTTTATTGACTCAGCAGGAGGATTGGGAAACAGAGTATGCCGTCGGGGCAATCGTCTTTCGATGGAGAAAGTATAGCAATGCCCCTGAACAGCTTGTCTTATCCTGGGTCTGGATCCATCCCTTTTTACGGCGACAGGGGATACTCGCAGCCTATTGGGGTATTTTTAGAAAGCACTATGGCGATTTCCATGTCGAGTCACCACTCTCAAAAGCGATGAAAGCTTTTTTAGAGAAAATGCGAACGTTCCCTCCCGACCCAGAGGTAGAGGTGGAACAGGCGGCCGCAGGGGTTGTCCCGGATAGCCAATGACTACAGGAAAAGAGATAGCTGAAGCACCTGCTATACGCAATGCTCACGATATGTTACGATTCGGCGGGTCAACTTTGAACTGGAGATGAAGAGATGAAGAAGCATTCACGACAATCGAAACGGAAGTGGGTAGGAAAACGGCGGCCACCTGAGATATGGATTCCAGAAGATGAGGTGCAGGGTGAATTTAGCTTTGTGCAAAAGTTGCATCCTGACAGTTCCATCGATGAGGTGATAGCGGAGCTGGAGCAGCTGGGGCATGTGAGCGTTCGCACCAATACATCCAATGGCAAGCGGGAGTTTCGTTTCAACCAGGCGGCGGTCCAGGCAGCCTTGAAGAAGCTTCCCCCGGAGCAGCGAACGGGCAGGAAAATCAACATTTACGAAGATATCGCCATCATTTGTGACTACCATCATGATGCGACAACGCTCCTGAGCGTTATGATCCAGCAGACAGATCAATTGAGGGAGACGGATATCATTCCCTGGATCATAAAATCGCCTGAGCAGCTCGCCGATGAGACATTCGGGACCTGCAAGGACTTGCCAGCTGCTTTCACGTTCCTGGAGACGAGGAACTTCGTTGAGATAGCGGAGCAGGGCCCTCCGACGTACCGCTATCGCTTAAACGTGCCAGTCGTCCAGGCGGCTATTGATGCACTACCCGCCAGTTCGCCAGGTGTCTAGATTCCTAATGGAGATAGGGGCTGACCCTTCTGGCTCAGAATAACGGCGCGTTATAAGCCAAAAATACGGGCTTTTTAGGGGAGTAGGTATTTGTTAGACCTTTTTCTCTTGCAAGCCTATCTGGCGGGCTTCTTATAAACACTACGTAGCGTTTACGTTGACATACCCAAGCTATTCATGGATATACTTTTCCCTATTCGGTTGCGTGTATCCTTTCTGACTATACGAAATGCCGTCGGCGAAGCTCCCTGTTTCGTATAGCCAGTGACTCCACACAACTAAAGCCGCCAACAACCTCAGCAGGCAATCGATGGTCCTGCCCCTGCCTGGCCTATAGCGTCCATCCGGGCCTCTTTTCCCGCGGAGAACCACTTGACAGTACTGGTAAAGTCCTGGTACAATCCTTGTAGCTTTTACGGTATTATGAATTTGAGGGAGGAGAACCAGCTATGCCCAGGAACGTTGGTCCGACGACTCTACGGAAGAATATTGTGAGGGAGAGCCATCCGTACTCGATCAGGCATAAGACACATCTCTTTATCCAACGATTAGCCGAGCTTGACGAGCGAACTGTCGGATCCTATCTTGACGTGCTGGTCGAGGGTGTTGCAAGGGCACAGCTCTCTGCTGAAGCATTTGATCAGATCGTGCGCGAGGGTGAGGCGATCGAGGAGAAGCGCCGCCGCGAGGCCGAGGAACAGGCCCCGGAGCTGTTGAAAAAGCGCGAGGCGAGGAAGCAGCAGGCCCGTCGCGAAGCGGAGTAGTCGCACGAGGATGGCGACCCGCCGCTACTCATAGCACAGAGAAAGACTGGCGAAATTGCGGAAACACACGTTTCCGCAATTTTTTGTGCTGGCAGAATTTGGCTCGAAACCCCCTTGACAATGCTGGTAAAGTCCTGGTAAAATACTGGTAGTATTGAATTGGTTGCGAGACCGATAAAACCACCAGCAAAGGAGTAATCAGACATGACCCAAACCATCGGCCAGAGCGCCGCCGCGCAGGTGGCCGGCGAGCTTGCTACCCTCCACCGGATTGAGGCGGAGTTGAAGACTGAGCTGTTCGAGCGCGAGGACGCGATCCGCGCGGCCCTGGTCGCCCTGGTGGCGCGCTCTCACATGGTGCTACTTGGACCGCCCGGAACCGGCAAGAGCCAACTGGTACGAGCCGTCTCTCTCCGCTTCTGTAATCCCGCGGGCCAGGGGTTAGAGTACTTTGTCTACCTGCTGACCAGGTTCACGACGCCCGAAGAGCTGTTCGGCCCGGTGAGTGTCCATGGCTTGAAAAATGACACCTACGAGCGCATTATCGTCGGCAAACTTCCCTCCGCCCAGGTCGCCTTTCTGGACGAGATCTTCAAGTCCAGCTCGGCCGTCCTCAATATCCTGCTGACCATCCTCAACGAGCGCGTGTTTGACAACGGCACCAAGCGGATGAACGTCCCGCTGATCACCCTCTTTGGCGCGTCCAACGAGATGCCCCAGGAAGCCCTGGATTTAGAAGCACTCTGGGATCGCTTTCTCATCCGTATGAAGGTTGGCTATCTCACCGAGGCCAGCTTTGAGAAGCTGCTGGCTTCCCAGGCAGCCCCGGCGTCACCGGCCACCCCTACCAGTATGACCCAGGCCGAACTCTCCAAGTTGCAGGAAGCCGCCGCCGCGCTGCCTATTCCCCCGGCGATCACGTCGGCGCTGGTGACACTCCGGCGCGACCTGGAGAAGCAAAAGGGCATCATCGCCTCGGATCGCCGGTGGGTGCAGTGTTTGCGCCTGCTCCAGTCCCACGCCCTGCTGGAGGGCCGGGATGCCGTGGAAGAGGATGATCTGGCAATACTGGCTCTGTGCTTGTGGAAGGAAGAGGACCAGATCGCCGAAATCGGGCGCATCGTCAATAAGCTGGCCAACCCCCTGAATGCCAAAGCCACCGAGTTGAAGGATCGCCTCATCTCCATCAGGGACGCTGCCCTGCGCGACCTGGCAGCCCACCAGGGAGTCGACGACGCCGAGGCCAACGCGCGCGCGACCATCATCGTGACCGCGATGGGCAAGGTCAAAGCCGCGACTACCAACCTGACGAGCCTGCGCGACCAGGCGATAGAGCAGGGTCGCTCTCCCAAGCGGATGGAGCAGGCGCTCACCTCTGCGGAAGCCGTCAGGAAGCAGCTCATGGAGCTGGGAGGCTTTTAGGTCAACAGCGACGCACCAGGGAGATGTGGCACACCCCACCCCTGGTGTTCTCTTATTTTAGGGAAACGCACGTTTCCGCAAAATTGACGAAAAGCCTTGACAATACTGGTAAAGTCCTGGTAAAATACTGGTAATAGATTTGTTGCGAGACCGAACCCACCAGAAAGGATGATCCGATGAGCGAGACCCGCCATTCCGTGATCTATCACGACGATTACGATACCGCCGCCTATCGGGAGACCCTCAAGATGTCCTCGCGCCTCTCCGGAACTGTTCAGGATGCGAGAGCGCGTTTGCCCATGGCGGGTGATTTGATCGAGGACCTCTTTTATAGCTTTTATCGCCCATCCCCGCAACTGGTCGATGAGCAGGAGCTTCCTCCATCGGCTCAAGTCGCCCGGTCGATCCTGGCCGAGATCATGGCAACAACGCAATGGGAGAGCGTGCGGCGAGCAGGGACCGTGAGCGATCAACTGTACTCGGCCATTGCGACGGCGACCGTTGCACAATCGGTGGTCAACACGTTCGACGAAAAGGTGCTGAGGAAGCTGCAAGAGCTGCGCGAGGCCGAGGAAGAGGCTGAAAAGATGTTCAGCCAGGCGGAAACCCTGGAGGACCTGGCGCAGCAGTCCAAGGGTGACAAGGCCCAGGCGCTCTACGAACAGGCGAGGGCGGCCCGCGAGGAGGCGGAGCGCGAGCAGGCGCAGGCCCAGGAGTTGGCGGAAGAGTTGGCCGAGCAGGCTGAGGAGATCGAAGACATCAGCCGCCAGGCGGCGCGTTTCGCCCTCGACTCTGCTGAGGAAGACATCGAGAGCACCGAGGCTGCCATCCGAACCTTTACCAATGGCTACAGCACCGGTGGGACAGGCAGCGGAAGCGGAGGGAGCGGAACCATGCCCCTCAAGGAAAAGATGTCCCTGGCCGCCAAAGTGGGCAAGTCTGAGCGCCTCAAGCAAATCGCGGAATTGACGGGCCGCATGATCCGCATCGCCCTCCAGGTGCAGAAGTCCAAAATCAAGCATCCCCCCGACGAAATTGTTGGGGTGCGACTCGGCGATGAACTCTCCCGTGTGCTGCCGGTGGAATTGGCGCAGCTCGGCGATCCTGACCTGGAAGCGCTCTTCTTCAAGAAATATATCGAGGGCCAGCTCATGCAGTTGGACATGATTGGCTCTGAGAAGCAGGGGCGTGGGCCGATCGTGGTGGCTCTCGACTCTTCCGGCTCGATGGCGGACCTTTTGGGCGGGAAGGCCACCAAAGAGGCGTGGAGCAAGGCCGTGACCTTAGCGCTGCTGGCGATTGCCAGAAAGCAGAAGCGGGACTTTGCCGTGATCCACTTCTCCCACGGCCAGCAGATGAAGGTCTTTGAGTTTGCGCGTGGCGAGGCCACTCCCAATGACTTAATCGCCACAACCGACTACTTTATCCAGGGCGGCACAGAGTACCGCTACTGGATGCAGAAGGCCCTGGCGCTCGTCGAGACCAGCAGGTTCGACCGCGCCGATGTCGTTTGTGTGAGCGACGGAGAAGTCAGCATCCCACAAGACCTCGAGGCCGATTGGAACCGCCGCCGCAGGGCGAAGGGTATGCGCTGTTACAGCGTGATGCTGGGCAACGACCGGAAAGGGGCGAGTGTCCTGGGGCGCATCTCGGACGCCATCGCGACGATTACCGACTTGACCGACGATAACAATGCCCTCACGATGATGTTCTCCGTGTGACGACTCCCTGCGCCTCCAAGGCGAGGGCTTCTTGAATGACATGGCCGTGTCGTCCCACGGCTTCTTGTAAGATGGTTAAGGATGCATTATGGTCCCTATCGCTGACCACGCCACAGTGTTCACAGGTATAGACGCGCACCGACATCGGCATCTTTTGTCGATGTCCACAGATATGGCAGGTTTGGGTGGTATAGGCGGGAGGCACTTTCACGAGTGTTCGCTCAGTCTCTTCCACTTTAGCGAGCAGTGCGGTAAAAAATGCGCTCCATGCGGCATCCTGGATCGATTTATTCAGACCAGATTTCTGGCTCGCTCCGTTGGGCAAATACTGTCCTGTGATCTCATCCCGTAGAGTCTTGGGGCGTTTGACCATGTTGCGCACCACCAGGGCCTCGACGGCGATGAGCCCGAATCGTTTGACCAACCAGGCGACTTGCTGCCCAATGAAGTTCTGCCTGCGGAATCTCACGCGCTCATGAATACGAGCGACGACTTTGTTGCGTTTGTGACGTTCTTTGGTACCTTTCGCGCGCTTATTACGCTGACGCTGGGCCTTAGCAAGCGCTTTCTCTTCGTCTCGAAAGAACCGGGGATTAGTAATCTTCTCCCCGGTGGAGAGATAGGCAAACTCCTTGAGTCCTACATCAATACCAACTTGTTCGTCGGATGGAGGTAAGCGCCTGGGCTCTACTCCCTCGCAGCAGATGCTCACAAACCACTTGCCAGTCGGAGTGCGTTTGACAATGGCAATCTTCGGTATGCCTTGGATGGGCCGATGCATGACCATCTTCACATGGCCGATCTTGGAGAGGATGAGTTTCCCCATATGGTTACCCTCATGCACAAAGGAAAAACAGCCTTGCTTGCCGGAGGTAGTATATTGCGGGAAGGTCAGGCTATGATAGCGCAAGCGAGACTTGAAACGAGGATACCCAATCTTTTCGCCCGAATCAATTCCGCGAAAAAAGGCTTGGAAGGCCACGTCTACGCGCTTGACGACATTCTGCAAGACCTGGGAATTGACCTCAGCCAATTCCGGGCACACTTTCTTGCATCCAGGCAGTTCGGCGCACTGGTGCGCAAAGCCAAGCGAGATGCCCGCCATGCGATAGGCATCTCGCCTTTCTTGCAGCGCGGTGTTATAAACCTGACAACAGACGGTGAGCCACTTGTTGAGTATGGTTTCTTGCTTCTTCGTCGGATATATTCTGAACTGATAGGTCTTGTTCATATCACAGATCTATTCTTGTTGAGGCAGTGAAAACGGAAACAGCCCCACAACAAGGGACAATACATACCTTGATGCTACCAGAGTATGATTTTATCGAATTAGTGACCGCGTTTGCGAAGCATAACATGGCCGCGAAAGTGGAAAATGGGGACTGAGTATGATCTGTAAATCCCAGGCTTCCGCGACTCTTGACCACTCTTGGGGCAGACCGTTTGCTTGCTTTCTTGTGTTGCGATAGTCAACCTGATAAAAGATGGCAGGAGAACGCGTCCTAGACCGAGGAAAGGTAGATGCTGAGACCACACTCTCTTCCTGGAGCAAGGCCATACCTCAACTTGATGTCTGTGAGCACCTGCCTGTGAGACAGAGTCACTCCGGGTGTACTTGGGAATGAGGACGCGCATACTCCTGTGGTCTGGCCTGCTACAAGGCATGAAGGACCCGCTTGCGGAGCAACGGAAAGTCTGCCTTGCCATAGCCCTGTCTTTTGATCAATTTGAGCTTGGTCACGTGACCTTCTACCATGCCATTATTGATCCACCAAGTTAAGCCGGCTCGCACCGCGTCTTTGTCTTTTTCGATCGAAGCTCCAAAGGACTGGAGTTCGGGCAGTTGGCTGCTTTGCACTCGAGCAAGCCAAGCATCCAGGTGCTCTCCGCTGCGGGTACGCAGCATCTGGGCAAACTGCTGCACCAGGTCATAGGCCTGCTCGACTTCTGGATGGATCTGACGCAGCTTGACAAGCTGCTCCTGCTCCTCGCCCTCCAGTTTTTCCGGGCGACGAACAAACAGGAAGGCAGCTTGCCGTGCAGTTGGCAGAGCAGAGGCCTTCGCTAACGCATCAACAGCATTTTTCCGCCCGTTTGGGTGCAGACGAATAAGGTTGTCACGGACACTCTCATACGACCCCTGGTAGCCTTGCTCCACCAGTTCGCGAAAGAGGCAGGCGATATTGTGGCAGCCCGACTCCCAGCGCTCGAACAGGTATGGCAGGTACGGATCAACATGAGAAGCTTGCTCACGCGGTTTGCGTTCAGGAAAGGTTCCGGTCGCGAGCCAATGACTGACGGTGCTGTGACCAATGCCCACTTGCTGGGCAATGGCCTGCTGACTCAGCCCTTGCTGACGTAAGGCGATCACCTGCTCGTAGAGGGCCAGACGCTCCTCTCGCCTGGCCTGCTGAAGACGCTCCACCTTGTGGGCAGGGCCTAGCGGCTCGCTTGGATCGCCACACCGGCGCAGACTGCTCAAAGGTCGCTTGGGTCTGACGTTTGCGGTGAGCCGCCAGATGATGGGCCAGCAGTCCCTCTACCGCCTCTCTGAGATTTTTGAGGAGATGAAACCGGTCCGCACACTGAATCGCCTGAGGAGCGCCTTGGGCCGCCGCCGAGGCATATTCCCCTCCACGATCCCGGCTGACCACCATCAGGTCAGGGAGCTTTCGCATCCAAGCGGCCGCAGTGTCTGCCTTCCGATCGGGTAAGAGATCCACCACCCGATGGCTCTCCAGATTCACCAGAATCGTGCCGAAGCGGCCACCGCGCCGCAACGCAAAATCGTCGATGCCAAGGTAGAGGATGGAACCCAGAGGAGGATCGGGCAGGTCCATGATACGCCGCAGGAGTGTTGGGCGCGAGGTGTGCATGCCCAAACGAGTGGCCAAGCGGGTCCCTCCTTTGCCGCAGGTGGCCAGCCCGATGCAGGTGATCTGCTCACTGTGCCGCATCGTCATCCGAGCCCAGGGCTCCACGAAGTCCGGGAGCCGTTCCGTAAAGACTTGGCGCTCACAGAGCGGATTACGACAGTAGAATTTGCGCACGGTGAGCGCTAGCTGGACCTGACGACCGCCACAAGGAACATCGCGCAAGCTCCGGCGATAATGGCCCTTGATGGACGAGGAGGCACAAGCACACAGTGGACAGCACGATGTCGGGTGTGTGGCACTCACAGAAATCAGCAAGCCGGTTTGCGTCACCTGGATCTGCGAAATTCGCATCCCTTCCGGGAGCGGAAGCAGTGGCGTCCTTTCCATGATACCCTCGCGCTTCGCGATGAAACAATCTTCAAGAGGTTTCTCATGGAAGGCACTATATCATTCCAGCTCAACCTACCGTTGTAGGCAAGCGAACGGTCTGCCCCAAGAGTGGTCAAGAGTCCTTCCGCGGGCGGAATCTGTATATCTATTTGGGCCGTTGCAGAAAAGCGTAAACTTGTTTGCCTGCTAAGCTCTTCATCGACCTTATTATACTTCCCTAAGACTCTCGACCCATTTCGGTACAGTATCTTCTTGCCAAGCTAATGTCTCTTGAAAGGGGGGCTGGACTGGCACTCTTTGAGAAGCGTGTTGTTGCGCGCGATAAATCTGATATTGCTGCATCTCACGGTCGAGTTCCGTCAGGAACGCCTTCCAGACGGTATTGAGTTGGCGACCGGTGTGGAAGTTGCCCACTTCGTCGTTCAGCAATGTTGCGAAGACGGTACGTAAGAATGAGGAGAAGCCCCTGGCTGCTTCCCAATAAAACTCCTCAAGCTGCTCACCTTTGACCAGGCGGTGGAGATGCAAGATCTCGCGGCAATCAAGCTGGCCGTTGGCGAAGGTGATGGTCTCCAGAATAGGATACTGCTGCTTTGCCAACAATTGCAGCGGCTGCGCGAAACGACGCTCCAGGTAGCGCACAATTTCCGGAATGGGCAAATGCCCACGCCCGCGCAGGCTTTTAGCAAAGGTGCCATGATGAATAAGCAGCGCGTTAACCGACTCCGAAAGGGTGGTGATTAAACCCAGGAGATGGTCTTCTGGCGTCATATTCTGCTGCTGCTGAGCAAGCCGGTGCTGTGCCAACATGATGATATTGGTCAGATCCGACTGGAGTTCAGCTTCATGCGCGGTATCGACAACTTCGATCAGGTGTAACTCGACAAGCCGGCTGATAATGCGGGCAATGCGAGCTTCGGGGAGCATCAGGGCCAGCGCCATCCCCTGCAAAGGCACTTCGCCATTGGCCAAGCAGAGTACCTGGATATGATCCTGGCTGAGGCCCAGGCTGCGCACATCGTTACTTACTTCCGGCAGCCAGCGCACGAGCGTTGAGCCAGTCATGGCGACCACGCCCATTTCCTCCCATTCATCGGCCTGACGCAGCGCCTCAAGGAGCACGCTATCGACATCCAGGGGTTGCGTCTTTCCTTCGAAGGCGAGCATCTGGTGGCGGAAGGAAAAGCGGCCATGGACCCAGCGCAGCGCGTGACTGATCGATTGGATGATGGCAAATTCGAGTCGCTGTTGCATTTCCGCGGGACTCATCCAGCCCTGTTCGACGAGTACCGCCAGCTCGATCTGGAAATTCCCCTGGGCAATCTCGCGAACCGCCTGCGTGCGCGCGGGATCGAGCTTACTGAGCAGGCAGAACATGGTAAGCAAATCGGGCCGGTTTACGCCTTCTTCCCACAGTGCTAGAATCTGGCCTTTGCGCAGCCCAATTGAAAGGGTCTCTTTCCCGGTCGTGATCAACAATGTGCCGGTTTTCGCGCTCAAGGCGAGCATCTTCAATATCGATTGCAGACCCAGCGTTTGCAGGTCGCCATCCATGATGAGAGCCAAATCTTTCTGAGGTTGGAAAGGCTGGACAGATGGGTCTGTATAAGCAGTCGTACTGACTGGATCAGAGTGTGCAGCTGGTTTTGTCATTGAGGAAGGCTTGGGTTTACCATGATAGAGAGTTCGTAGTATCAAGTCGGGCAGAGGGCCCACAAAAGGAATTTGCTGAGCTTCTCGTATGAACTCTTGGAGCCCACTAATGTACTCTGAGTTTCTATTGGTGACCGTCTTTTCCATGAACTCACTGAGCAATTCCAATGCCAATATCACCTCGCCTGCAATGATAGAACAGAAAATTGCTTCAGCAATAACCTTCTCATCTTCACCATGAATTCTATACACTGATGCTGCCAGCCCCGCCGCAGTTCTCAGCAGATCTGGCTCAGTGAGAGTATAGCGGGCCAGCAATCCGTCCCGGGTCAATCGATTGAATGCGAGTCCCCAGGGTAAGGCTTCGACAAAGGGCAACGACCGAATTTCCTTGTAGACGCTGTTCAACTGACTTCTAGGAGATGGAATCTCCTTCAAAAACACTTCCACAATATCTTCATCAAACCAGTGCAAGATACTACATTGGCGAGCGACGAGTGCCGCATCTTTAGAGAGCATGCTGAAAATAAACTCCGCTGCAATGGCGGCCTTTTCTACAGGTCCATCGGCTTCTGACAGTTGTTGTAACAAAGAATCATCCATGCGCTCTCCCCTCATCCATAAATTTTGCGCGTATAATTTCTGCGAAGAGACCTGGTATGTAGTCGAAAGCACGAGCAAGGGCTCGAACTCCATGCTCGTCCACTCTCGCATTGACACTATGGCAAAACTCAATATAAGCGTACAGATCCATTACCTCATGCAGCTGATAAGAAGCGGGATGGCAGAGTCCCGCATAGCTAGGATGTACTTCCGGTAAAGAACGACCAGCTAGGACAATTCGTACTTGACTGAGTTGAGATAGCTGAGTAAGCAGGAGATCCATGAGCCAACCTTGTATCTCTTCTTTAGCACTATCGATGCTATCAACGAGCAGAAGCAGTGATCCGTCCAGTTTGCTTAGCTCTTTCACAAAGTAAGTTGTCAGGTGATAGTTTTTATCATCGTTATCTTCAATGCAAGTAACAGCAGCATCAAAGCTTTCACGCACCTGGCTATCGAGTTGGCTAACAGCAATGCCCAAATAATCCGAAACTTTATACATGGGATTGCGTAGATCGAGGAGAAGGCAGCGTGCTTGATAGACCTGGGAAGCTATACCTGGAAAGATATAGGTGAGGAGATGGCTTTTGCCCATCTTGCCTCTGCCTACGAGGCGTAACAGTCTTTTTGGGCTTTCAGGTTGCATAATTTCATGAAATAGATGAATGGCCCCCTCGGTGTTGATTATTTCGTAGGGCAATTGAGTAATTTGCTTTTTAGGGGCTGTCGAAGCATCTTCGATGTGAGTGAGAAGAGATATATGGTCTTCCCCCTTCCGCTGTTCTCGTAGTTGTTGGGTGAAAAGCGTTTCGACTACTGTACGAATTCCGATTGCCACTGCCTCGAGCGCTTCATCCCGGTTTCGCCACTTTGTGATTGGTTTTTCATTCGCTGGTAGTACTTGCAGCTCGGTGATTGGTGTCTTTTTCCAATCAACTGGACGTAAGATGACTGGAAGTACGTGAGCTTGTCCCGCTCTATGTCTTTCAAGTGCCTGATGCATAATAGCATAACAGTACTCTGAATGTATGAAGTCAGGGCTCACCAACAGCAGGATAATGTCAGCGATATTCAGTTGTGTATCCACCTCATGCCGCCATTCTTTTCCCGCCTGGATGTCACGATCATGCCAACCAGAAATCTGTCCCTGATGTTTCAAAACGCCTAGGTGTTTTACCAGCTCATTCAGCAACACTGCATCTTCGTGAGCGTAGCAATAGAAAATTGCAACATTCCTTGTCAATTCTGTCTTTATCATAGGATCTTTTCCCACGTTTCACTTTTTGCCTGAACTGTACACCATTAATGAATAACCGTCAATCTCCGAAGGGGCGATGAGCTTTTGATGAGAATGGCACAGGAAGATTGGGAAGCGGGATATTCGTATTAACATCAAAGGCGATGAGCGCGATGCAACAGTCGGCTTGGTTGCTCGCAAAACGAGCCATATCTATATAGATAAGCGAGATGGTCAATGGCACATTGTCATTTGCCGAAGGATACGAAGCCAGTTTTTGTCCTTTGAGAAGACCATTCAAAACCGGGTGCTGGCTAGCCAGCACCCGGTTTTGAATGGTCTCCAGGCCGCTATCTTAACCCAGAGCTTGGTAGGCCGAGTACTCCAGGGATGGGGCACGCTTTGTACCGCGCTCCGTCCCTCTTTTCTGGCCTGCTATAATTGCGGAAACGCGCGTTTCCGCAAAGTTGGCGAAAGACTTGACAATGCTGGTAAATTCCTGGTAAAATACTGGTATCATTAGTTTGCGAGACCGACGAGCGACCAACCAGGGAAAGGAGACCGAACCATGACCACCACGAAGGCGGCCCCGGCCCAGGAGCAGCGCGAACGTGAGCTTATCGAGACGGAGGAAGAGATGGGCTTCCCCTTGCTCGGCTACACCGTTGTCCCATCCTTAAAAGGTATCGAGGTAGAGCAGGCGAAGGCCCTGCAGATCCTGACACCTTTGGGTTTCGCCCACTTCCTCCCGGGTTTACCGGAGACTGCGACCTGCTTGCGCCGCGCGGTTCGCGCCTGGATGAAGGAGATCGCGAAAGTGGACCTGGGCATTGATGCCGACGACAAAATCTTACTGCGTGATATCACCCGCTCAAGCCGGAGCCAGATCCTCGCCCTGGCACTCGTCACCGAAAACAGCGACCTGAATAGCTGGGGGTTGAGCTATTTAATCAACCTGCGGGTGTTCTACCACAAGCAGACCGACATCCTGAGTCTCACCCGCACCGGCAGCGGCCAGAGCTTGAGTACGGCACAGCAGGACCAGAACCTGCTGAAAGAGCTTGAGCCACACTGGCAGTATTACCGTACCTGCTATACCGCGGCCGACCTGGGCCGCATGGTGTCGCGCATCATCGACAGCCTGGGCGCCTTTGCCATGCGCAAAGGGGGCGGGGCCTATAACGTTCCCTACCAGAAGCGCGGCGAACTCCAGACGCTGAAAGACTTGATCGAGCTTGAACTTCCGGCGGCCCCTGGCGAGACCAACGGCAGCACGCTGGCCGCTATCCCCGTGATCGACCGGCCAAAAACCAAACAGCAGATGTCACAGCTGGCTCACCGGTCCTTTATGGGCGACCTGCTTACCCTGCAAAAAGACCTGCAGCGCTTCATTGACCAGGCCCAAAAGGTGACCACCTCTAAAAAAGGCAAGGTCAAACATGGCAAGGTCAAGACAGAATCGATGATTGCCCGCCTGGCCGACTACCAGGCCATGAAGGCGAAAATACAGCTCTACCACGACACGTTAGGGCTACGCCAGGAAGAGCTGCTTGCCTCCCTCGACCAGCTCTCTACCACGGCCCGTGGTCTCATGGAGACCGCTGCCGAAGCGATGGCCGCAGACCTGGAGGTTGAGGACGCGCAGCAGGAAGCCGAAGAGGCAACCGAGCAGGATGACACGATCGACGATACCCCGGCAGGGGGCGACGAAGAGGAAGCCTGATCGATCGGATAGGAGCAAACACCATTGACAGTCGATCAGATTGTCCCAGAGACGAAGGCCATCGCTGAAAATTAACGTAGACACCACGTAGCATCTATGTATACATCGGCACCAAGCAGAAAGGAAAAAAGCCCATGGCACGCTCCGTTATGACCCTGGAGGATGCCGAATCCCGACCGCCTGAGCCGCCGCATGGGAGCAAAATCGTCGTTTCCCTCTCTGGGGGCAAGGACAGCGTGGCCTGCCTCTTGCTGGCCCTGGAAGCATATGCACCGGAGCTGGTCATTGCCCATCACCAGGTCATTCCCGAAGACTGGCCAGGCACGGTGGAGTATAACCGGCAGGTCTGCCATTCCCTGGGCGTTCCGCTCTACACAGCCCAGGCCCACTACTACGGGTACGAGTGCGAGCAGTGCCAGGCGCACTACCTGACCTCGTTCGAGCGGCCCTTTTGCCGGGCGTGCAAGAGCCACGAGGGGCGGCAGATCGCCTTGGTACAGTCGCTGCTTGACCTGGTGAGCTGGCGCGGCAAGTGGCCGAGCCTGGATGTACGATTCTGCACCAGTTATGTGAACGTACCTCCGCTCGAATGCGGAGGCTTCTACGCCGTCACCGACGTTGGCCGCGTCCCGGCCGAAAGATGTTGGTGTCCCAGGTTCAAGATGAGCTTTGCCGAGTTAGTGTCCCGATCTAGTTCGATCCCGCATGCACAGGAATGCCACCGTTCTGACAGGTCTTTTTTGACTTCCGCGCCGCATCCTGAACAAAGTTGTGATGTCTTGTATGGGTCTACAAAGACAACTGTGCGTCCGGCCCATCCTGCCTTGAAGCGTGTCATCTCGGTAAACGTTGCCCATCCTGCATCTAAGATTGATTTGTTTAACCCTGCCTTTGCGCTTGCCCCATTGGGCATGTATTGGCCTGTTGCCTCACCCTGCTTTGGCTTTGGTCGCCTGGTCAGGTTTGCTGTTTGCAAGTCTTCAAACACAATCACCTGATAGCGGTTCACGAGCTTGTGTGAGGTTTTGTGCTGAAAGTCTTTGCGCTGGTTGGCTATTTTGCGGTGACATTTAGCGACTCGGCTTGCCGCCTTCTTGCGCCGATGACTCCCGCGCTTCTTTCGTGAGAGGGCTTGTTGTGCTTTGGCTAGCTTTTTCTCTGCTTTCCGAAAATAGCGCGGATGATCAATAAACTCGCCATTGGAGAGTGCCGCAAAGTGGATGACACCTAAGTCAATGCCTACATCCTCGTAACTGAGCGGTGATGGTTCGGGCTTGTCAATTTCGCAGATAAATACCGCATACCAGTGCTCTCCCTCGCGCTTGATCGTCAGGGTTTTGATGGTGCCTTCTATGTCCCGGTGCAGGTGCAATTTCACCGTTCCGATCTTCGTGAGACGGAGATTGACCTTAACCACGCCCTTTTTGTCCGCTGGACGCTCCTTTACTTCCAGATTCCAGCCTGCTCCATCGGGATAACAGAATGAGTTATAGCGGTTCCTGCCCTGGAAGCGCGGATAACCCGGTTGCTCACCGCTGTGTACGCGCCGGAAGAAGTCATCATAGGCGCGCTTGAGGCGCAGGATCACATCTTGCAGGACATGAGAGGCAATGTCCTGGTACTCTGGCCGACGCTCTTTGATGTCTACCAACTCGCGTTTTTGTTCATAATAGCCAAGGGCATGTTCTCGCGTGAGTTGCTTGCGTGCCTCGTCATCATAATAGTTAGGGTGACGCTTGACGCCTATCTCGTAGGCGTCACGGCGCTCTTGCAAGCCTGCGTTGTAGAGTTCCCGGCACCGGTCAAGCACCCAGTGCAATTTATCGGTGGTCAATTTATTCGCCGAAAGACGATATTTATAGGCTTTGATGCTCATTGAAGACCCTTGTGAGAGAGAGACGAAATGTATCCCGCTCCTTGTCCTATTCTACAGTCATGTGCCTATCTACCTATTCTTACTGCGCTCGCTGCTCCCGGTAGTGCTCCGTTTCATGATGAGCCGGTAGCCTGCGAAGGCTCGCCGACCAGAGCTTTTTACGGTGTTTCGGACACCAGACAAAATGGTACGCGAGCTTGGGTGACGTGTGTTCTCATTCTTGTGAAGTCACCGTCAGAGCCGCCTCACCCCTACTTGAAAGATAGGGTGATGCGGTGGTCTTCCCTCAAGCGGGATGTGTTCAACATGTGGGCCAGGCGCACCGCCGATCTGCTCGGCCCCACGCCGGTGCTTGTCATGGGCGAACGGTGGCGGGAGTCGAGAGGCCGGGCCAAGCTCCCACACATCAGGCAGCGCCCGAGCCTCCCACACATGACAGAGTACCGGCCCATCCTCGACTACCGGCGGATCGATGTTTTTCGGAAATTGCAGCAGTATGGCATCGATCCGCACTACTGCTACAAGACCCAGGGCATGACCGACGAGGAGATGTATGAACAGGACCGCGCATGTCGTGCGTGATCTGCTTCCTGAAACCGGAAGAGCAACTCAGGGCAAGCTACCAGGCCGAGCAGGGCAGACCCATCGTTGAACGCGCCGTCGGACATCAGCTCACCCGCGACTATTCACTTGAGACTGCCGTGAATACTTAGTCAACGTAGCGTTTACGTTGACACTGTGTAGACACTATAATTAGTCCTAAAAACGCGGAAACACGCGTTTCCGCAGAACAGGGAAAGCGAGACCGAACCCATGCCAGGACGTACACGCAAGACTACCACCATCGACAGCGAGGAGCTTGAGGCGTTCAGGGCAACGCTCCCCGACTACCGGCGCTATGAGACCTCCCGATTCCTCACCGTCCACTGGGATATCGTGCGCGCACTCTGAGGTGCAACTAGGACGTTCTAAAGTTCTCGAAGCGTGCATGAAAGCAATGAAAAAGCTTGTCATGCACTACAAATCATCTTGCTTAGACGTAATCGCTATTGAGAGGGCTAGAGCAAAAGGACGCTTTGATAGGTTTTTGCAGTGACCCTAGTTGTACCTCCAGCTATTAAATCTGTTCGTCTCTTGTCACTAATAGAGTCCTACAACCACGCTGTCTTGGTTCTTGTAAATCACTTCTCTCAGAGTCTCCCACGACAAGGATTTTATCCATGGGAAAGGTTCCGAGTCCTGCCACGGTCTGGAATACTTTGTCAAAAAATCGGGGATCGGGCTTGTCTATTGGGTCTCCAATGATTAGGGCTTGATACTGCAAGGGAAGCCGTTTTAATCGTTTCCTTTTATACTGCTCGGAATATACCGGATCATATCTGGTGGTGTGATCCTCCTCTACTCGACAAATTGAATCGCTCGATGTCATGAGGACAAGTGGTATCCTCGTTTCTTGTAAACTCGCTAAAAATTCCCATGTACCATCGTAGAGCATGGCACTGTTGCTCAGGGCATGCCAGTATCTGTCTCTTCCTTCTTCTACTTGCTGGGGAGTGAGTGCCATTTGTAGCTGCTGAGCCACTATGATAATCCAAGCCTCACGGCTCCAAGGTTTTATACCATACGCTTCTAGCCATGGAGCCTGTAGCTGTTTGATCCGGTCCATCACCTCTTGAAATGCCTGCTCTCCTCCCCAAGCAGTACCTTCAGCTCTTCTATGTCCCTCGAGTACTAAGTGAAAGATTCTGTCAACCTCATCTGCCAGATGGCTTCCGAAGAGGTTTGCTAAAGCTTCTATCGCGGCCCAGTGACCTTTGCCAAAATCTATAAGAGTATAGTCAATATCGGAGATAATCACATAAACATCTGCGAGATTCACTTTCACTGAAACGAAGACCTCCTTACTGAATATGCGTTTCGGAGAGCTACGGAAATTCTAAGAGCATTGCGTGAGCCAAGGGTTGCATAATAAAAAGATGCGCCTTTTCGCTGTATCTAGAGCAAACCCATTAACTTGGCTCGGGCATAGGCTGCCAGCGTAAATCCATCGGTAATCTCGTTTTCGCGAATCATCCGCTCGAATTCAGCGATTGGCGTCGGCATGATAGCAGCAATGGCCTCCATCTCTTCCTCTTTGCCGTAGGCGGAAACATCTGCGTAGAACAACTCGTCGCGCTCGGCAGTCATACCGGTGTCCGGGTAGACTGGTCCTAAAGGAACTATACGCTCTATAGATGCCTCAATCTCCTCCTCCAATTCGCGGTGTGCATTTTCTTCGCTGCTAAAACCCGCTGTGCCAAAGCCGCGAGGCACCTCCAGATGCCAAGCACGAGTCGCATGGCGGAAATGCCGCAAGAGCAACACCTGCTTCTGATAAACGGGCAGTACGATCACTCCGGGAGAGGTACGCTCATCCTTGACGATGCGTATATACGTCCCCAGCGTTTCATCGGTGAAGCGCACTGCATCTCGTAGCACCAACAGATACTGATCTCGGAACACTATCCCCACGCGTGCCCACTCCGCTGGCAGTCCCATCGCCACCAGTCTCTGTTCCGCCTGCTGTTCCGCCGCGTGAATCTCGCCCTCGTCGAGGAGAACCGCAAACCCACTCTCTGGAGGATTGGTAAATAATGTTGGATGGGCCTGTGCGAACGTTAAATAATCCACCAGTGTCGTCATGATATCTGGTCCTTTTGTGACTAACGGCATAATTTGGCCGCAGCGGCCAGCTATCAAAATTTCGCTGGATTCTTTCAACGGGTTTCTATGCTCAAATCTGCCTTGTGGCATACGCTCTAACCACCAGCCAAATGCTGAGCGCGCTTCAGGAGCCGATACAATCCGTTCGCAGAATTTGCACTTTCGGCCAGGATATGCCTTATTCCTGCACTTTCGGCCAGGATATGCCTTATTCCTGCACTTTCGGCCAATTTATGCAATTTTTGGAAGCGCATTAGCCCAACCATTTGAGCGTGAAATTTCATTTTCGCGGCCAACTTATGGTGTTTTTGGCGGCCATTTTATGCTTTTAGTCACACCTTTCTGCATGCTAATAGTCGTAGTAAGGCATGGTTCAGAGTGGGTTCAGATCAAATGTGACAATGTTGAACAATCTAATCGGTGCAAAATAAATCCTGAGATGGTTTCCTGAGCGGATCCAGGATTTATTTTAGACGGACTCAATCGTTCAAAACTGTCACATTGATCTGAACCTTGCCTAACGATAATTAATTGTAGGTGTATCCTGCTCAGGCACTTCTCGCATATAGCGGAAACCAAGCCGCTTTCTAAGTATTTTCTCGATCTCAGCCCATTGCTTGCACACTTTGCACATCTTGACCTTCATAAAATCGATGCTGGTGATCACATCGGGCTCGTGCTTGCCGTCTACCCTACGGATAATCAGTTTGCCCACGACGGGAACCATCACATCTGCCGCTGTTGCGATTGGCAAGGGGATGCACCAGCAAACCTTCCAAGCTCTGGATGTAGCTCTACCACTTATCCATGCCCCGAATCTCAAGCACCTCGCGCTCTCCTCGCCGCGAAACCCGCGCAGTGCCCGCATATCTTCATCTTGGTCAAGGATTTCCTGTGTCCCGTCCACCTCAATGTAGATCGTGGTTTGCTAGCCGCCGACGGTGATAGTATCTTCGATGATTGGCATAATGTGTCCCTTATGAAACGTGCCTCTCCTTAGTTTGACTACGTTGAGATCACTACTACTCAACGAATGTTGCCTATTTACTAATAATCGTACGGATGATTAATCGTGGGAATATCCTGGTCAGTGACCTCTGGCCCACTTCGAAAACCGGGTAGTTTTTTGGCTATTTTCTCGATTTCGGCCCATTCCTTGCGCACGTCTTTCATTTTGCCCTTCATAAAATCGATACTGGCAATCATATCGGCCTGATGCTTGTCCTCCGTCCCACGGATGATCAACTTGCCTACCACTTGAGCCGCCACCCCTGCAGCTTCTGCAACGTGACCGGAAATCTCGCAGACCGCTTGATCTATCCCTGGAATCAGTTTATAGGAGAGCAAGGCACCTGCCACATTGATGACGATTTCTATATGAGGAAGCCAAGTGGTGACCAGTGAACGTGTCGGGTCTCTTGTCACGAGCAGGTTAGTCATCTGCTTGGTCAGAGCCGCATAACTTTCATAGACATCCTCAATCCCTCGCTCTGCGAATGTGAAAGGATTTGCTAGTAGGCGTTCTATACTTTGAATGTATCTCTTCCACTCATCCGTTCCCCGAATCTCGATCACATCGGGGAGAGCGAACAAGCTCATAGATTTCGCTCCTGGCAGTATTTGCTGGGCAAGGTCGAATGCTGTACGCTGCAATTGTGTCATGATGGCTTCACTCGTTATTTCGTCTAATCCGCCTTCAGCCTGTTTCCATTCCTGCATGGCGGTACGAGGCAGGGAGTCGGCTGGGGTGAGCAAATAGCCACCGAAGGCGTCAGCTAGGTTGCTGTTATAGGACAGATCGAGGAGTTGTTTGATCTCAGCAGCAAAGGGTTTATTGGGGTCGTAGCGCCTTTCGGCAGGGCTTTCCCCAGCAGTGACGAAGGCTTTATACAGATCATTGCGCGTGACCAGTTTTCCATGCATTTGCTGTTGGATACAAAACTGAGCCATCTCTCCCAATCGATATCGGAAAGGCTCACAGGCGCTAGGATCGAGCTCAAGGTCGTGAAGGTAGGTGTCCATATCCCCTGCTACAATCCCTGTGGCAAAACGATTAGAACGTATAGAGAGCTTCTGGTGAACTTGCTCCCAGTTGCTCTGCTCATTCTCCCAGGAAAAGCGAATACAGCTTGTGCGAACCTCCTGACACAGCGTTTTCCAATGCTCAAAGGCATCATTGACAAACTCATATCCTTTGCCTTCGACCACGGAGACAGGAGCAGTATCAGGGGCTTGCTCTCCGAGCAGGAATGGGATCAGTATACCCTGTTCAAGCAAAGTCTTCAGTGCCTCACGCTGAGGATTCCCCCTGGTATAATCCTGGGCGATAGCGTGGCTATTATAGAGGAAAGCCCGGTTAATGACTGCTTGTTTGCCATTAATCAACGAACGAATGTACTCCGCACGCACATGCTGGCGTAAATCTTTTTCCACATGCTCGATACCATTATGGACGGCTTTGGGTAAGAGTTCGCGTGGTAGCCACTGATTATCCAGAGCCTGTACGATCACCGGCACGGTTCCCAGATCGCCAGGCTCAAGACTAAGAAATTCGACGTTAGGATTCTGCCCTTTTCTGACTTCAGGCTTGCGCTTTTCTGTCTCGAGCTGTTGCGATCGCAATGATGGTCGTTCAGCTGCATCAGTTTTTTGGGAGTGTGAAGAATCGTTGGGTTGTTGTGTCATGATGTGCCTCTCTTTCCACATTTGAAATCCGCTTATTCCAGGTCTGTCCTTGTCATGAGTAAAGTTACACATGTATATTCTTAAAATAGCCAAATCGACCAATGAATATTATTGTGTAACATGGTATGTGTTTTACAAATATACGTCTAAGCAAGATGATTTGTAGTGCATGACAAGCTTTTTCATTGCTTTCATGCACGCTTCGAGAACTTTAGAACGGGATCGACGCAAGCGTGAAATTCCTTGTGATAGATTTTTGCAGTGATCCTAGTTGCACCTCACTCTACCTCATTCACAAACAGCCGCGCGAGCCGTAGCCGATCGACGTGGCGATGTTCGCCAGGAACTACGGCTTTTTCTTCGTTGAGGGAGGCGCACAGGATGACGATCCCCCGGAAGAAAGCGGTTTCTTTTCTATAGACGCGGAGACGGTCCTGAGCGACCTGGTCGACCTTACCCGGCCCCTGCTCGTCGCCCTGATTGCGGCGGATGGCCGCGAAAGGCCCTATGCTGCGCTGATCGATGGACTGCACCGGCTCTTTAAGGCAGCCTGGCGAGGCATACCACAGCTGCCAGCCTACGTGCTGACCCCTGACGAAGAACGCTTGTGCAGAATCTAGTGAGCCTTGTAAGTAGACGCAACGTAGATACCACGTAGACACTGTAAGTATAGCTGAGAAATGCGGAAACGCGCGTTTCCGCAAAAAAAGAAAGCGAGACCGAACCATGTTGAACACCTGGAACTGGCCATCCGATGAGAGCGCAAAGGCGAAAGCCGCCGAGGGCGCGCTGGATCGCGAGATGCAATACCTCCAGTACCTTGCTACCGCCATCACCCTGCGCATCAAGCAGCTCAAGCAAGAGGGCGGCCCCACCGTGGCGCGGGCCGAGCGCCTGACCACACACCTCGACCAGGCCGAGGCTGCACCACTCTATCAGCTTTCCCAGGCCGACCAGCAGGCTCCCGCCACACGGCGGCTCGTAGAAGCGTTGGCTGCCCTCTCCTTCATCCCCGGTGGGATCGACGCCCTGGGACTGCACTGCCAGGCCAGCCGCGACCCGGCTGTCACCATGCTCTGTATTTCGTTGATATAGACACCACGTAACCGCTACGTTGTCAAAGAGGAGAGGCACATGGACGATATGCAGGAATGGGAGGAACGCACCGCCCGGCGGATTGTGGCGCACCTTCAAATCCACGTTCCGCCTGCCATCCGCTTCTACTTGAGAAAAGGCGGGCCAGACGAAGAGGATCAGGAGCGGGTTCGGGACTACGCGCTCGACATCGGCTCCTTTGGGGACACCATCCTGTTTCCCGACAGAAAGGGAAGCGAGAAAGCGCACCTGGCCAAGCTGGTCAATGGCGTAGCGGTACTCTCGTTTAGCCCGGGAGGTGTTCACCTGCTCGGCCTTGACTTCGATGCTTCCAACATGCAGGTCGAACCGGCCCAGGATGAACTCGGCCAACTCATCGCAGACTTTGACCGCATTCTTGGATTGACGCCACGTAGACGCTACGGAAACACCACGCAAATGTTATGAAAACACCACAGAAACGAGGAAGACAATAGGACAGACTCAGGCAGGAGCAATGAAGCAGGCAGCCAAGAAAATAGGCATTTCTGTCGAAGAGTATACTCTCCACCGACAGCTCGGCGAAAAATGGTGCTGCAGGTGCAAAACGTGAAAGACTCCACGGGAATTTGGCTCAGACCGCTCTCAGAAGGACGGGCGCAGTTCAAAATGCATCGAGTGCCGACGGGACAGAGAGAAAGAGCGCCCCCGTGGTATCTTCAAGCACTCAGAAGAGGCAAGAGCGCACATACGGGAAGCATGGGAACCGAGAAAAGATACCTTTACTCCCCCAATGAAAGGCAAAAAACACAGCGAGCTGACTCTCCAGCGTATGCGCAAGCCGAAGCGCTCAAGCGGTCGGGTTGGTAAGAAACACACGCTGAAGGCTCGCGCCAGGATGAGCCAAGTCATACGAGAGCGCGCATTGCGCGGTGAGCAGTGCCACAGCTATAAAGACGGCAAACTCGCAGAAAGAAGAAACCAGCGTTTCTCTCAAGCCTATAAACGTTGGCGCTATGATGTATTTCTACGAGATCACTTTACCTGTCAGGATTGTGGAGATAGCCGAGGAGGAAACCTCGTAGCTCACCATATCAAAGCATTCGCTAGCTATCCAGACTTGCGCTTTGAGGTGAGCAATGGATTAACGCTTTGCAAATCATGTCACGCGAAACGACACGAGAAGGGACAAGATAATGGGGAAAGACACAAAGATCTCCTGGGTTGATCGCCTCTTGCCAGGCGGGACCGTAATTAAAGGCGCAAGCTTCAACCCCTGGTGGGGATGCTTAAAGGTCTCGGAAGAATGTCAGCACTGTTATGCGCTCGACATCGCAACTCACTATATCAAAGAGCCACTGTGGGGACCAGCAGCCACCACAGGGCGGCGCTTGTTTGGGGAGAAGCACTGGGCTGAGCCGCTGAAGTGGAACCGCTTGGCCGAGCGCGACGGCCACCGGCACAGCGTCTTCTGTGCAAGTATGGCCGATGTGTACGAAGAGCATCCGCAGCTTGACACCGAACGGCTAAAGCTTTGGAAGCTCATAGCGGCTACACCCTGGCTTAACTGGCTCTTGCTCACCAAGAGGCCTCAGAACATCCTGGCTATGTCGCCCTGGCAAGGGAAGGCCTGGCCTGACAACGTTTGGATAGGGACCAGCGCCGGATTACAGAAGCGCGCTGAGGAGCGTTTACCAGCCCTACTGGAGGTCCCGGCAGTCGTGCGGTTTGTCAGTTGCGAGCCACTGCTCGAGCCGATTGATCTCTCCCCCTGGCTTGCCGGATTGTCCTGGGTCATCACCGGTGGCGAGAGCGGGCCTCACTTCCGTCCACTGAACCCGGACTGGGCACGCGATCTACGCGACCAGTGCCAGGTGGCAAATGTCCCGTTCTACTTCAAGCAACATGGGGGCCGTACACACGCAGCAGGTGGGCGGCTGCTTGATGGGCGCGAATGGTCAGAAATGCCCCCTGAGATCCCAAACCGCTCGTCTCAACATAGTTGACGTAACCACCACGTAGACGCAATGTTTACGGTAGTTTGAGCGTGAAAGTGCGGAAACGTGCGTTTCCGCACTTTGAAAATGGAGGAAGTCAATGCCGGTCATAAGCGACCTCGCGAAGAATTTCTTACGCCCCTCCGTTGAACGCGGGGACTCCCTTGAAGAAATTTGCGAGAGCCACATGTCAACAGGAGATGGGCCGAACTGCTTGCAGATTGGTGGGCAGGTCCATATCGACGGAGCACGCAAAGATGTCGAAAGCTCCTGCCTAGCGATCACGCGCTTTGAAGGCAGGGATTACTTTACGACCTTTTCTGTTCAAGAACTCTACAGGGAGATCAAGCAGGAGATCGATGAGAGGAAGAGACCCAGGCAACAACCCTTATGGTAAACGCTACGTAAGGTTTACCTCTCACAGCACAAAAACGCGGAAACGCGCGTTTCCCTAAAAATCAGGAGCGAGACCGATGATAGCAAACTACCCGGTAATAATTACCGCACGAGATCAGGCATGGACAAACAGGCTAGGGAAGCTCTACGATCTGTTTGAAGAAGATGAAACTTATGACGTTTATTCCGTACTCCATGTTGCGGCCAGAGCCAATATACCCCACGGCAAGATCGGCTACTACCTGCTGATTTCGACAACCGTACAGGAAGCCAGGCAAAGCGGGCTGATCCTGACGGATGCCGACGGCGATCAATACGGCTTTGCATATCCCCAGGCAGGCCCCTATGGCTCCCTGGGAGAGGCCATCAGCGGGATACAGCCTGCACCCCCACCGATTGAGGGCATCACCTACCCGATAGCGCCGGAGCCTGACCCTTGACGAGCTGCTTGAACTGAAAGCCCAGACGCCCAGGCAGCTCAGATATTGTCTCAGCGGCTCGACAGACAAGGCGCAACACGCCTTTGAGGACGAGTGTCTCAGACTCACGCTGGTCGGCCAGATCGTGCTCACCATCGGGGCGAATGCCAAAGATAGCGACCTGGGCATCAGCAGGGAACAAAAAGATCGGCTTGATGTGCTTCACCTCTTCAAGATTGACGAGGCAGATATAGTACGGGTATTGAACGTTGGCGGCTACATCGGCACCTCTACCCGCCGCGAATTGGAATACGCCCGCAGGCTTGGCAAGTGCATCGAGTTCCTTGAGGACCCAGGCCAGTTTGAGGAGTCGGCAGATCAACGTAACCGCTAGGTAGACACCACGTAGACGCGATAATCGGAGACGACACCCGAGGGAGAACATCATGACCGACAGGCCAGGGGAGCGGGAGAATATCCGGGCCCTCGACCCACAGGAGATCAAGAAAGGTCTCCCCGTCTGGGTACAACTCAACAAGAAGGGAGTTAGGGTAGCGGCGACCATCCGCGACCACGCCGAGGACCGGAGTCGCTTTACCGTTGACCTTGAGATTGACGACCCAACCCACCCTGGCCAGGTGATCCGCCAGGCGTATCCCAAACCGGTCCAGGTCTTCCAGCTCACCCGGCGCGAAGGGCCTCCAACGACAGAGATCGCGCCGGAACCAGAGCGAATACCAGCCCTGAAAGCCTCACTGGAGCCGGAGGCCACGACATCTGTGCCAGCAATCCGCGCCGCAGACCTGGCGCTCGACGCTGCCAGCCTGACCACTTACAGTCGAGAAACGCTGTGTTTCCAGGGGCCGCACGACCAGGCCCGCCGCGCGTGGCTACGGACCTTTGCGCAGGGGCGAGGCTATCAAGCATTTTGGTTTACTCTTCACGGGAGCCGCAGCGGCTACTACCAGGCCGGAGTACCGGCAGGTGAAGAAGGATGGACGCACTTCCTCGAGAGAGCCGTGCAGTTTGACATCTATTGCGCGTTCATCGCAGCCTACGCGCCCGGCCTGCTGGAGCAGTTCCTCGCGGACGCAGCCGCGCGCGGCGAGATCACGCTGGGCATGGACACGGGACTTCCCTGGACGCCAGGCAATCACCCAACACCGCGATAAACTGCGGAAACAGGTGTTTCCGCACTAATTGAGAGAGGAGCGGCAAGACGATGAAAGTCTACCCATGCGGGTATAGTATCCACAGTGCTCAGATCGCGGCCCTCATGGGTGCGGACCCGACTCTGCTCCTGATTGACCTGCGCAAGAACCCCGACTCGAGCATGACCGCCTGGAAGCAACCTTACCTGCTGAGAGCCTACGGCAACCGCTACCGCTGGTTCGGAGAGACGCTGGGCAACCTTCACTACAAGACCGGCGGGCCGATCACGCTCGTCAACCCGGAGCGGGGTATTGCTCTCCTGGCCGACCTGCTCCACCAGGGGTATAACCTCCTTCCCTTTTGCGGGTGCGCAAGCTACAAGACCTGTCACCGCCGCCAGGTGATCGACCTGCTCCGGCTTTGCGTCCCTGAAATAGAAGTCATTCAGCCCGACCAGGTAGCACGCCCTGGCAAGGTCAAATGCATCAGCATACAGCAACCTTCCCTGTTTGACCCTGAGCAGGAGTCACCAGATCTCCCGGCGACTTGATAAGCTAGCTGTGCAGCTTAGCAGTACGTATACGTAGCGTTTACGTAAATATATGTAGAGTTGCGAAAACGTGCCAGCTTCAGCCCAAAAGCAGCTCCTGGAGTGCAACCGAACCAAAAACAACGGGAAGGGAGGTAGAGCTAAGATCATGACGAAAATGTGCATTAACGTACTTCTGCTCTACAAATATTGGCAGCTTGATATTAGCCTTAGACAAAGTAGAAGCGGAAAGCAGCTCCAGAGGCAGCCACCGAAATTATCATTCTTCGTGGTCGGCTGATGCCTCCATTTCAAAGAGGACGTTCAGTAATGCATCGATAGCCTGCTTGCGCGCGCGATAGTATTGCCGCTCGCTGCTGAAGAGCACCCGCGCAGCTATCTGTTGGTTCCCGAGGCGATGCCGGAAGTAACGATAATACAAGATGTTGTAGAACCTCCAGTCGGGAGCTGAATCTGTTCGCTGACCCTGGCCGTGTAGTCTCTCAAGGGCCGCATTGAGGATTTCGCGGATAGCCATACCCTTCTCGACGGCCGAGGGGGGCTTCTCTTTGCTGAAACGTTGGGAAACTATTTTCATGAGTCTCAAATCGGATGTCCCTAGGGCTGCAGGGTCGTCCAATTTATTCAGCGCATTTTCCAACTCATCCCCCGTCATCTGAAATAGTCTCACCTGACGGATATGGCGCACGAATTGGCGGAAGAAAGCGCTTTCGCTCAATTCCGGTAGCTCTCGACGGGAATGATTCTTCTGCTGCGCTTCATCCTGTATGGCCGTGCGCTCGGCTTCCGACAGGCGATCCCAGAGATCTTGAAAGTGCGGGAAAAGATCTCTGTAAGCCAGATTCTTGACATTTTGCTCGTCAATCGCGCCGTCGTCTCGTTGGAGCTTCTCCTCGAAGAGAAAATGGCAAACTCGCTGGATGAAGAACGGATGGCGGCCTGCCAGTTTTAACACCAATGCTATTTCGGATTCTGTGAAAGGGAGATGGGCCTCTTGCGCCGGTCTCGTCACGAGTTCTCGCGCCTCCTCAGGGTCGAGCGGCCCAAGAGTACATGTGTAGAAGATATTGAAGAATGGCGAACCGGACAGATCGCGGTGGGCAACCTCGCGGAGCGTGGCCTGCGATGCAGTCACATAGGATACCCTTCCCCTGATCGCCAGCGCGCGCAGAAATGAAAAAAAGCTGGCATCAAATTGCGAATTCAGTGTTATTTTATCGAACTCATCCAACAGTATCACCGGATAGAAACCCTGTTCGTTGATCCGATTGAGTAGTTCGTAGAATCGATCTTCACCAGTCTCTTTTGGGAATTCTAGTGTGAGAGGGTAAGACCTGCTCTGGGAAATGAGTTCAGCACCAAGGGCATTAAAAAAATCTTCACTTGACTTATGCAAATGCTCGCCAAAATCTGCGAGGACGAAGAGATACCGGTTCAGATCAACCCCGGGTGCAAATCTTCGCTGAGCCTCTGGACTAGGGAGGTAATGCAGCAAAGAGGACTTGCCAATGCGACGTAGCCCGGTTATAGCAACGGATTGCTTATCGGCTATCGCGGTATAGAGGTCTTGGACCACCTCGGCACGGCCAATAAACTCATGCGGATCGAGAATCGGGGTAAGGCGACCATAAGGATTGTTGGGGCGTAGTCTCAGCGGAGTCTCGGCGGGAAGAGTGGCCACAGCATTCCTCTCCTCATTTGAAGATGCGGGCGTCCTGCTCGCCGGGGGAGTACGATCGACTTCCGACTCATAGTGGGCTGCCGACAATCTGTCGTTCGGCAAGAGGACTTCGAGCTGTCGTACCTCTATGGCCTCTTCTGGAGGAGAAGCAGTCGGCGTTTTTGGGGGCTGCTCTGCCTGGGTTCTTCCTTGCTTTGCCGCTTCAAGCGCTTTTCTCACATCTTGAAAAGTGGGAAGGAGAACTTCTTGCTCGCCCCTCTCGCGAGAGTGCTGCAGCTCGGTCAGGAGGACTTCGATGGTGAGGGAGCGGACCTCTGCGTCGCACGCAGGCTCGATTACCTCGATCATCCGAATGGCGATGTCGATGGTGGACTCTATATACTTTCTTTGCGCCTCCAGGCACTTCATCTGTATTTCCAGGTGAAGCCTTTCTGCATCGAGTCGGTGTATGTCTTCATGGATGGACGGTCCTTGGCCATCTTGGCCATTGTTGTGGGTACCCTGCTCGTTTCCTCCTGGGGGCAGGTGATCCTTCAGCTCCGTCCGCTCCACGCCGCGCTCAACCTGGACGGCACTATTGGTAGCCGACATATCAATCTCCACGAGATCTACAGTGCCAATCTCCGTTTTTGCTGCTGTAGATTTAGCACGTGACCGGGTCGACGATGAGCCGACGGCATCAACCAGGAAGAATTCCTCGACGCGCTTCCCCAAAAGCCTGCTGAGCGAACTCCGTAAGTAGAAAGCGGGTAGGGCCTTCCCGGTCTCCCAACGGGCGACGGTCTCTCGTGTCGTTCCGAGTCCATCGGCTACATCTTGTTGTGTCCACGCGCGCCGCTTCCGTTCGCGCTTGAGGAGGAGGGCAAATTGATTTGGAGGTGTCATCCGACCCTCCAGCGCGTACTACTCGCTCTTCTACGTGTATACCGCCAGTCTATCTCAGAAACCTGGCCCGCCAGTATGGTCACATTCGCCCTGAACCCTGTGGAAGGAACCGCCACCGTGTATCTTCCGGGTTCCAAGGCGGGAAAAATTGCGACAAACGTAGGTGAACCATCAACCATCCGTAACACCACATTTGACGCCACATCTACACTCGAATCATCCCGGTCGAAACCGCGATAGAGATTGATTGTTGCCCCCCCCAGTTTCCTCGTCACTTTGACAAGGAGGGCCCCTTTGCGTCTATTTGCGCCCAGATTGAATTCTTCGAGGTACACTGCCGGTGTACGCTCTCGCAGGGTAGGCGGTGATGAGGGCCTTGGGGAGGTTCCGGCTGCAGATGGCCGATTCCACTGGAAAAGGGCGATGATCACACCGATGACGGTTGAGACTGCACCAATAGCAGTAAAGACCGCGGCGAAAAGGCTTGACCAGGGACCCGCGATAAGGCCAGCAGCGCTCAGTATCCACAAAATCGCCCCGGCGATCAGTGGAAGAACGATGATGATGACCAGGAACGCCAGGCGCTTTCGCGTCTGCCGCCGTTCGTCCTGTGGTTCCTCTAGGCGTGCCATCATACAGGGCTCCTTTTACACACTATTGCACCAGGTGGCGCGTATGTTCCGATGACGGAGGAGCTACGATGAGCACAGAAGAATAAAGGCCTGAGGAGGTACCTTATGCTGCGCGCGCATCTCTTGCCCGTCTATGAGCAGAGCATGAATTGGCACAGTCTGAGGGAAAGACGCGTAGAGGAACAAGACTGACCAGTTCGCTCTGTTACACTTGACTATCATCCTGGCCGCATCTGCTATTTGGATCAAGATGATACTCTCTATTCACTTGATGAAATAAAGTATATATGGGGCTTGAGGGAAAAACAACCTCTATTACCTTGAAATTGTATCATCTTTGTAATTGCAATTACAAAGATGATACAATTTCAGCCCGTTAATCTGTCGTAATCGTGTCACCTTCTTGCAGTTGAGCAGATCATTTTGGCACACGCGCTCTATTATAATGTATCTGACTCTAGTAGCTGGGAATCCAGCTTTTGAACTGACTACCAAGCTCTGTTGCACCTGGCTTTCACCGTTGCCGCATCTGCAAATAAGGATAATAGTGAGGGCCAGAAACACAAGGGGTAGTCAGTTCCTCTTTGTAAGAACTTCTTTCTCGTCTCGGCCCCCTCCGCATTCTGGTAACTTGGTTACCAATGGACCTCTATTGAGGGAGAGCCAGATTCGTGCAAAGATCGCTCATAGCCCTGTAGAATCTCTTCTCAGGATGACTCTGGAAGAATTCTCGAACATAAGGACGCTGTGAGCGACTTCGAGGCGGGGCTAAGATCCTGGCGAAAACATGCAGGAAGCCTCCCTATGCTCAAACTGTGAACTGAAAAGACCAGCCAGCCACAAAATTTAGATCAGAAGTGCGCTGACGCACATTTTCGCCAGGATCTTCGTCTTAGGCCTAAGGCTTTTCTCCCCACTCTTTTGGCTCGACAGCCAGCTTGAGTGAAAGAGCAGTGGTACTTTCGTCAGGAAAGCCTAGTACACGGAGGCAGAAAAGGCTCCACGATCAGGCCAGCCCCGTGTAGGTCCACTTGATGGGTTTAGCCATCGTGCGATTGTAATAGGCGATGAACGCTAAGATTTGGTCGCGCAAGTCGTCCAACGACCGGAAATTGCCGCGTTTGAGCAACTTGCGCACCAGAATACTCAGCCAGATTGCGACCTGGTTCATCCAGGAAGCGTGCTTG
>WNGK01000599.1_pt1 | contig 36949 bp, 30 predicted proteins | sample 5400601 | NCBI WGS metagenome assembly WNGK01 (sample SAMN13153376, study PRJNA577476) | soil metagenome | isolation source: 60 cm soil or saprolite under Garry oak tree replicate 1 | place: USA:California | collected 2016-06-15 | reverse complement strand
GCACCCAGGCGACTGGTCCCTTTACGAGAATTAACTCGACCCTCGACACGGCTACCGTGTACACGGACAACTCCGTCGCTTCGGGACATACTTATTATTACGCGACTACAGCAGCCAACTCGAGCGGTGTCGAAAGCGGCTATTCAAACCTGGCACAGGCGGCCATCCCGTAAGCCCTTAATCCTTAATAATTATGAGGGGGCCTGCTGCTCCCTTGGCGGCGTTTGGCTTTTGCTTGGCACAGGAAAGAGCTAAGTGGCTCCCAGATACTGTGAACTCAGCTCAAGCCGCTGCGCCTTGCCGATTTGTTGGAGCTTGCCTTGGCTCCTGCACAATCGAGAAGATCGGAACCCCAGCTTCTTCGAAAGCGATTGGCGCAACAGACGGGTTGGTGCAGAAACAAGAGAAAAAAATATTTTTCGATGGGATTGCGGCTGCGTAAACGATACGCTTCTGATCGCCCGCAATCCGGGCAGTGATATTGGCGTGAAAACATTGGAACCTCCGCGAAACCATCGACGTGGTGGTTCACCGTGCTTTGAAAATTGTAAGTTGGTCTGCGCAGATGTCACCTTTATCGCTACTTCGTCGTGATACCGTTTCCGAAAACTAATCTCGCCATTTCGCTGGTCCAGTGCGTATTCTGGAAACAGAATGGCCGTTCACTCCTGCGATTAAGGCCACCAGGACTCCACAAACTGATTTTTTCGTACGCATGGGAACAAAATCCTATGTATATGGGCCCTATTGAGTTTGAACGGGCGGAACACACCGTGTCAGCCTCAGATTGGAACGGAGTGGGCGCCATTTCGCAAGTCCCAAGCCGCCTGTCTCTCCCCACCTATTTCGAAACGGGCGGCGAGCTTTCCATGGCTTGGGCTGGCGCTGATACCGCCGGCAATCGATCCGCTCTCCACGAAAAATCTTGACCTTCTGAGGAACTGTATTGTCGAGTGCTTGTGGAGCTCGGTATCAGCCTGCGAAAACCTGTCCTACTGCAGGTTCTCGCTTCGATCCCTCGAAAGACCGTTTGGGCGTGATACGCGCATTTCACTTGGTGAAGCAGGAGACTCCCGCAATACAACTTGTGCTGGCCGGGGGTATGGCTACTGACGATCCTCAAGGAGGCGAAGTGCTGGAGGCACTTCGGGCGGCAGCGGCAGGAGATCCCGATATTCGCGTCTTCACGAATCTGGGCAACTTGGAAGTGAATGCGTTGCAGCGGGCGGCTTTCGCGGTGATACAGAAATCGGTAAAGGAAGGATTCGGGCCGGTGGTGTCGGAAGCGTTCTGGAAGCAAACGCCAGTCGTCGCAGGTAATGCCGGCGGGATTCCGCTTCAATTTCCCGCTGGTTACAAGGAGTTACTCGTGGGCAGCGCAGAGGAATGCGCTGAACGGCTGTGCGCGCTACTGAAGCAACCGCGCATAGCCCAAATCTTTGGCGTCGCCGGCAAGGCGAAGGTGGCTGCGGAGTTCCTGCTGCCGCGCCTGCTGCGCGACGAATTGCGATTGTTCGCGGATGTGATGAACGGTACAGTTCGCCGCACTGAGGATACCGGAAAGAATCCCAGCCAACGCTGCTCCTCGAGGTTCAATTCTTGAAGGCGACGTTCACGAGCAGCTTCTCGCCTTCAATTCTCACGGCATTGCAAAAAGTGCGTTCACCGCGCGCCCTGGAATTTCCAATCCGCAGATTCCGAAAATGCAGAATAGTCGAGCCAATGCGGAAAGCGAGGTTCTACCGATATTCAGTTCCTTTCGCGGCGCACTGGGGCGCAGCTCGAGAACAGAATTGAGCATGAGAAACCAGGCGCCCGAGGCCCAGGCTTGAGGCGTTTCGCTAATTCGGCTGCTTCCCGTTTCAGGCCGTCGGCCCGCGTCCAAAAGCCCGCAGCAGCAGTGCCATGCGGTATTTGGCATCGTAAACGTAGCCTTGAACCTCAATGTGCGCGATTGGCGGTGGCGGCAGGCTCCCATCCGGCTGCCGCAATTCTGTAACCGGGCATCCTGGCCCGTCAAGAACCTTGCAACGGAATCCCCATCCGACCCCATCTCACGCCTGCAGATGCCGCGCATGGCGCCGGGCACAGGTCCAGGGTTGAGAATTGCACTGATCACCGCGCCCTTCATCGCAGTTCCGCCAGCCCATTATGGTGGAACGGAGCTGTTTGTGGCGCAGTTCGCTGAGAGGCTCCAAAAGGCTGGAGTCCAAGCGATCGTGTACACGAATGGCGAATCCTTGGTACGCGCGCAGCGCCGCTGGATCTATGAGCGCTCCCAGTGGCCCATTAAGTCGGCAGAGCGCGCCTCCATCCGAGAGATCAACCACACCTCCTGGGCTATCTATGACGCGATCGCACATTGCGACATCCTCCACGTGCAATCCGCCCAGGAGTATCGATTCGTGACCGACGAGGGGAGCTGCCGCATTCTTCCGCATCTGCTTCGTGTTGTCACGCATCTTCTCTGCCAGTTTTCTCATCTGCCGTGCTCGCTCGTCTTGAGTCATGGAACAATAAAGCCGCTGATTCGGTCTGTAAGTGGCCCTTTTCAGTCCTTCTCTTCGTACTCGTCCATTTTTTCAAGCAGCTCCACGCCCCAAATATCCTTCTCTGGCTCGGCGCACTCAGCACCGAGCTGCTTACTCGTAAAGCAGGCGGCCCACAGGTTTGAGAAATCGAGGGACTGGGACACTGGCGGTCCAAACAAGATCGTAAACTCTTCGTGTTATTCGGAAGAAAGGCGTGTCAGCGCGTTTCAGACGGAGAACAACTTTTCCTAGGCTGAATCCCATTGGCTCGCTCCGATCCGGTTTCCGCAGCAACGCGTCCGGCGTGGAGGGAACATTACCACTTTTCTCTGGTCCTGCAAACGTGTTTACCAGCGTGACGACTTACCCTTATCTGCCGCCGCAGTAGGACTAGACGGGAACTGCCTGATACTCCTCGTAGGCGCCCTTGAAGTCGGTGATCTGATGGTTCCCTTCGAAATGCCAAATCCTTGTAGCCACTTCATCGATCAAATCTTCGTCATGTGTAACTAGGAGTACCGTACCTTGATAGCGCTGCAATGCTATGTTGAGCGCGTTGATGGATTCGAGATCCAGATGATTGGTAGGTTCGTCCAGTACGAGGACGTTGGGTTTTTGTAGCATCAATTTGCAGAAGAGCAGGCGGCTCGCCTCTCCGCCGGAAAGAATGTCGGTGCGCTTGTCGGCATCGTCGCGCGGAAACAGCATTTGTCCGAGAAGGCCGCGGATCTCGTCGTGGGCGGCGGAAGCGTCCCACTGATGGAGCCATTCAAAGACCGTTGTTCCCGGCTCGATCAGAGCTTTGTGGTCCTGGGCAAAGAACCCAACTGCGGCTTCGTGTCCCCAGATGACTTTTCCATCGTTCACAAATGGCCCGTCGTTGCCGCTCGTTTTGCGCAGCTCGGCGTCCGTTACAGTCGGAGAGCTCGCCAGCAGCGCATTCACTAATGTCGTTTTCCCGGCGCCATTGCGGCCCATCAGCGCGATCTTCTCTCCGCGAGTGACGCTTGCGGTGAATTTGCGAATAACCGGAGTGTGGCCGTAGGACTTTGTCACACCTTCCACTTCCAGAATGTGCCTCCCCGACGGCCGCTTCTGCTCAAATTTCAAATATGGACGCTGAATATTTGACTTCGCCAACTCCGTCACCTGCAGGCGCTCCACTTCCTTGCGCCGGGATTGCACCTGGCTGGAGCGAGTACCAGCGGAGAACCGCGCGATGAAGTCATTGAGCTGGGAAATCTTCTTTTCCCGCTGCGCATTTTGGCTTTCGATCTGTGAGCGCACTTGCGTCTTGGCGACGACCATGTCGTCGTAGGTGCCGGTATAAGTAATGATGGTTTCGTAGTCAATATCCGCGATGTGGGTGCAGACCCGGTTCAGGAAATGGCGATCGTGCGAGATCACGATCAGCACTCCTTCAAATTGGTTTAGAAATCCTTGCAGCCAGTGGATCGAGTCCAAATCCAAATGGTTCGTAGGCTCGTCGAGCAACAATGCTTGTGGGTGTCCGAACAGGGCCTGTGCCAGCAGCACTCGGACTTTTTGTCCACCAGGTAGTTCACCCATTTGTCGTTCGTGCAATTCGTCTGAAATATCGAGACCCTGCAGAAGAACAGCAGCGTCGCTCTCGGCGGTGTAGCCGTCCTCTTCGCCCACGATTCCCTCTAGTTCGCCAAGCCTCATGCCGTCGGCGTCGGTCATCTCGGATTTGGAGTAGAGCTTTTCGCGTTCCTCCATGGCCGCCCACAGCCGTCTATTGCCCATGATGACAGTGTCGATCACGCGATAGCGGTCGAAGGCAAACTGGTCCTGGCTCAGCACGCCGAGCTTTTTCGGACGCGCCACGCTCCCCTTCTGCGGCTCGAGTTCGCCGGAAAGAAGCTTCATAAACGTGGATTTGCCGGCGCCATTAGGTCCGGTGAGGCCATAGCGTTTTCCGGGCGTAAAGCCTGTGGATACCTCGTCAAACAGAATTTTGGCGCCGTAACGCATAGATACATTGCTTACTGAAATCATGGTTTTAAGGGACTGCGAGGGATGGCGCAAAAACGCAAACCGCAGCTACTCAATTTAGGATATCACGGTGGCTCGGGATGTCGTTTACAATCTAACCTCTGAGTAGGCTCGCCATCAGTCTGGGCGGGTCATCCCTGTTCAATATGGCGTTGCTACTTCCAGCGATTGCGGTCGTCTTGATACAGCGCGGGCTCTCGCAGTACATCCGCCAGCATTTCTTTGACACGACGTTCAAGGGGCTGTACCACGCCAATGCCTTCGATATGGCGCTGCTGATCCCGTATTTCGTGGTCTTGACGTTGCTGGCATCGTATGGAGTCCACCGCTACACGCTGGTGTATCTCTATTACAAGAAGAAGAAAAACCGGACAACGGAACCAGAGCAGAAATTTTCCGAGCTGCCGCGCGTCACGGTGCAGCTTCCAATTTTCAACGAGCAGTACGTAGTTGACCGGCTGTTGCAAGCGGTTTGCAGGCTGGAGTACCCGCGGGAGAAGCTCGAAATCCAACTGCTCGACGATTCTACGGACGAAACCGTAAGCGTCGCACGCGGCCTGGTTGAGCACTATGCGTCACAGGGATATCCGATCACCTACTACCATCGCATCAATCGCGCAGGATACAAGGCTGGTGCTCTGCATGAGGGGCTTAAATCAGCCACTGGTGAATTCGTCGCCATTTTCGACGCTGACTTTGTCCCTCCGCCAGATTTTTTGCTGCGTACGATTCACCACTTTACAGAGCCGAACGTGGGAATGGTGCAGACTCGCTGGACCCACATTAACCGGAATTATTCGTTCCTGACTGAAGTCGAAGCCATCCTGCTCGACGGGCATTTTGTGCTGGAGCACTCGGGCCGCGCGCGCAGCAATATGTTTTTCAACTTCAACGGCACTGCGGGGATCTGGCGGCGGCAGGCGATTGAGGACGCCGGCGGTTGGGAACACGATACTCTCACTGAAGATACGGACCTCTCCTATCGCGCGCAGCTCAAAGGGTGGAAATTTATCTATCGCCAGGACGTAGAGTGCCCAGCCGAACTCCCCGTAGAAATGACGGCATTCAAAACTCAGCAGGCGCGATGGGCCAAGGGCCTGATCCAGACAGGGAAGAAAATACTTCCGCGTGTACTCAAGAGCGACCAGCCATTTCGCGTGAAGCTGGAAGCCTGGTATCACTTGACGGCAAACCTCAGCTATCCGCTGATGGTGGTCCTTTCCGTCCTGCTGCTGCCTGCCATGGTCATCCGCTTTTACCAGGGCTGGTTTCAAATGCTCTACATTGATATCCCTCTTTTTCTGGCGTCCACGTTTTCGATTTCGAGTTTCTACCTGGTTTCGCAACGAGAGCTCTTTCCGAGGACTTGGCCGCGGGCCATTCTCTATTTGCCGTTTCTCATGGCGTTAGGAATTGGGCTTACGGTGACCAATACTCGCGCCGTGCTGGAAGCGCTGATTGGCAAACAGACTGCCTTCGCCCGCACACCCAAATACGGGGTCGAATCGAAGAAGGACAAAGTTCAGGCCACGAAATATCGCAAACGCCTCGGCTGGGTGCCGTGGATTGAAATGCTGATCGGTAGCTACTTCGCGATGACCGTCTACTACGCTCTCGAGAATGAGAACTATCTTACGGTGCCGTTTCTGCTGTTGTTCGTGGTCGGATACTGGTATACAGGATTGATGTCGCTGTTTCAAGGGCGATTTGCCGGATTGTCTCTCAGCCCCTCGGAAAACCATTCCAAGCCGTTTCCAGTCGGAGTGTAGTCATCGGTTGTTTAGGTTGTTGAGCTTGTTGAACGCTTCCTTCCCTTTGTGACCACTCAGCGTTAGAATGCGTGTCGCTTTCCTTGCGCGCGGAAGGAGTCTGCTATGAACTATCGCGGGTTGACGTTGTGTGTTGCTTCGGCGATTCTGCTGGTTCCGGTCCTGAGCTGTGGCGGCGGGCACAGCGGCGAAACTTACATCCTGATTTCCACCAACATTAAAGTGCCTTATTGGCAGAGTGCCGGCGCGGGCTTTGCGCAGTCGGCGCAGCAGTTGAGTGTAGGCTATGCATTTCAGGGGCCCGATACTTACGATCCCAGTGCGGAAAAGGAAGCTCTCGACGCTGCAGTGGGGAAGCACCCGGCGGGCATCCTGATCTCGGTGGCGGACCCGAATCTGGTAAAAGGCAGCATTGATCACGCCATTTCGTCCGGTATTCCGGTTATCACGATAGATTCTGATGCTCCTGACAGCAAACGGCTTTTTTTCATTGGTACGAACAATTTCCAGGCTGGCGTGACCGGCGGCAAGCGCCTGGCGCAGGAGCTCAAGAACAAAGGGAACGTTGCGGTTTTCACCATGCCCTCGCAGCCGAACCTCAACGAGCGGCTGCGTGGATATCTCGATGTGCTTGGAGGTTATCCCCAGATCAAGGTGGTGCATATTGTCGACATCAAGGGCGATCCTCGCATTGCCTTCGATACGACCACCCAGTTCCTCGCCAATGATAAAAAGGAGCACATCGATGCATTCGTGTGCCTCGAAGCCTTGTCGGGAAAAGAAGTGGCCACGGTACTCGACAATAATGGAGTCAAGGGCCGGACGATCATCGCCATGGACACAGATCCGGATACCTTGCAATGGATCCAAAAAGGCGTGATTGCGGCGACCATTTCGCAGAAGCCGTACGGTATGGCGTTCGTCGGTCTGAAGATGCTTGACAATCTTCACCACGAACAACTCAAGACGCTGGACGCCGACTGGGCGCGGGACAGTTTTGCTCCCGTCCCAGCGTTCGTAGATACCGGCTCGGCGCTCGTAGACAAGAACAATGTGGATGCCTTGATAGCCGCAACCAAGTCACTATCGGGAAAATAGGAGAGCATGAGAAAAGGCTTCCTTTGTGTGTTGCTTTGCTCTGTTATTCCTTTGGCCGCAAGCGCTTTGGAGCGGCAGGCCCCCGCGGATTACCATGCCCGTCGAGAAAAGCTGGCGGCGAAGCTCGACGGCGGAGTTGCCCTGGTGTTTGCTCCTCCCGAGGCTGAGGGGCCAAACGATCTGTACGGTTATCGTCCCGACGATAATTTCTACTATTTGACGGGATGGCCCGAGCCCGGCGCCGCTCTGCTGATCGCTGCCTCGCGTGAGGCGAAAGACGATAAGCCTGCACGGCCCTACACAGAGATTCTTTTTCTTCCCAATCGAAATTTCTCGCAGGAACAGTGGACTGGCCCAAAGCTCGGGCCGGATAATCCAGCGGCCGCGCAGTTGACTGGCGTTGACCGTGTCGAGCCCATCGACAATATGCGGAGTGAACTAGTGAAGCTTCTGCCGGCTCGCAGTGCCATCTACGCCGATGTGCCGGCGGCAGGAGAGACATCCAATTCCACAATGTCTTTGGGCTGGCTGCGGAACGCGAATGCATTTCCGGTTGGCACGTCATACCTGGATATCCGACCACTGCTCGCGTCTCTTCGCACGGTCAAGGATGCAGGTGAAATTGAGCTGATACGCAAGGCAACAAACGCATCAATCGCCGCGCAACTTGCCGCGATTCGGGCGATCAAGCCCGGCGGCACCGAGCGGGAGATTTCCGCTCTGCTGCAGTATGAATGGGGAAAGCGCGGGTGTGAGCGTCCTGCTTATGCGCCCATCGTCGGCTCGGGGATAAATTCCACGGTGCTGCATTATTCCGATGATTCCAGCCAATTTCAGTCTGGCGATTTAGTCTTGATGGATGCCGCTGGCGAATACTCGCTCTACGCGTCCGATATCACCCGTACCGTTCCCGCTAATGGAAAATTCACTCCTCGCCAGCGTGAGATTTACGAGATTGTGTTAGGCGCGCAGAAAGCTGCCATCGCGGCATTTCAATCCGGAAAGTCAACCTTGCAGCGCACGAGCCCGGATTCGCTCCATAAAGTTGCCTACGACTACATCAACACCCATGGAAAAGATTCCCACGGCGAACCGTTGGGCAAATACTTTTTTCATGGTTTAAGCCACTACGTGGGACTTAATGTTCATGATCCCGGAGATTACTCGGTTCCGCTCGGCCCGGGCATGGTCTTCACAATCGAACCCGGCATTTACATTCCGGAAGAAAGGCTTGGCGTGCGGATTGAAGACATGTTCTACGTAGACAAGGACGGCAAGCTGGTCAGGATGACAGAATCATTGCCGCAAACTGCCGATGAGATTGAACGGCTGATGTCACACAAATAGGGTGTAGCGGCGGGCGTCCACGCCCGCCAAGCTAGTCTTGATATCGGTTTTGGTATCCTAAGACATCGTGCGGATGTTCTGGTGGTTTCTGATCGTAGCTGTCGCCGCCGGGGCCGTGGTGTGGGCCGCTTTGTCGGCGTATGTGCGAGTACGCGAGCGATTGAGGAAGGCGGAGAACAGGCCCGCAAGTCCGCCCGGGTCTGAAGCGGGTACTCAACACTAGTGGATAGGAGAGGATATGTCGTTGCCAGCAGTCCAGGTCGCAAGCGCCCGCAGCCGGGCACTCGATATCGCGTTGCAACTTGCGACTATCGTTAGTGCGAGTTTCTTTGTCGCTCTCTGCGCGCGAATTTATGTCCCCATCCCAGGCACTCCCGTGCCACTGACGGTCCAGAATTTTGCGGTACTCCTGGTGGGATTGGCGCTAGGCAGCCGCCGCGGATTTGCGGCACTGGCTCTGTACTTGGCAGAGGGTGCAGCCGGAATGCCGGTTTTCAGTCCGCACGGTCCCGGCGGAATCGCGCAGATTCTCGGCCCGACCGGTGGATACCTGATAGCTTATCCATTTGTCGCGGGACTGGTTGGATACATCTTCGAGCGCGGAAAGCAGACCTTCGCCCTTGCAGCATCAGCTGCAATCGCGGGAGAGATATTGCTTTTCGCCAGCGGCGTCTCGTGGCTGTACGTTTGGACGCACTCTCTTGCCCGTGCTCTCAGTTTTGGGCTCTACTGGTTTATCTTCGCTGAAGTAATGAAAGTCATGCTGGCAGCGGGCACCGTTCGTAGCTGGCAAACTTTATTCTCGCGCGAGTAATCGACTTCAGAGAATCGTTCAAGTAAATAGGAGAAGCAATTTGTCTACCCTCACTGCTGTCGGCGCTCGCGAAATCACCGTCGCTCACAGCCCCGATTCCGACGATGCCTTCATGTTTTACGGACTCGCCACAAGTAAGGTGCAAGTTCCAGGACTGCGGTTTACGCACACTCTTTCCGACATTCAGACGCTGAACCAAAAGGCGATCGAAGGCGATGGCGTCTACGACGTGACCGCAATTTCTTTCCATGCTTATCCCTATCTCCAGGGGAAATACGCGCTGATGACTTGCGGCGGCAGCGTGGGCGAAGGCTATGGACCGATGGTGGTCGCGCCGAGGGCCTACTCGCCAGGTGAGATTACAAAAAAGAAGATCGCCGTCCCTGGCAAACTCACGACTGCCTATCTGGCACTGAAGCTATTCGCTCCCGGAATTGAGACCGAAGTTGTGCCCTTCGATCAGATCATTCCCAGCGTACTGGAGGGAAAATATGAAGCTGGATTGATCATTCATGAAGGCCAGCTAACCTACGACCGCTCCGGTCTCCATCGAATAGTCGATCTTGGAAAATGGTGGTCGCAAACAACAGGACTGCCGCTTCCCCTCGGAGGAAATGCTATCCGCCGAAATCTCGGGCCGGAGCTGATATCGAGCGTGTCTACGGCGCTGCGCGACAGCATTCAGTACGCGCTCGATCATCGCGAGCAGGCGCTGGCTTACGCCATGCAGTTTGCGCGGGATCTCGATCCACCGCTCGCGGATCGGTTTGTGGGAATGTATGTGAACGAGCGCACCTTGGATTATGGGCAGGATGGGAAAGAAGCAATACGGCGATTGCTGGATATGGGACATCGGGCGGGAATTATTTCGGTTGAACCCAAGGTGGAGTTCGTGAAATAGGATCGCAACGCGAACTCAGATTGTGACCAACTGAATCCCAGCGCTGCTTGCGGCATGCCGCAGTGCTCTATCGAGCGTAGCCAACGGTAATCCCTCACGCAGAGCAAGTTCTAGATAAGCCGCGTCATATTCAGTCAGCTGCTCTTGACGAGCAACTGACAGAATCTGGCCGAATGCGGTAGCGGGGCGGCTCGCATCTACCGTGATGGGAAGAGCAGAAATGCGCTGCAGCATGGTCGTCACCTGTGCTACAGAGAGGCGTTTGCGTCTCTCTCCTATCAGAAGCGCATTTGCCACCTCAAACGGCCAAATGGCCGTCGTGAGCGCTGCCACTCCGGATGCAAGCAAGTCGAGCACTCCCTCTGTGAAAGGCGTGCTCTCCTCGGGGAAACACCACGCCACGGCGACGGAGGCATCAAGAACCAGCCGCTTAGTAGCGCCGGCCTTCATTGATCAGCTCGCGTATTGTTAACCCTCCGAGGGTGGCGCCCTTGCGAATCTCGCGGATTTCGCGAACTACATTCTTGAGATCTTGGCGCTCGCCTTCGTCGGGCGGGACCAACTTGGCGACCGGAATGCCGCGGCGCGTAATCCGAATGATCTCGCCCTCGGAGACTTTCTTCAGTAATTCGTTCAAGTGGGTCTTTGCCTCAAATGCTCCTACGGTCTTCATAGGACTAGTCTATCAACTAGTCTATTTGCTGGGCAAGCTAGAATAGACGTTTCGCTAAACCATAGAAAATAGGTATAAAACTAGCTCGATCTAGTGCACTTTCCTGGGAAACAAAAACAGCGGATCTACATCAACTGGCACGCTCTTAGCTTTTTCCAGCGAGTCCCGCAATTCGGACGGAACCACATCGTTCTTCTTGAACCAAGCCTCTGCTCCGACTCGGTCTCCGGTTGCTTCCATCGTCAACAGTTCTTTGGATAGGTTTTCTATCGCCTCAGGCATTTTCTCGAACTGAACAGAATACTTGCCCGAAGCTTCTCGCCGCACTGCTCCGTGCTCAAGGTAATAATTCAGTTCCATCATCTCGGCCTGGCCGTGGGCCTCAGCAGCGCCGAAGCGAACCGTGCGGAGATTTCCCGCCACGTACGACGCGTAGTACTCGTTGAGTTTCGCTTTCGGGAGCACACCGCGGTCGACGAGCCACTTCAAACTAAACATTCCCACGACGTCGGCCTTAGCCTCTTCGAGTCCGCCGTAAATTGGCCCGATGGCTTCGCGAATACTGATCTTATCGCCGGAGGCATTGTGGGCAAATGCCGGTCCGAGTCCATGGCAAATTTCATGCATGATCGTGCCCAGCAGATAGCCTTCTCCGGAAGCCATTCCCGCCTGGGAGGCTGGCATCATATAACGCGCCAGGGGCAAGATCACATAATTGACGCGCGCACCCATGAAGTTCTTGAAGAACAGCTTCTTGCTTCCTTTCTGTTCATGAACTCGAGGGTCATTCGGCAGATTATCCGCCACTGCTTGATATCCGTGACCCAGATCGCCGGTACGATAGGGCGCGTCCATCACTTCCATCGGAGTTTCGAGCCCGCGCTTTGATGGGCGATCCTGGGCCGGAACCGGCAATGCGTCCTGAATATCGGCGACATACTTGCGGAAAGTCTCGAGTTTGCGGCTTTCTTCTTCGTTACGCACCAGCAGGGAGGCGCCATACGTGGCTTTCACGCCAAGCAACGTGTCGTCATAGGTTTCATATGGCGCAAAGATCAGATCGATCTTGGGATTCTTCAGCTCCAGCCAGGCGACATCGCTTTTGAAATAATCGTCGGACAACAATGCATCGGCGCGCAGCCGTAGATAATTCGCGAAACCTGAGTCAGTGCTGAGATCGGCGGCTTCGCGCAGGTCCTTGGCTGCGGGTTGCAGAAATGAGCGATAAGCAATGTGATAAGGAATCGCGACCAGCAAACCACCGTTCAATGGATCGCCTTGTGAGCGCAGGATCGTGGTCGAGCTATAGATGTCGGCCTTCTGCTCCGGATGGTCTTTTACGTACTGCTCAATCTGGTCTCGTGTGAGTCCCTGTGGGTAAAATCCGCGTCCCAACGGCATCGAAGAAGTCCCCACGAATGGCTCGTCGCCATGGAGCAGATCGAAGCGGGAGCCGTTGATCCAGAGATAGCGGCGAAGGTCGATGTCGTTGGGATTCGTGCTGCCCGCAAGCGACTGATAGAGCTGAAGCGCGTCGGGATCAATTTGCCGCCAGTAAATGTCGTCGACGTACCGGCACGCATCCACCAGCTTCGAAATCATCTTCTGTTCGGGAGCAGTCAATGCGGTGGAGCTAAACGGCAGGTGCACTTGCCGAAATCTTGCCAGCCTTTGCTTGAGGTCAGGGACCACATGCATTTGTGCAGACCGGGCTTGGTTCGCCGATTTTGAAGCTGCGGCTTTCTTGCGGGTTTGTGCCAGCGCAAGAAAAGAAATGCTTAGAACTACAATCCCCAGAACAACCCCACGAGTTTTCATCGTGAAGCGGATTCTAGCAGCAAACGTTTTCTTTACTCTTTTCTGCTGTGGTTCTTTTTGCCGCCATGAACTTCTGAGTATCATGTTTTTGTGGGCCGGCATTCCTCTTCTCCGCAGACACTTCTGATTGACGCTGATGACACCCTTTGGGAAAACAATGTCTATTTCGAACGCGCCATTGCCGATTTTATTTCGTTTCTCAATCATCGCGAACGCACGCCCGCCGAGGTCCGCGAGATTCTCAACGACGTCGAGCGGGAATGCATTGTCAGTCATGGATATGGATTACAGAGCTTCGCGCACGCTCTGGTGAAGACCTTCGAGCGCCTTTCGGTCGAGCCGCTTACTGCAGCCTTGCACGAAACCATTCACGGCTTCGCCAACGCCATCGCGGAACAACCGGTGCAAGTTCTCCCTCGGGTTCCCGAGACATTGGAATACCTCTCTTCTAGACGTCATCAACTCATTCTGGTCACCAAGGGTAACCTTAAAGAGCAATCTGGCAAAGTGCAGCGATCAGGGCTGAAGGAGTACTTTTCGGCGGTTGAGGTCGTTGCCGAAAAGCACGTGCCGGAGTATCGCGCGATTGTGGGGCGCTACGAGCTCGCGCCGGAGCAAACGTGGATGGTCGGCAACAGCCCCAAGTCGGACATTAATCCCGCCTTGGGCGCAGGTATCAACGCTGTTTTTGTTCCTCACGATGACACCTGGGTTCTGGAGCACGAAGAACTAGCGACTCCGCAACCGCCTGGGCAATTGCTAGTGATATGCAACTTTGCGGAATTAAGCGATCACTTTTGAAACGGCAGCCGCAAATCACCAAAGTTATTTCGAAGCTGTATCCTCTTTGACGCCGCTCGATTTCAGCCGATCGAGCGCCTTCTGAGCGTCAGCCGCGAAAGGACCATGAGGCAAGATTTTCAGATACTCCTGGTAGTGTGTCGCCGCTTCTTGCGCGTATCCGGTCATTTCCAGAGACTCCCCGAGCCGGAAATTTGCCACGGCATCGTTGGGCTTATAGAACAGCGCTTCTTTATAACGCTCGATTGCGGCGCGATAATTCTTCTTCTTAAAATAAAAATCTCCTACTTCCACGTCCTTGGCGGCCATGTGCGGGTCCCAAGGATGGAGTTCCTGCACGTCGGACGCGGCGTCCTTAGCATCCGAAACGGCCGCGCCGCTCGTGGGATGGCTCTTTTCATCATCTTTGGGAGGGCTCAGGTCAACGCGAGTGTCTTTGCTGGAACTCTCCTCTGAGGCCCTTGCGCTCGACTCAGACTTGTCTTGCTGCTCGTCCGACTGGGCCGAGGCTGAGAGGATTGCTAGCCAAACTGTGGCAACGCGAGCAATGACCAGGAGAACTTGACGCATGGAACTATTTTAACCCGGGCCCTTCCTCTAGCAGTCTCCGCTGGCTGTCCAAAGGCACGGCTTTCGCCGCGTGTAGAGTGCGTGAGAACCTGGTGCCGTCCCTTCGGGACTCGGGGTGTTGTTCCACTTACCCACCGCTCACGCCGGTGGGCTAACGAATCCCGCCCGCGTTGCGGGCTACACATGAAAATCTTAGACTACCTGCGGTCGCGCAACCGAGTTCTCACGCACACACTGAAGCTCATCAGGATAGGTTCAGTAGGCCGTGCCCCTTTCAAGAGCGCATCTGAACATGTTCTGGCGGTGGGAACTCCGGGGACCTTCAGACAAAAAAAGGCCGTTCCACGGTTATGGAACGGCCTGTTGGCGAAGTCCTCCGGGGAGGAGGGAAACTCTACATCGAAGGCGGAGCCGGATTGCCACTGGCGCTCGGCTGCTGCGGCGCTGCTCCGGTCGTGTTCGTCATGAGACGAACATTCACACGGCGGTTTGCGGCGCGGCCTTCACGGGTCTTGTTTTCCTCGACGGGCTTGTCTTTACCCAAGCCAATCAGGTAAATCTTGTGGGCCGGAATGTTGTACTTCGATCCGAGATACTGGATCACGGAATCGGCCCGGCGTTCGCTAAGGGAATAGTTGTAATCGGCCGGCCCAGTCGAATCCGTGCCGCCTTCAACAGTGATGATGTAGCCCTTGGTGTTCGGCACGGTTTCACCCAACTTGTCCAGCTCTTCTTTGGCCTGCTTCGTCAGGAAATCCTTGTCGAAACCAAAGTGAACGGCGGTCTCACTCACCGTTTTGTAGTTATCCAAATTGGCAACAGCGTCCGAGAGCACGTCGACGCGGTGAACAGCGTTGTCGGCCGACTGTTGGGCTTGTGCAGCCTGCTGGCCAGCGGCTTGCGCCTTCTGGTCGGCAGCAGCAGCCTTGCTATTTACATCCTGAATGCCGGCCTGGGCGCGGGCATCGACGTCCTTGATCGACTTGCTGTTCTGTGCGGTCAGGTCGTCGAGCTCATTGGTTTTGTTGATAATCGGCGTGGTCTCTTGTTTAACGTAGTTCTTGCTGGCGCAGCCGACCGTCGCCGCCATGCTTGCTGCCAGCGCGATGACTAAAGAAGCGCGATTCATGTGTGGAGGACTCCTTCCTCTCTTATATTTGCAAAAACCTCGGCAACAGCAACTATGAAACTCTGTGCCTGGAATCCAGTACGCTGGGGCGAACTGGATTAACCCTGGTCCCGTCTGTATCACGGGCGGCTTCCTCAGCCACTTTGGACTTAAGCACGAGGGATGCCAAGCTTGTCCTGTGGCCAAACGTACCGTAACCCGCTCACCAGACAAGGCTTAGATGCTGCTGCAGGATTATCCCGATGCTTGGACACGCCCAGAGTTGAGGAAAATTTATACGGTCGAAAGCAATTCCGCAGTTCGTGCTTGACCATTACAGGTCCGCGTCTCGGATTCCGTTTTCGGAAGGACGCCAGCAGAGGACAGCAAAACCCGTACGCTACTCGCTTTCGCCAACGTTCATGTTCCGTGTGCTCGCCGCTTCGTCGAGTCAGCTAAAGATCATCCACTAAAATAGAGTAGTTCCCCGAAGCGAAATGGATCTCCAGCAGAAAATCCGTTCAATCCCCGCCTCCCCGGGCGTGTACCTGTACAAGAACGCCGAAGGTCAGGTGATTTATGTAGGCAAGGCTAAGAGCCTGCGTCACCGGGTCAGCTCCTACTTCCACCAGGGCCGGGTGGCAGATGCCAAGACGGGGACTCTCCTGCGCGAAGCGGTCGACGTGGATTACATCGTTGTAGCCAACAACAAGGAGGCGCTGGCACTTGAAAATCACCTGATCAAGCAGAAGCAGCCTCGGTTCAACATTCTGCTTCGGGACGACAAGACTTACCCATATGTGAAACTCACGCTAGGGGAGCGTCTTCCTAGAGTGTATGTGACTCGCCGCCTGCGCAAGGACGGCAGCGCGTATTACGGCCCGTACTTTCCAGCCAACTTGGCCTACCGAATAGTGGACCTGATCCATCGAGACTTCCTGGTCCCGTCCTGCAATGTCGATTTGACTCGATATCATCCGCGCCCGTGTTTGCAGTATTACATCGGGCGCTGTCTTGGCCCCTGCGTAGAAGGCCTGACCACGCCAGAGGCGTACCAGGAAGCCGTTCGGGACGTGAAGCTGTTCCTGGAAGGGCGTCAGAGCGATTTGTCGAAGTCTCTGCGCGATCGCATGGCCCGTGCCGCCGAAAATCAGGAGTTCGAGCGAGCAGCCAAGTACCGCGACCTGATCTCAACCGTTGAACAATTACATGAAAAACAGCGAATCGCAGCAGTCGAAGGAGATGACGCGGACGTTTTTGGATATCACTTTGAGAATGGAATGCTGGCGGTGAATCTTTTTCACATGCGCGGTGGACGCGTACTGGATCGCCGAGAGTTCTTCTGGGAAGACCTGCCAGAATTCGAGACGAGTTCGGACGAAATTGGAGGCAATAAACGTGTAGGGACGGGCGTCCACGCCCGTCTGGTCGAGCAAAGCTCGACATCTGCCTTCAATCCCGGCGAATTCTTTTCGTCATTGCTTACGCAGCTCTACATTGGGCAGCCGTATGTTCCCCGTAATGTTTATATCCCCGTGGATTTTGAAGACCGCGAAATGCTGGAGGAACTGCTTTCTGAGCAATTGGCGGGCGAGGGCGCCCGCCCCACACGAGTCCACATTCTGGTTCCGTCGCGCGGCGAAAAACGTTCCCTCATTGATCTTGCGTCCAATAATGCGAAGCAGCTTTACGACCAGCGCTTCCGTGTGATGAAGCCGAACGCGCGCGCCATTCAGGAGGCTTTGCAGGACGCGTTGGCCCTGCCTGATCCACCGCGCCGGATTGAGTGCTTCGATATTTCCCACATTCAGGGTGCGGAGACCGTCGCATCCATGGTCGTTTGGGAAGACGGCCGAATGAAAAAGTCAGACTACCGGAAATTCATCATTCGCACGGTGGAAGGTGTGGACGACTTCGCGTCGATGCGCGAAGTGGTCACGCGGCGGTATAAGCGCATTCAGGATGAAAAGAGGGAAATGCCAAGCTTGATTCTGATCGACGGGGGCCTGGGACAGCTTCACGCCGCAGCAGAGGCCCTCGCGTCGCTCCAGATCATCAACCAGCCGCTGGCCGCAATCGCCAAGCGGGAAGAGATCATTTACGTGTTTGGGCAGGAAGACGAGCCCGTGGTGCTGGATCACCATTCGCCAGTGCTGCACCTGGTGCAACTCATTCGCGACGAAGCTCACCGTTTCGCCGTAACCTTCCACCGAAAACGCCGGCAGATTCGTGACCGTTCAACCGAGCTGCGGGAAGTCCCCGGCGTAGGCGAACGCACTACGCGGCGTCTGCTCGAACACTTCGGCAGCTTGCAGGCGGTGAAGCAGGCGGATGTGGCGGCATTGTCAGCGGTGGTTACAAGGAGCCAGGCCGAGGCGATCCTCCAGCATTTTCAGAAACAGCCTGTTTCCTAAATTGCTTCTAGAATCGCTGCTCGGCGGGACTCCGGGACAATTTCGCGAAGAGTCTCGGCAGGAAAACTCCTGGCTAACTCCAGCGCGCTTTCCAACGGAGTCTTCTCGCTTCGCAGCAGCGCGATCTGCACTTCACGTCGCTGCGACCATTTCGCGTGCACGCTGACAGCGACGAAGAGAGACTCGGCAGCGTCGTGTTTCATCAGTGCTGTTACGACCGAATTCTCAACGAGACGTGAGTTGTCGAGGGCCGCCGCAAGAACGCGTGGATCGGCGTCGTGCAATAGGGCTGCGGCGACTCGTCCCGAGGCGCGCCGGGCCAGCGAGATTCTTTCGCCTGCTGACAGCGATTCAAGCCGGTTCACTATCTGTTCTTCAGCGACTCGCTTTATGTCAGCGGCCACGGCTGGCGTGAGTGTCACCTGCATCAGGTCGAATGTGAACAGGCGTCGTAATGCCGGGATCGAAATGTGCCGCGGAGTGCGCGGATGGGTCGCGAGCGCGAGCATAACTTTGCGGCTCTTCGCGGCGCTTGGACTCTTGCTGATCAGCGCCAAAGTCTGGGCGGTAACGTCGAGATGCTGCAGACACGCGAGCGCCTCATCTTCGGTCAATTGCGCGGACTTCCGAAGGTCCTCAATAGAGTCCGGGTGTGCAGGACCGGTGTTCTTGCTCGAGTTGGATTCCCTATTCAAGATTCGTTGCCGAAAATGTCGACGTGCAAGGCGAGCCGAGCCCGGTCCCCTTCTACTCGCGGCTGACTCTACTGATGTCTTGCCGCTGCTGCTGCGAAGCCTCGCCTTGCCCGACTCAGCGCTCCGCGGGCGGGATTGATGGTCTGAGAAGGGAACACGACCTGCGGTTTGCTACGTCGCAGCTCGCTTATCAAGGATTTCCTGACTTGCGCGCAGCTCCCTAAAACGCCTCCGTGAGTGGCGACCGGAACCTCCTCGGAATTCGCGAACAAGCGCTGGATCACAATTCCAGTCACGCCCGCGAGTTCAAAGCCTGCTTGCTCCAGAACTTTCGTGGCGAGCCCGTCCCCGTGATCGCCGGCCGCCAACACCGCTGGAACCAGGGCTGCGAAGTCAGGCGCGGGATTTGCATTGACCTTAACGATGAACTCGTCCACATCTGCTGCTCCGAGCTCAGCCATCAGCTCGCGAAGCAGCCCCGAATCGTCTCCGCGGTCACGCGCGCGCAATGCCGCCCGGATTGCCTCGGCCCCAATCCAATAACCTGAGCCTTCATCGGAAATTGCGTGCCCCCAGCCGCCGGCTCGCGATGTCTCTGCTTCGCCATTGCGACCGTATGCAATCGAACCAGTTCCCGCGATAACCAACACCCCAGGCCCGTCGCCAAAGGCATCTTCAAATGCAACCTCTACGTCGCCAACGACTTCAACCTCGCCCGCGACGATGCTCGAGATCAACTCCCGCATGATGCAAGCAATTTCGGGACGGGCAGATCCCGTCACTCCAGCGCAAGTCCTGGCAATCTGTCGTGGAGAGATTCCCGCCTCAACACAGGATTCGTGGATTGCAGCAGCCAGGGAGTCCCGCGCACACGCTTCACCGACCCGCTGAACTTTGCAGCTGGATGAACTGCCACTCCCAAGCAATGAATTCTCATCACCAACAACGCAGCGGGTCTTGCTCCCGCCGCCGTCAATTCCGAGGAAGAAGGACACCAAAAGATTTTAACCGCGCCGAGTTCGCAAAGTCAGCGCAAAGATCGCAACGAAGAGCACGTGGACTGCAGTATTCTCTGCGCTCTTCGCCTTTCTTTGCGTTCTTCCCCTTAGCGTACTTCGCGGTTAAAAACTCTTGTTTGGGTTTGCTTGCGAATGTTTTGGACTCTATTGGGAGCGCACCACGAGCGTTCCTGCGATCATGTCATGCAGTGCCTGTTTGCGCTCAGTGAATCCGGCCATGATGTAGCCGATCAGCAGAGCCATCCCTGAGACATACTTGGCAAAATGGCGGCCAGTGGCCCTGGGGAAGGAAATACGCCGGCCCTCCAGGTCTGTGACTTTCAGCCCCAAAGCCATCTTCCCCACAGTTGCTTGCTTCGACGAACTCTCCATGGCAGCTTCGTAGATCCAACCTGCGCACGAGCTAAGAACGAAGCTCACAACGCCGTTGACGATATGCACACCGATACCCGGCATGCTCACAGCGCCTCCCGCAAGCCCGATCGTGACACCAATCATGAGCGACACTGGCCAGATCACAACTCCAACAAGGATTCCGTCAATCACAGCCGCAACAAACCGTAGCCAGAACCCGCCATATTGAACTCCGGGCATCGGCGCTGCATAGACTGGCGGCGGTGGGACCTGCCAGGCCGGACTCTGCGGTCGTGGAGAGATTTCAGGAGTCTCTGGGGGCGGAGGCTGAATCTCGCTGGAAAACGGAGTGCCGCAATTCGCGCAGAATTTGGCCAGCGCGGAATTTTGCGTTCCGCATCGATTGCAGTAAATGGCGCCGTCGGTCATGAGCGGTGAATCATAAATACGGCGCGCCATTCCTGTAAAGCCATTTCGTCTCTCGATAAAACTGTGTTTCAGCAGGATCGCGTTTTCATCAGATGGGTCAGAAGCTCTCGTCTAGCGCGATCTGCTGCACCATGTCATCGAGTTTCTGCTGCTCTTGACTCTGTTTCTGCTGTAGGTCGGCGATTTCTTTGTTCAGCGCGCTCAGGCGGTCTTCCTGAGAATCAAGTTGCTTGGTGTAGCGCTGTAGCAGCGCCTTCTCTTCGGCGCTGCCTTTCAGCGCCTTCATGTTCTCGCGGATGCGCGCCTGGTCTTTGTTGATGGCGCCCAGTTCGTGCTGGCGAGACTCGACTTGCGATTGAATCCTGCTGATGGCGTCCTTTTGGTCCAGTACGCGACGGAACGCCTGTTGCAAGGCCGGGGTCATGCGGTTCTCAACTGAGAGCACTTGTATCTGATCGTCAGTCAAATCGCTGAGTTGCGATCTGGTCTCTTCCGGATGAAATTCTTTGACCGTGAGCTCACTCGTTTTGGCTGGTGCAACCCTAACGCGGAAGCGGTAGTGCGACGTTGAGGTTTCTTCCGGCTTGTCGCCCTCGATCAGTTTCCATCCGTTGCGGACGGGATGCTCTATCACCACTTGCCGCGGCATCGTATCGGAGTTGCGGACCGAATATTTCACCTTGTTTCGTTGCTCTCTCGAGATGAAGATCACGCCTTTAGCAACGCGGATATGGCTCACGGGTTTATCCTTGAAGTCCGATTGCGACGTAACTAGCACCGCCATATCGGCGGCATAGGAGAGCAGTCGCCGTTCGTCCGGATGCACGGTCTCGATCAGGCCCTCACCCGCAAATGTTCCACTGTCAATGATGTTGAATGTGCCGGAATCGAGAGTTTGACCGCTGGCGTTCCTGATCCACAGGGCTCGCAATGCCCGCTGCAGGCCATTCGCCGACCAGAGAGTAACTTTCTCTGCCTCGATTCGTGATTGCAGGATGGGAACCAGCGCTGATTGGTTTTTGCCTAGGGTAATGTTCTGTTTGAGGTTGTACTCGAAATAATCGCCGAGGTCTTTACTCTCTGCCGCTGGCTGAAGTTGGGCATATTGCTCGAATCGATCAAATGAACGAGACTCCTTCGAAGCCATTCCCATCTCCTCGTCGGTCAATGCCTTACGCGGCTTAGCGGCGGGACTGTTGCTGATCACTCCTCCAATACTCAACTGCCCGCCAGCCACTCCGCCACCGACGCCGTTGACTATAGACGGAGAAGGCGCGTTCAGCTCCGCGTTCATCGTCGCCTCATGCGTTTGCGGCGTCAGCATAGCTGATTGCGGCGGCGCGATAACCGGTCGCCTCGCGTAATAAGGCTGCGAAATGTCTTCCACAAAGGACTGTGGCGAACCCGCGATCAGTGACAGTTGCACATCTTTCCAATCCTCGCCGATGGTGTTGTCCACAATTGCCCAGCCCTGCAAGAGCGGCTTCTCGTCGGGTTTTTGCGGCAGGATGATGCGATATGTGCTCTTCCAAACCGGGACCTCGCTGATGTAGCTGACGAATAGGTCGCGATCCCCATTTCCGGTGTCGGAGATCGTCATCCGCCGCAGATCGCGGGCACGTGAGGAGCTGACCAGATTCAGGTAGCGTCCAACCTCGTCGTTCAAGTCGTGCTCGGCAAGCCGAACCGAAACCGCCGGGCTCAACTCAAAATTACGCATCTCACCCGAATCGCTGACAATCGAGAACTCGGTTGCGTGATAAGTCGTGCCCGAGTCGGTCGTCCTGTCTTCTTGTTCGACGCTAAGTAGCCTGCCACTGACGGTCTCGCCCTTACTAAGGACATCAACTCGTGCGCCGCGCAGAGCCGAAAGAAAATCAGTACGCGTCACCTGCTCGCCAAACGGCAGACGCAGCGCTTTCAGCCGCTCATCCAGCGGCGCAATGGAGTTGTAGCGCACCCCAGAAATTCGCCCGTCGCCGAGGTCTACCACCGTAAGCGACTTGAGAACGTCATTGAGTTGCGCGGTGGTGAAGTCGATTCCCAGGTCCTGATTGCCGTGAACCCGCGCGGAGTGCTCAAAGTACCCGACTCCATTCTTGTAGAGCACCACGCGTTTTACGGGTAATCGCGAAGAGTCGTCATAGGCAGTAGTGCGTACATCCGCTTGCACAGGGTCTAGAGTTTCGGCCTTCTGTGCGTAAGAGAAGGCTGTACATGTGAAAAAGACAAGGGACACCCAACGTTGCCTGCGCAGTTCGCACCTCCCACGATAAACGGCACTCAGTTAGAAGAACGTCGAGTATGAATAATCTTGCGATGGGAACAGCAGGTGCATTGGTTGCTCGGCCATTAGTGTAGGGCTCTCCGCTTGCAAATGGGATGAACCGCGCTTAATTCCGCCCGCTAGTTATTGGACAACGGCGCAGCCACCGCGGTTCCCTGTACGGGCGTCGCCCAAAGGCCATAGTTGTCTGCCAACGCCGGTAACTATAGTCACGTTGATTAACTACTAAATTGTGCTTACATACTGATAAGGACGTTTCCGTCGTAGGCTGGGCCTTAGTTGGGTCAAGGATCTTAAGATGGGCGATGGCAAGCAACAACTGAAGGCTCTGGGGCTGCGTTTTGCCCGTGCCTTGCAGATGACTGTCAAGACGGCGGGGATGTTCACGATCGAGCACCAGAGCGTGGATCGTCCCATCCTGCAAAGCTTTCAATTCCTTAATACTCTGCTCAAGGAAGCTGGCCAGTTCACCTTCGGCTTCGTCGACAACCAGATTATGCTGAATAATCTGTTGACGGCGGATCCTTCCCTGCGCCAGCTGGAGACGGATTTTCTCAAGCGCGGAATTGCGGCCGTGACCTTCGAACCGGGACTGACCCTGGGCCGGTATAAGAAAATTGTCAGCTTGCTCTCGGTGCATGCCAAGGTGATCGAGGATGCGGGTGGGCTGCTGAGTTTCCTCGATCAAAACGAGGTCGAAGGCGCGCGAATCCTGCCCGCGGCCAAGAATCAGAAAAAGGACGAGCACGGGGACACAATCATTGAGACGGATTCCGAGGCCTACATTCTTTCCAAGCAGATGGCGGCTGAAGACACGCCGCGAGATTTTCTCGACTCAATCGATGCTTTGTTGGAGTCGGCTTGTTTCGATCCATCCACACGCGCCGACGTTCTCTCCAATTTAGCGGCAAGAGGAATTGACGGATCGGGATACGGGGTTCCGGTGGGGATGCCGAACCTGGTTGTTGTCAAGGATGGTGAAACCGTGGTGCCCGTCTCCGGTGCATCGGGCATAGGGGGCGACGGCCTGGGTACCCAGGGCGGATCTGGATCTTTCCACCACGGAGCGACCAGAGGCGGGAGCGACTCGACGGCTCCTGATCTGCATTCCGGAACAAGTGGGGGACCAGTTCATGCAATTTGGAGCGGCGTCGGTGTTCCCCTTGGCGGGGGGCCTCAGGGACGCAGCCTCGACGCGGCTTCGGGTGAAACCTTCGCGGCATCCGGTGGCTCGTCCGGCTTCGGAGTGGCCGCTGCACTCAGCAAAGAGCAGTCACGCCCGGACCAGGGCAGCTTTATGGATTTGGTGGAGTCTTCGGTCCAGCGCTCGCTGCTGGACGAAAGGAGTAATCCGCACAGGTCATATTCATCGTTGGCGCGAATTTTGCGCAATATGGGAGTCGACAAGATTCTGACGCATTTTCCAGCCGAGCGTCGCGAAGAACTCAACAGTCTGCCGCCCGAACAGTTGGCCGCTGAATACATTCAAGAGACGGCACTGCAACTGGCCGGCGCGAAGCTGAAGGCTGCCGGGGGAAGCGCGAACAAGCTCCTTATCGAAGAAGATGTGGTTCGCGTCCTGGCGCGAAGCTTGCAGGCCACGCAAATGGCTGACCGGCTGGCGCAAAAACTTTCAAAATTCATTGAGGATTTCGCTGTCCCGCCGCATATTCAAGAGAAGATCCGTGAGGAACTGCGGTGGACGTCGCTGAATAACAGCAAGAAGTATGTCCGCCTGCTCGAAATCAAACATTATTCCGCGGTCGAGTTCCGCCGCCTCATGGATCTCTTGAAGGAGCTGGTGGCGCATAGGGAAATCGACCGCGCCACAGAGCTAGCGACTCACTATTTTGATTTCCTTGACGAAGAGCTTGTGCAGATCGATGTGACTGAGTTGAGCCGGGTGCCGGAGCTCATTCGCAACATTCCTCTGGCACACGTTGGATTTGCATCGAAAACTGTACAACGGCTGGCGCGGACACTGCTGAGGGAGGACGTTCCGGAGTTGGTTCACGTTCAGGCGGCAAGCGCATTAGCGGTCCTGTCACAATCGATCGCAGCCTTTGAAGATTTCCAGGACGTGGTCGCCATCGGGATGTCGCTTGAGAGTTCGATACATAGAAATCCTGAAAAGCACGCCAAGTGCTGCGTTACCGCCCTGAGTCGCTTGCTGCCGGAAGCCGCGATCGAGCGCACTATCGAGCTTTTTCTGGTTCAGCGGACCGACCCCGCGTGGGCCAGAACTGCCGCCAGGCTGTTGCGCTTCGCCGCTCCCGCCAGTATTGAGAGTGTTTTCAAACATTTAATTCAGGAGCCGGAAGCAAAAAATCGTTTGGCGCTAGTGCGTCTGGTCGGTCAGCTAGGACGGGGAAGCATTGAAATAGCTTACCGGTACCTGGGTGACGAGCGATGGTACGTCGTGAGAAACATTTGTAGCGCACTGGCGGAGTTGAAGGACCCCGACTTGGCCGATCACATTGTCCCTGCGCTCGAGCATCCGGACGCGCGTGTGCAACAAGCCGCTCTTAAGGCACTGGTCAACAGCCGGACTGTTCGAGCAGCGCCGGTTTTGGCGGCGTCGCTTCCCAAGCTTGCGCCCAAGGTGCTTGATGAGGCCCTTGATGAGCTTATGTTCTTACGGCACGTGAAAACCATCTCTGGTCTGGAGGAATTCGTCATTGTCGGCAGCGGAAACCTGGCCTCCGCGCGAAAGGGAATTCAGGTTTTGGCCTGCATTGATGATGACGAGGCCCTGCACGCATTGCTGAGACTATTTCGGACTGAAGCGTTGGACAGCAGAATTCGGCGGATGGCCCTCGATGCCATTTGCAAAAATCCTTCTCCACTAGCTGTGCAGTTGTTACAGGAGCTTGCCGCGACTCGTGGCCCTCTCGCAGAGATTGTCCGCGGCGAACTCAAGAAGCTCGATACCGTCTAATCATTTGCAACTGGAGTTAGGACGGAGTTCCCACAGTCTGGGCGCTGGCCTTGGTTTTGAAATCACGTAGCGATAGCTCAATGCCCCCGAATTCGGGGTGCTCGTTGTGATCGAGAGTAAAGGCAATGTCCAGGAGATCTCCCGGCAGCAGCTTTTCCTGTGCAACGCGTTCCGCCAAGCGCCAGCCGACGGCGTTGTGAGTGAGGGAGCGCCGCCATCCATTCGACGGGGCGCTGTTCGGACCGGGCGTCATTCTCAAGCGCACATGCTTGTCTTTCAAAACTCTTGGTGGAGCGGCGAGGCGCGCAGCGCTCGCGCAAAAGACTGGTTCCGGATTGCCTGCGCCAAAAGGTTCCAGCTTGCGCAGAACGTCGAATAGCTGTGGAGTAATCTCTTCCAGCGGCAGCTCGGCATCGATATTCAAGATTGGCTCAAAATCGGCGAGGCACAGGTGTGCGCGCGCGTACCTATCCAACTGCAAGCGTAGTTCGGGCACACGGGAGGACGGCAAAGAGAATCCCACAGCGTGCGCATGGCCTCCGTAGCGCGTGAACAGAGCCCCGCAATCCTCGAGCGCATTCAGAAGATGGAACGCTGGAATCGACCTTCCCGAACCGTGCGCGTCTTCTCCATCACGAGAAACTATCAGCGTGGGGCGACCGTAGCGTTCCACAACACGCGTCGCAGTGATTCCAATAACGCCACGATGCCATCCATCGCCGTCGATGACCATGCAATACGAGTCTCTCAATACCACGTCTTCTGCCAGCCGCTGTTCGATGGCATCGACAATTCTCCGCTCCTCCTCCTGACGCTCGCTGTTCAGCTTGTCTAGATGCGCGGCAATTTCTCGGGCACGCGGCATTTCCTTCACGCTGAACAACTCGATCACATCGCGCGCAATGTCCATTCGTCCAGCCGCATTGATTCTGGGCGCGATCCGGAATGCCACTTCACCCGAATTCAGCGGTTTGCCACCCAGTTGCGCCACCTCCAGCAGCGCTTTCAAGCCCGGGTTCACAGCCGTGCGCAAAGCGTTCAGCCCTAAACTTGCAAGGACGCGATTTTCTCCAATCAGGGGAACGGAATCCGCGATAGTGGCAATGGCCGCGACCTTCATGAATGAGAGCAGCAGTTGTGATTGGTCGCGGTGCGCCAGCCTTCGCTCCATCAGAGCTTGTGCAACTTTGAATGCGATGCCTGCGCCGCAGAGAGACTTGCAAGGGTATGCACATCCGGGCTGGTTAGGATTGACGACTGCGAACGCATTGGGCAGACCGTCGCTGCCAGGAAGGTGATGGTCTGTAATGATAAGGTCCACGCCTGCGCGGCGTGCGCTTTCTGCCGCGGCAAACGCGCGAGTGCCAGAGTCGACGCTGATTACGAGACGAATGCCGGCCGCTGCAGCGCGCTCGATAACATCTCCCCGCAAATCGTAGCCTTCGCGAATGCGGTGCGGAACGTGGAAATCGGCTGCGCCGCCGCAGAGCTCGATTGCGGTTTTCAGGATTACGACGGCGGTCGTGCCATCGACATCGTAATCGCCATAGACCAGGATTCCTTCTTTACGCTCGATCGCTGCGTCGAGCCGGTCGATGGCCACTCTCATCCCGGTCATCAGGTACGGCGAGTGGAGGTGAGCTAGCGTAGGAGACAAGAAGACTGCTGCCGTCTCAGGAAGGCGAATTCCGCGCAGGAGCAACAGTCGGGCGAGTGTGGTGCGGGACAGGGAATCGGGAATCGGCAAGGACAGACACGAAAGCGCGTCCGCCAGCGCTTGCACGCTCTGCGGATCAGTTTGTCGGAGATTCCAGCGCACGCCTAAGGCTCGTCGTCCGCTCCGGAGCCGTCGATGGCGATTCCGCCGAAGTCCTCGGACACTTCGACCAGGCGCTGGTAGTGGTCATACCATTCCGTCGAGGCTTCGTAGAGCATCATCATGCCTTGGAAAGCAAAGCCAAGTTGCACAAACCCGGTCTTGCCGAGATACGTGCGCAGCCAGCGGGCGTCTTCGATGTCTTCATCGCTGGTGAATTCCGCGTTGCTCAGGCGCTGGATCATGCCCTCGAGCTCTTCTTTTTCCAGCTGCCAGGAATCCATTGTCAAAAATGGGGAACCCGCGGTCTTCGCAAGCTCCACAAAGTCTTTCCAGCCTTCAGCGGCATCGTCGCCCACCTTCCACATGACAGTCTGAACTTCCTCGTGATCGACGTAACCGGGAAACCGGCGCATGCCGTGGCCTTCAATGAAGGCCACCATGTCATCTTTCAGGGTCGCTAGATTGTCCGGCAGATCGGGCATGGCCAATGCAGCATTGTATGCCAGTTAGCTCTCAGCCGTCAGCTATCCGCTGTCAGGAAAAGCTCTCCTAAATTTGGCAAGATCCGTTTTCCTGACGGCTGATAGCCGACGGCTGGCAGCTGTTTTCCTGTGCTAAACTATTTTTTTCACTCCAACTCCCAACCGACATGCTGCTTTCGAAAGAATATGTGGGCTATCTGGCCCGCGAAACCGTCAAAAGACTGGCTGCCTCTGAGTTCATAGAAACCAAGTCCCTTCCGGCAGTTACGGAGAAAGTCCACGCCGCAATGCTGGAGGAGCTCGCGCTCGAGGATCGCATCAACGATGAAGTGCGCGTCATCCTCGAAGCTTATTCCGACGAGATGCGCAACACTGGCGCCAACTACCAGGAAATGTTCCGCAAAGTGAAAAACGAGCTGGTGCGCAAGTATAAGGCGGTGCTATGAGGCTCAGCCGCGACAAGGTCAACAAAGTTGCGCACGTGGTCACCGACGCGCTGGCTGGTATAGATGAAGTCGATTTTGTCGAAGATCGTAATACTATTCGCTTGGAAGTGCGAAAAGTTCTTGAGGATTTGCTGAATCAGGAAGCAAGAATCGACCAGTCGGCACGTCAAAAGATAGAAAGTCAAAAAAGGACCATTCTTGAGGGCAGCCAGGAGTGGGACATCCTTTACCGCAAATACTACAACGAAGAGGTGAAGAAGCTCGGAATGTGAGCTTCTCAATACGGCTCGATTCGAGAAGCCACCCCGCCTACGCGCCAGCAGACAGCTTGTGCGCATTCTTAGCTTGCGCGATTCCATACTGGCGGATTTTATAGAGCAGCGCTTTGTAGCTGATCTGAAGCAATGCAGCTGCTTGTTTGCGATTCCAGTTGGTTTCGTCAAGCGCTTTGGCGATGGCTTCGGCTTCGGCTTCGTCTTTGGCGCTGCGGGCTAAAGATTTAAGTCCCCCGGTCGGCTCTGATCCGTTGTTGCGAACTGCCGGTTCGAAGTGTGCTCCTGAACCGTCGGTGCGAGGCTGCAATTCGTTGATGGCCAGTTTCTCATCGCCTAACACCAGGTAGCGCTTAACAAAATTGTTGAGCTCACGCAAATTTCCCGGCCAAGGATAGTTTGCGCACGCCGTCAGCAATTCAGGAGAGAGGGTAAGCGGAGGACGGGCATATTGCTCCGACATCTGCGTCATGAAATGCTTCAGCAGGACCGGAATCTCTTCCTTGCGCTCGCGCAGCGGTGGAATCTGCAACGTGAAAGCATTTAGGCGATAGTAAAGATCCTCGCGCAATTGCTTGTTTGCCAGTGCTTCCGGAATATTGATATTGGTTGCTGCCAAGATTCGGACGTCCACTTTAACCACGGACCGACTGCCTAATCGCGAGAACTGCTGGTCTTGCAACACATGCAGCAGTTTGGCCTGCAGCGAAGGCGGCATTTCGCCAATTTCGTCTAGGAGAATAGTTCCTTTGTTACAGATCTCAAACTTGCCTGGCTTGGCGTGATTAGCGCCCGTAAACGCTCCTGCTTCGTAACCGAAAAGTTCACTTTCCAAAAGGTCGGCAGGTACTGCCGCGCAATTCACTTTCAAGAACATCCGATGCGCGCGGGGCGATAACTTGTGGATCAGCCGGGCCATGACTTCTTTCCCGGTGCCACTCTCGCCGAGCATCAAGACTGGAATATCAACGTTGGCGACGAGCGCGGCCTGCGATCGCAGCTTGCGCATATTCGGACTGGCGGCGACAAAGAACGTGTCCTCACTGAGTTCCTCTACTTCACCAATGTAATTCTGCTGATTGGTGCCGAGGCACTGGTCGATAACCGCATCGAGTTCAGCCTTCTGAAAAGGCTTGGTGATGTAATCCGTCGCTCCAAGACGAATCGCCTGGACGACTTTCTTGGTGTCATTGACGCAGGAGAGCATTACCACCTTTGCGGTCGGCTGCAATTTGCGCAACGCTTCGAGCGTTTCGAGACCATCGATGCCCGGCATCAGCAAGTCGAGCAAAACCAGGTCCGGGCTCAGGCCTTTCTGCACACGGTCGAGCGCTTCTTCGCCCGTCGAAGCGGTCTCCACGACATGATCGTCGACTTCGAGCAGCGTTCTGATATACCGCAACATTCCAGGTTCGTCATCGACTAGCAGAATCTTGGCTTTATCGCTCATTTATCTTTTTCCTTCGGAATCAGTGGCAGGAGGCTTCAGCGGAATAATGAAAGAGAACTTGCAGCCCGCGCCGGGCTCGCTTTCTACCCAAATCTTGCCCCCCATACCGTGCACCAGTCGACGCGCGATGGCGAGCCCCAGTCCCATGCCTTCCGATTTCTCATTGGTCGGCAAACGGAAGAAATCATCGAAGATTTCCAAGTGATATTCCGGTGGGACTCCTGGTCCCGTGTCCGAAACACTGATCTTGACCGAGTTGGGGTGTGCGAGCGGGCGCCGCCGACGCTCCTGGGCAATGGCCGCCTTGCTGAGGCTGCGACGCTCCCACATGTATGGCTCTGCATGCAGCCACACCGTGCCAGCAGCCGGAGTGAACTTCGACGCATTTTCCAGAAGATTTGAGATGATCCGTTCAATCTTAGGGGCGTCAAAAGCAAACTCCTGCACCTTATGGTTGGCCAGAAAATACAGGGCCAGGCCCCTCTCCTGGAATCGCGGCGACCACAAGCGGCAGACCTCAGAGAGACATGCATTGATGTTCCCCAGCTCGAACCTCATCTTCAGTTCGCCGGTCTCAAGCACGCTGAAACTCAGGAAGTCCTGAATGTAACGTTGAAGCCGCTGTCCGTTGGATCGCATGTCGCGCAATACTTCGCGCTGGCGCTCGTTCAGGCCGCCCAATTTCTCACTTTGCAGCAGCTCGACGTACCCGTTCAGAATGGCCAGCGGCGTCTTCAGATCGTGGGCAGCGGAAGCCAGCGCATTCGTCGTTCGTAGATAGCGCTCGCGGAGCTGCGAGTATTCCTGGAGCTCCTGCCCAAGTGGTATTACCATCTCGGTTGGGGCTGACGCCCGGGCCTCGGCTGGCGCTGGTGCTTGCTTAGGCATCGAAGACACTTCCGGCATGGCTAGTCGCAACTTCTTTTGGGGGAGGGGACGGCAGTCAGGCTGGCTCAGAACTGATTACCGCTGCCAGAATGCTAGGGTACAAAGCTGGCCAGTGTCAACCAAAAATGCAAAAGATTGGTCACTTTCGGTAAATGCTTTCCAATCTGCGGGATCGAATAGAACCATGGCCTAGTGGATTCCGACAAATGTTAAAAACCAACTTTGTTGCGTCAATCACCCCGACTTCGGCCAAAACTCGGTGAAAGCGGACTGAAACCCGCGGTTGCTTGCCAATTCGCCCTGTTTGTTTGGCACATAAGGTGCGGTAGCAAACGCGAACTCACCGAAAGGGGCTCGGGTTTGGATCGGCGCATACCAGAGACTGAACGCCGCGAGTGGTTACGACTGCCCCTAGCTATCCCCATTTTTGTCCGCAGTCGAGACCAGAGTGGGAAGGATTTCCTGGAGTTTGCCACCGCGCTGAATGTCTCAGCCGGGGGAGCTTTGGTGGCAGTGCACCGTGTTCTAAAGCCAGCAGCACAGGTTTTGCTGGAAATCCCCAGTGCCCCATTGGCCGCTTCTGCCCCGATACCGAAAACCTCGCGTAATTTGCGGGCAAAAATCGTTCGCGTAACCCATGCGGATGGTTACCACCTTCTGGGGCTCAAGTTCAGCCAATCTTTGCTGCCTTCGCTGCGACATCGCCCTCTGGCGCGAAGGAAAGTTGCTTCTTCGGTGTGAAAGTTTTTTCCTACTGCCTTTACCTGCTTTGGAGTTGCTCGGTCTCTGCGACGCTGACTTTTGAGCTCGCCTGTTCCACACTGTAAACCTATTTCCTTCTGGTACTTAGGCCTGAATTCCTCAATTGGTTCGGATTGCGTTCCGGTTTGGCTCCCAGGGTGCACATTCTAAGTCGGCAAAGCAGCCAAGGAGAGCCAATGTCCACTGCGGTGACAAATTCTGTCAGTTCTCTAGTCCAGTCCCTTGGCGAAATTCCGCCCGAGAGCGTGGTCTTTGGACAATCCGAGACGATGCAAGGACTACGCTCGCGTCTAGACAAGGTTGCGGCCGCAAACGTTCCCGTGCTCATCCACGGCGAAAGCGGGACCGGGAAGGACATTATTGCCCGATTGGTTCACGCCCTGTCGCCCTGGAAATCTGGGCCGTTCGTGAAAGTGAACTGTCCGGCGATTCCCGGCACCTTGCTTGAGAGCGAGCTCTTTGGCTACGAGCGCGGCGCATTCACCGGGGCCTATGGCTCCAAGCCCGGACGCGTCGAGATGGCACATCGCGGCACCCTTTTCCTGGACGAAATTTCCGAACTCGACATGCCGTTGCAGTCGAAGCTGCTCCAGCTTTTGCAGGATGGCCAGTTCTGCCGCATCGGCGCCCAGGCTGACAAGAAGGTCGAGGTGCGGATCGTCTGCGCCACCAATCGCAGGCTCGAAGAAGAAATCGAGAATGGAACCTTCCGCCAAGACCTGTTCTACCGGATTAACGTAGTCAATCTGTTCATGCCACCGTTGCGGGAGCGGCGCTCGGACATCGAAGCTTTGGCCTCCTACTTCCTCGAGCACTACAACCGTAAGTACAACTGCAAAGCGCGTCCGCTATCGCCCGAACTGATGGAGACCCTACAGAAGTACCACTGGCCAGGGAATATTCGCGAACTGGAAAACCTGGTAAAGCGCTATGTGATTCTGGGCAGCGAAGAGGTCATCAGCAACGATCTGCAGCCACGCGATGCGGACCTGGTCACAGCGGACATCAATTTTGACGGCCCGATCTCACTCAAGAAGCTGACCCGGCAAGCGACGAGGGCGCTTGAGCGCAAGATCATCTTAAGAGTGCTGCACAACCACCACTGGAACCGAAAACAGACGGCAAAAACCCTGAACATCAGCTACCGCGCCTTGCTCTATAAGATTCGCGACGCCGGCCTGCCCCCAAACCGGGTAAGGCGGCAAGCGGAAGCGGCGAAGAGTCAGGTCGCGGCAGACTGACGCCTATATTCGTCGCTTAATCCAGATCCCGGAGCGCCCGATTCGGAACCCTCCTGTGGCCGGAAGCATTCACCCTATTGACTGCCGACTAACTCCGTACTATGTTCTACAAACTTCCCCAACGTAAGTAGCTGGACGTGTGTCCAAACTCGATCTTGTTTTGATGTTATACGGGAGAACTTGATGAAAATAGGACGTTCGGCGCTCCTGGTTTCGTTGTTTCCTCTCTTTCTAATTAGTCGGTCATTCGCGGATTGGCCTCCCATCGCTCCGGACGACCTCTCGATGACCAGCATCAAGGAGCAGCCCGGTGCTCCAGCCGTCGTCCTCCTCCGCGAGGAAACCGACGATGACATGAATAACGCGCACATGGTCTACATGAGGATCAAGATCCTCACCGATGCCGGACGCGAATACGCGAATGTGGAGCTGCCTTACAGCCGGCGCGGGTTCAGCATCGCGGGGATAAGCGGGCGCACGATTCACGCGGACGGCTCAATAGTCCAGTTCGAAGGCAAGCCATTCGATAAGACGGTGGTCAAGGGCAATGGCTTCCGCGTGAATGTGAAGTCCTTCACCCTTCCTGATGTGCAAGTCGGAAGCGTTATCGATTACCGGTACAGCTTGCGTTACGAAGATCATCTGCTGCTCCCGCCGGAATGGGAAGTGCAGAACGACCTTTTTCAACGACACGCGTATTTCAAATTCATTCCGTTCCAAAACCACGGCAGCATGGAGGTCATTCTGCACCATGGGCAGCTTGCCAACGGCATTGCCTGGACGCCGTTTCTGGGCGCAGGCACAGTACCTCAGCTTCATCAACTGCCAACTCAAACTTTCGCCACCGTGCACGACGTAGGCTTTTGGGTCGATCTCAGCAGAGACAACATACCGGCGTTTATTGAAGAGCCTTTCATGCCCCCTGCAAATTCAATGAAAATGCGGGTCTATTTTTATTACCAGCAGAACCTGAAGACGGACGATTACTGGAAGGCTGAGGGAAAGTACTGGAACAAGGATGTAGAGAGTTTCGTGGGTCACAACCGAGGCGTGGGAGAGGCGCTCGCAAAGGTCTGCTCCCCTGCCGACACGGCGGAACAGAAGGTGCGCAAGATCTACAGTTTTGTCTCCGGACTGGAAAACCAGGACTATATCCCCTAACGCACGCAACAGGAAGAGAAGGTCCTGGAGCTGAAACATAATAAGGGAGCTGAGGAGGTGCTGGATCACCGAAGCGGCACGCATGACGAACTCAATCGTCTGTTCGTGTCAATGGTACGTGCGGCAGGTATTCCGGCTTCGCTGATCTGGGTGCCGGACCGCAGCCAGGAAATTTTCATCAAGGATCTTCTCAGCACGTCCCAACTCGATGCGGAAGTCGCAATTGTTCAGCTCAATGGCAAAGACGTGTTTCTCGATCCAGGCACAAAATTCTGCCCTTACGGAGTCGTGGATTGGAGGTATACCGGAGTGGCTGGGTTGCGGCAGGGCCCTAAGGGGGCGGACATCGGACAAACACCAGCGCCGGACTACACTCAGTCTGTCACCACGCGAATGGCAAAGGCCTCACTGGATGAGCACGGCACTCTGACCGGCACCGTAAGCCTGATGTTCAAAGGCACGGCGGCGATGCAGCGGCGCCAGGAGGGTGGAAAGACCGATGCGGAGGGGCGCAAGAAGTTGCTGGAGGACGGGTTGAGAGAAATCTTGCCGGGTAACAGTGAGATTACTCTCACGAACGCACCTGATTGGGACAATACCGAGGCGCCGCTGATTGTGCAATTTCATGTCAGCTGCCCGTTTGCGGTGGCTGCGGGTAAGCGCCTGATGCTCGCCCAGCACTTATTTCAGATTAATGAAAAGCCGCGCTTCTCATCTACGGCGCGCAGCAACGGGATCTATTTCCATGTTCCGTGGCAGGAAGCCGATGAAGTGCACATCAAGGTACCAGCTGGAATGGAAGTCGAAAGCCTGGCTCCAGATGACATAGTGAAACTTGAGTACGCGCTTTATCAGGTCCGCCAAAAACAGGAAGCGCCAGATACGATTTTTTCGCGGCGTGATTTCATTATGGGGCAGGGGCTCTTTACTCCGAACGAATATAAGGAAATCAAAGGCTTTTTCGACAAAGTGAAATCTGACGACGATCAGCCAGCGTTAGTGAGGCTATCCCCAAGTGTTGCGACGACTAAGTAGAAGTTTCGCTCTGAGGATCGTTGTTGCAGTGGGCCTTTGTGGCAGTGCTGCCGCGGGAGGAGCAAACATCCCCGACTGGGTACGCCAAGCCGCCGCGCAGCCGCTCGGAACCTATCCTGCAGAGACGAAGGCCGTAGTTGTGCTGGATCAAACGGACTACAGGGTCACGGCCCCGGGCGATTACGTTGAGCACTCGCGATGGGTGGTGAAAATATTGCGTCCCGAGGGCCGCGAAGAAGGTGACCTTTCTGTTAATCTCGGTCAGAAAGAAAGGCTGGATTACTTACACGCTTGGACGATTGACCGTTTGGCGCACGAGTATGAGCTCAAAGAAAAAGATTTTGCAGAGCGGAGCTTTCCCTCTTTCATACTCTATAGCGACATTCGCTTCCTGACTGCAAAAGCTCCGGCCGCCGATCCGGGTTCTGTTATTGCTTTCGAGTGGGAAGTCCGCCGCCATTCCTGGGTGAATCAAGTCAACCAATTTTTCCAGGAGACGAATCCCGTTAGCCAGATCCGGATCAGCCTCACCTTGCCCCAGGGCTGGGAGTTTAAGGATTCGTGGCCGGCGGGATCAGCACTCACTCCCGTTCGAATCGCCCCGGGACGTTGGGAGTGGGTGGCTCACGATTTGCCTGGCATCCAGGAAGAACCTATGATGCCGCCAAAGCATGGGTTGCTGGGCCGGCTCGCAATTGCATATTTCCCGCCGGGAGAAACCGGGAACATGGGCTCCTGGGCTGCCATCGGTCGTTGGTATTCGACGTTGACCTCCGGGCGCCGCGATCCCACTCCCGAAATCACGGAGCAAGTCCAGCGGTTGGTCGCGGGCAAGTCTGATTTCGATTCGAAGGTCCGGCTATTGACTGCATTCTTGCAGTCAGAGATCCGCTACGTCGCCATTGAGATCGGAATCGGCGGCTATCAGCCGCATCCGGCCAGCGACATTTACCGTCATCGTTATGGTGACTGCAAAGATAAAACAACGTTGCTGAGCAGCATGCTTCGAGTCGCAGGAATCAACTCGGATTACGTCGTGATCCACACCGACCGTGGGTTTGTAAATCCCACAGTGCCCTCAGTCTGGTTCGATCATGTCATTTTGGCGCTTGAGCTTCCAGGCGACGTTAAGCAGGACGAGTATTCTTCCGTGGTGACCGCGCAATCCGGCAAGCGCTACCTTATCTTCGACCCCACAGACGAATACACTCCCGTGGGATCACTGCGCAGTGAGCTGCAGAACAGCTACGCGTTGCTGGTCACCGATTCCGGCGGCGAATTGATCCGTACGCCCCTGCTAGCTCCGGATTCAAATTCGGTCACTCGTACCGGCTATTTCGTTCTTACGTCGGATGGTAGCTTGTCTGGCGAAGTCTCGGAAGACCGCAGCGGCGATTCCGCGATGTATGAAAGAGGGCGGCTCCACTACACTGACCAGCGCGAGCGCACGAATGATTTTGAGCGATGGCTGGGTCGCTCGATTCAAGGCTTCACGCTTGAGGATGTAAAAATCGAGCAGGCGGACCAGATCACGAAAGATCTAGTTTTCAACTACAAGTTCACCACTCCACAGTATGGGCAGACGCGCGGTCCGCTGATGCTGGTGCGTCCGCGCGTGCTGGACGACAAGAGCGCTCAGGTCGAACACAAGCCTCGTCATTATGCGATCGAACTAGGCGCCACGGCGCGCCAAACTGACACTTACGAAATCGAGATTCCAAAGAACTATCGTGTCGAAGATATTCCCGATCCCGTGAGAATTGATGTCGGGTTTGCGAGTTATCAGAGCAAGATTGAAGTTGATGGATCGA
>WNGK01000598.1_pt1 | contig 36950 bp, 35 predicted proteins | sample 5400601 | NCBI WGS metagenome assembly WNGK01 (sample SAMN13153376, study PRJNA577476) | soil metagenome | isolation source: 60 cm soil or saprolite under Garry oak tree replicate 1 | place: USA:California | collected 2016-06-15 | reverse complement strand
CCGCCGCCAGCGGTGGCTCAGCTCCTTCTCGTTAGGCGGCTTGACGCATCTCGACGACACAACATCAATAAAACTATGAAAAAAAAATGAAAATCGTGATAATCGGCGGCAGCGGGCTCATCGGGAAAAAGCTCGTAAAAAACCTTCGCCAGCGTGGCCATGAAGTCGTGGCCGCGTCCCCGTCTTCAGGCGTGAACACGCTCACCGGCGAGGGATTGGCTGAAGCGCTTGCCGGCGCTTCGGTCGTCGTCGACGTGGCGAATTCGCCTTCGTTCGAGGACAAGGCCGTCCTGGAGTTCTTTGAAACCTCAGGGCGCAACCTCCTTGCCGCAGAAGCGGCCGCCGCCGTGGGACATCACATTGCGCTGTCGGTTGTCGGCACCGATCGCCTTCTCGCCAGTGGCTACTTCCGGGCAAAGATGGCTCAAGAAAATCTGATCAAGGCGTCGGCGATTCCCTATACGATCGTCCGCGCAACACAGTTCTTCGAGTTCGTGGGTGCCATCGCCCAATCGGCGACCGACGGGCAAACGGTTCGGTTGCCACCTGCGGTTATGCAACCCATCGTGTCCGATGACGTCGCTGCCGCGCTGGCCGAAATCGCAGTCGCGGAGCCGCTGAATGGGACCGTCGAGCTGGCGGGCCCGGAACCGATACATATGGACGAACTCGTCCGACGATTCTTGAGCGCAAACCGAGACGCACGGAAGGTGACAACAGACGTCCACGCAGGCTACTTCGGCATAGCGGTAAACGATCAAAGCCTCACCCCCGGCGATCACCCGCGCCTCGGCCCGACGCGTTTCGAGGACTGGCTCAGCCGCTCAATACCTCAGAGGTAAGGTCACATCGCAGACGGCGCTCGACGAGCAGCATCCGTTCATCATCTATGAGCCGAGCAGGAGAGAGTTTCAGTATCACGAGTATGCGGCCTAACCATGCGCTGCAGCGAACCCAGCCATTGCGCTTCGGTTGCAATCCACGCGTCCGGCGGGCCGGGTCGCTGAGCTTGGGTCGTTAGGCCTAGCCCCATGGACGGCCATGGAAATTAATGGTGCGAGATGAGGAGTATGATATTCGCAATCAAAGCCGAGGTTAGCGATCCGTGGGCGGAGACGTTCGCGTTCAGCGCGCAGAAGACGATGTACGGTGGCAAGCACATCGCTAAAGGCGATACGATCTTCGTCTTCGCGAGCGAGAACGAAGGCGGACCAGGTCTCATCGCGTGCGGCGTCGTCACCTCGACCAAAGCGATCGCAAAAAAACGCGGGATCGCCCGGCAAACGCCGCGCGTGAGCATCACCATCAGACGCACCGCGCTCGCGAAGCGGCGCCTGGGGCGGAGCGAGCTCAAACTTTTTTCCGACTGGAACGACGGTCGACCCGACACCGAGCTCAATTTCAAATTCTATCGTCAGGCAACGAATAAGATTGTCGGCATCTCAGATGGAGCGGCGGCGTTCCTCCGCGGATTCTTTTAACGCGGCCGATTTCGACATGAACACGATATGGCCTAACCAAGCACTGGAGCGAACGGCCACCCGCCTAGGCTCCACTTTTTGCGTGGCTAAACCCCTTTTCCTTCGAGCGACCCCCGTTCCCGGTGGTCCTCGCTCAGCTTATTCTCGTTAGGCCGAACACTGAATTGATATGCGTGGAGTTCGAATTAGCTACCTGATTGAGCACCCCGAATACATCCCGCAATTGGCGCAGTGGCTGTTCGAACAGTGGGACTCAATTCTTGGCGAAGAAACCCCTGAGGCTCGAATCAAAAAACTGAAGACGCACATGAATCGAGATAAGTTGCCTATTGCATGGGTTGCGCATGCGAATGGACAACTTCTCGGAACTGCCGCCCTTCGCGTGCATGATCTTGAGGGGCGCGAAGATCTGACTCCTTGGCTCGGCGGAGTATTTGTCGGCTCACATTTTCGTCGTCGGGGTATTGGTGCTGCACTATGTGCCACCGTCGAGGACGTGGCTCGGTCGCGAGGGATACAGACTCTTTATTTGGTCACGCTCGACAAGCAGGCGTGGTATTCATGCCTAGGCTGGACAGTACTTGGCCCGTGCGTTTGGCAGCAGCGGCCCGGTGACATAATGTGCAAGCAGCTGCAGACGGCCTAACCGGACGATGCAGCGAACGGCGCCCGCCGCACTTAAGAGTGCTGACGATTAATACTTGAGGGTTGAGAGAAAGCGACGTTGCGCTTCGGCTATCGGTGGCTGACCTTCTTTCTCATTAATATCGGGATCCACGCATGAGCGGCGAGCAGATAGCTGTCATTCTGAAATCCTTCGAGTCGCCGGATGAAGTCCGCGTTCTGCAGAAAGGCCGCTTCGAGGTTGTGCACCTTGGCGGGATGACAATCGGTCGCGCTACTTATGAGCCGGGCTGGAAGTGGAGCGAGCATGTCGGACCGAGCGTTGGCGCAACCCGCTGCACGGTCGAACACGTCGGGTTAGTGCTCTCCGGCACCGCCACGGCTGCGTTCGATGATGGCCGCGTGATCGAATTGCGAGCTGGGGAGCTTTTTTACATCCCGCCTGTGCCGCACGACAGCTGGGTTATTGGCGATCAGCCGTATGTCTCACTGCACTTTCTTGGCGCAGATCATTACGCCAAACGATAAGTCAACGCCCCCCGGACGTTCAGGGAGGGGCGATTGACCTCAATCGCCCGCGCTGCACGCAATCGATGCGCCTGTTCTTAAATCCGGATCGTTCGCGTTGATGGCGTATGGCCACTCTTCGCGCGACATGCAGGCGCCACCAATGCAATTATTTCGGCGAACGCGAGTCCGCGTGCGTCTTAACGTCGCGTCTTTGCTTGTCCACGACGCGGCGCAATTCGCGCTCCATCGTTTTGAAAGCGTCGTGGATCACTTTATTGAGCGGCTGGTGGGTGCCATTATCCATCTGCCGTTCATCGGCGACCAGTTCGTGGCCTCGCGCCACGGTCACATCGATGCGGCACCGGTACGGATTTCCTTTTTGATGCGTGTGATTGGTTTGCTCGATGGCCACGTCGCAGCGGTTGATATGGTCGCAAAATTTCTCAAGTCGCGCCGCATAGTCTAAAACGAGATTGTCGATCTGGTCCGATTTTTCCAGACCCCGGTATGAGATCTTAACAGGCAGTTGCATAGTTGGTTGAATAAGAAGTTAAACTCCGATGTAACCGCGCGCGATAAAAAAAAACAGCGCGCCGCCATGCCGAGCCCAAAGGCTTTCGCGGCGGGGGACCTCCCAATCGAAGCGACGAATGCCGTGCGTTGATTGCGTGGTCCACGAATCTGTGTGAGGTCCTTCACTCCGTTCAGGATGACAATTGTTGGCTGCACGGAAAGTCAAATTTGTCGCAACGATCTGAAATGACTCGCTAATTTCGCCGGTTCGGTTTTGACGAGATCGGATTTTACATGCTCAACGATCCGGTCGCGCACAGCCGCAGGCAAAAGATCGACAATCGCCGTGTGAATTTCAGCCGGCGCGGCAAACGACCAGCCTTCCTTTCCATTAAGGGAAACAATTTTTGTAATTTGATCGGCGAGCTCTTTCTGAATGCGGCGATCGGTTTCAGTTGCCAACCGCGTCCGCTCGGCAATGGAAGCTGCTCCCCGGTGAGCGCCCGCTCCCTCGGTCACGGGAAATCGCCCAGCCAGATCACTCACCTTATCGATCAGCTTCCCGTGTGCGTCGGTGATATTGAATGCCTGCACTAATTGCAGGCTCGGTCCTCGGGTTGGGGTCTCATCCACCCGGTATGCTTTTAAACTGCCTCGATCAGTGACGATAATCAGAGAACTCGGTGTCATAGCGAATCACTGACCAAAAGATTGGCCGCGCATGAAAACATGCGCTTCGCATTTCTATAAACTAATTCGTTTCTCGCGACAAGATTGCGCTGCTGAATTTCTGTTCCGGTAGCGCACCTGCCCTGAGCGAAGTCGAATGGGCGTCTCGCGCGTTCGTTTCGGCGTCGCGCCGAAACAAACTTTTCATTTGGCGCCTTCATATCTTTGCACGCGTTTTGTCCTCAAGCCCGCCGTCAGAAAGTCCGCGAACCCGAGACGGCTTCGCCAGCACGCGAGACACATGCGCTATCCTGTGCGGCGAGCGCGTTCTTCCTCTGCGCTAAGCGGAGGAACCTCGACACGACGCTTTTTCCACGATTCCTCCCGGGCCTGCGCTTGCGCCCCACTGACCAACTGGAACAAACAGCAAGCGCGACCACCAAGATCGACGTCGTCTCCGGAGGCGAATCTCTTCCGTTCGGCCAAAAAACCATCCGGATCCATTGTGTCGAGAATCAATTCCCACTCGATTTGCTCCTGGCCAGGCAGGAGAAAGGGGATCGGTTCATAGTGAGCATTAATCAGCAGCAGAAATGTGTCGTCACGGATTGGCTCGCCTTCAAAAGTGAGAACATCGCTCGTATCGCCACTCAGCAGCATGCCAATACAGCGAACGAACGGCGACGCCCATTCTTCCTCGTTCATCTCGCAGCCACCGGGATTGAACCACATCACATCCCGAGTCTCAGAGCCACGTATCCGTCGACCCTGAAAAAATTTCGGGCGGCGAAACACAGGATGCACCCTGCGAAAGGAAATCAGCTTTCGCGTGAACTCCAGAAACTGATTCTGCTTTTCATCGCGTGCCCAATCAAACCAGCTGATCTCGTTGTCCTGGCAATAAGCATTGTTATTGCCGTTCTGCGATCTTCCCCACTCGTCTCCGCCAGCGAGCATCGGCACGCCTTGGGAAAGAAAAAGTGTGGTCAGGAAATTCCGCCGCTGCCGTTCGCGCAAGGCATTGATTTGCGGATCTTCGGTTGGGCCTTCCGCGCCGCAATTCCAGGATTGATTGTTGTTGTCGCCGTCATGGTTGTCGTCGGCGTTCGCCTCGTTGTGCTTTTTATTGTAGCTGACGAGGTCCTGCAGCGTGAAACCATCGTGTGACGTGACGAAATTGATGCTGGCGTACGGGCGCCGCCCATTGTGCTGATACAGATCGGGGCTGCCAGTGAGCCGGTATCCCATCTCGCCAATGCGGCCCTCATCGCCTTTCCAAAAACTGCGGATCGTGTCGCGGTATTTGCCGTTCCATTCTGCCCAAAGCACAGGAAAATTACCAACTTGATAGCCGCCCTCGCCAACGTCCCACGGTTCCGCGATAAGCTTCATCTGTGAGAGCACTGGGTCCTGGTGAATGATTTCAAGAAAAGCGTGCAGCTGGTTAAAGCCTTCGTGATCACGGGCCAGACTAACAGCGAGATCGAAGCGAAATCCGTCCACGTGCATTTCCAGGACCCAATAACGCAAGCTATCCATCACCAACTGAAGCGTCCGGGGATGCAGCAGGTTAAACGTGTTGCCCGTCCCTGTGAAATCCAGATAGAACCGAGGATTATCCGGACGCAACCGGTAATAAGCCGGATTGTCGATGCCGCGGAAGCACAGCGTGGGACCAAGATGATTTCCTTCGGCAGTATGATTGTAAACAACATCCAGAATCACTTCGATGCCGGCAGCGTGGAGATTGCGCACCATCGATTTGAACTCGACAACCTGTTCCCCCATTTGCCCGCTGCTGGAGTACTGCGCGTGCGGCGCGAAAAAACCGATCGTATTGTAACCCCAGTAATTCGTCAGGCCGCGATCGATTAAAATCTTGTCGTCAATATGCTCGTGCACAGGCAATAGCTCGATCGCAGTCACACCGAGCTTTTTGAAGTAATCAATGGCCATTGGGCTGCCGAGAGCCGCATAACTCCCCCGCAACTCCTCTGGCACATCGGGCCAAAGTTTGCTGAAGCCTTTCACGTGCGCCTCATAAATCACAGAACTGTGCAACGGAATGCCGGGTTTCCTGTCGCCCTGCCAGTCGAATTTAGCATCGATCACGACCGACTTGGGCACTCCCCAAGCATCATCGCGGAAATCCTGAGTCAAATCTTCGTCCTTGTTTCCGATGACATAACCGAACATTTCGTCTGCCCAGCTTACTTCTCCGGCGATAGCTTTTGCGTAGGGATCTAGGAGGAGTTTCGAACTGTTAAAACGCAACCCGTGCTCCGGATCGTACGGACCGGAAACGCGGAAACCGTACAATTGGCCAGGCCGCACATCGGGCAAAAACACGTGCCAGACCTGATCGGTGTGTTCAGTGATCGGAATGCGAATGTTTTCTTCGGTGGCCTCGATATTGCCGAACAAGCAAAGCTCAACGCCGGTAGCATGCTCGGAAAAAATGGCGAAGTTGACGCCGCTGCCCATCCACGTAGCGCCCAGCGGGTATGGATAACCGAGGAAGGTCCTTACCGAAGTCATAAACGCGCCGCGCATTTATCCAGCATCGAGTCCGCATTGGCAATCACGAACCGTGGAGATGTCTGCGTAGAAGCTCGGCGGTACGGAAACCGCTGTCTCTTGATATTGCATTTCCGGCGGAGCGATTAAAGATCATCGGTGTGGTTCGCAAAATCATCCTCTTATCTGTCGCTGTTTGCCCACTAGCCTTTTACTTCTATGCGCACGACAATCGACCTGCGGTACCCGCCGGAACAACGATCGATCGGATCGTTGTCGAAAAAGCGGCGAGGAAATTATTAATTTTTCGTAACGGCAAGCATCTCAAGACTTATCGCGTCGCACTGGGCAGGAACCCGGTCGGACCGAAGCGAGAAGAAGGAGACACGAGAACGCCGGAAGGCATTTACAAGATCGACGGGCGCAATGCAGAAAGCAGTTTCCATCTCGCTCTGCATATTTCCTATCCATCGGATGATGATAGCGCGCGCGCCGCAGAACGCGGTGTCTCCGCCGGTTTTGACATCATGGTCCACGGAATTCGAAACGGACTCGGTTGGATCGGCGCCTTCCATCGTTGGAAGGATTGGACTGTCGGTTGCATCGCGCTTACCGACGAGGAGATCGAAGAACTCTGGCGAGTCACGCCAGATGGCACGATAATCGAGATTCGTCCGTAAGTTCATCGACCTCTGCGCTGTTTCAGCTTGTCGATGCTTTCTGGTAGGTAAATTTCTTGATGCGACTGCCTGATCCATTGGTGCTGGGCGCGATTTACGGTCTTTCGGAACTTTACCTCGCCGTTACGCGGCGGTCACGCACGCCAGCAGTTTCACATGATCGCCGTTCGCTGATTTTTCTCTGGTCGGTAATCGTTGCAAGTCTTTGGCTCGGCATCCAAATGGTGTGGCTCTTCCCAGGCGCAATTCTTCCATACCTGCGCGGATTTTACATTGTCGGTTTCATCTTGTTTCTCGGCGGACTCGCTCTGCGTTGGTATTCGATCGGTTATCTTGGACGCTACTTCACGGTTGATGTGTCGATCTCGGCCGAACACGTGCTGATCGATTCCGGTCCGTTCCGCTATGTCCGACATCCCACGTACGCAGGCGCGCTTCTCGCCTTTGTCGGGTTGGGATTTTGTTTTGGCAACTGGCTGTCGATCTTGTTTCTGAGCATACCGATCATGGCCGCATTTCTATGGCGCATTCGCATCGAAGAACGCGCGCTGATTGACGCGTTCGGTGAAAATTACCGTTCCTACATGAAACGAACGAAGCGGCTGATTCCGTTCCTTTACTAGCGCAAACCTCTACGAGCGATCTAGCGCAACGAGCGGCGGTCTCAGTCCACCGTGTTTTACCTCGACGAATGCCGTCCTATACCGAAGCGTCTGATGAACGGCGGACTGGAGACCGCCGCTCCTTCTTGAGGCTGGGCTAATTGTCACAATTCGCGCAGGACGGTCTTCGCTTTTTCTACATCCGATGGCCGCAAGATGATCAAGCCCTTTTCCGCTCCGGCGCTGCCTGCAAGATAAGTGTATTCGATATTGACTTCCGCTTCCGCGAGGCGCTCGGCGATCTTGGCGAGCACACCTGGTTGACTTGCGGTTTCGATCTTGAGCACCTCGGTCTCGAGTGCAAGCACGCCAGCTTCGCCTAAAAGCATGAGCGCCTTGGTGGGATCGCTAACTACCATACGCACCACGGTGTGATCGACTGTGTCGGAAGTAGCGAGCGCGTGGATGTTAATTCCGGCTTTGGCCAGTGCGTCACACACGCGCGCGAGCGCCCCGGGACGATTAGCAACAAAGACTGCGAGTTGAGTGGCCGTTTCGATGGAGAGCTTGGGATATGGATTCATGCCGCTTTCAAAGTGACGCCGGGAATGGCTTCTGACAACTCGGGAGAATCGGGGAGGTAACTCTGCGGCGCGAGCCCGTTCGCTAATATGAACTCGAATACAACCCCGAATCGGCTCGCGCGTCCCGATAATTTCGGGACTGTCAATCCAACGATGACCACTATTGCGCAACATGTTTCCGTGAAACCTATAGCCCCCAGGCGCACCGTCGGCTTCATGACGGCGTGCTCCATCGTGATTGCCAACATCATCGGCACGGGCATTTTCACGAGTCTCGGTTTTCAATTACCGGAAATTCAATCAGGCTTCGCCCTCCTCATGCTTTGGGTCATCGGTGGCGGCGCAGCGCTTTGTGGCGCGCTTTGTTATGGGGAACTAAGCGCCGCACTGCCGCGCTCTGGAGGCGAATATCATTTTCTGTCGCAGATTTATCACCCGGCGCTCGGGTTCATGGCAGGATTCGTTTCCGCGACAGTCGGTTTCGCTGCGCCCATCGCGCTCGCCGCCATGGCATTTGGGAAGTATTTCAACGGCGTTTTCGGCTTTGGTTCGCCGGTCCTGCTCTCCTTCACAATCGTCTGGGCCGTGGCGCTTTTCCATCTCGGGAACCTGCGCCTCGGCGGCGCGTTTCAAAATCTTTGGACAATCGTGAAGCTGCTCTTGATCGGCGCGCTCGTTGCAGCTGGATTTATCGTCGAACCAAAACAGGCGATCACGTTTTTGCCGCAAGCCGGCGATACGATGTCGATCTTCAGCGGCGCGTTCGCGGTCGCGCTTGTTTACGTCATGTATTCCTATTCGGGCTGGAACGCATCGACCTACATCATCGGTGAGGTGAAGCAACCGGAGAAGAACGTTCCGCGCTCGTTGCTCGCGGGAACGCTCATCGTTGTTGCGGCTTATGTCCTTCTGAATGCGATTTTTCTGGCGACCACCCCGCGAGAGGAAATGCGCGGCCAACTCGAGGTCGGCTTAATCGCCGGCAAGCATATCTTCGGCGCGAACGGCGGCCGGCTTGTTGGCGTCGTCATTTGCCTCGGTCTGATTTCAACCGTCAGCTCGATGACTTGGATCGGTCCGCGCGTGACGATGTCGATGGGCGAAGATCATTGGTTGTTACGTTTGCTTGGCTACAAAAACAAACACGGCATCCCGACAAACGCCATTGTTCTGCAACTGCTCATCGTAAATTTACTTTTGCTAACCCGAAGCTTTGAAGACGTTGTCCGTTACACTCAATTCAGTTTGTTGATTTGCTCGCTGCTAGCAGTGATCGGCGTGATCGTGCTCCGCTTCACGCATCCGGAAATCAGGCGGCCATATCGGGTTTGGGGCTATCCGATTCCGCCGATTGTATTTTCGCTGATCACGATCTGGATGATGATTTATCTTTCGCGTTACTATCTGGCGGAATCGCTGGCCGGTATGGCAACGGCGCTCGCCGGTTTGCTACTCTACTTTTGCGCAGGAAAACGCCTCCATCGCTCGGCATGAAAAAGCAATCTTTCGGAAAAACCGCGACGAAGATTCTATTGTTGATCTTAGCAACCGCGCTCGGCATTTCCGCACAGGAGAATCCAGAGATAGCACCTCGTGCGGTTGCTGCGATCGCCGGCCCTAACGATATCGCGCGCTTCCTGGCCGGAATGCCTGTGCCGGAGAATTCCCCGCTCGCGCCGCTCATGGGCGACCCGGCGTGCCAGGAACACTCCGCATATTTTGAAAAAGAATTCTCCAAACTCAATCTGCGCCAACTTCAAAAACTGCAGGCGTGGGAAGAGACTAATATTCCGGAAGCGACTCAGCCGATTCCGGTCGCATTTTACATGTTCAGCGGTCCCGATTTTCTCTACGTCGATCAGTTTTTTCCCAGAGCTTCGGTGTACGTTCTCTGTGGAAAAGAATCGATGGGGCCGCCGCCCGATCCGTTGCGCATCGGGAACCTCTCGGGCGCGCTCGGAAATCTGGAGAACGCAATGAAGTCCTCGCTCAACACGACCTACTTCATCACCAAGGACATGAAAATCGATCTGCAACAGCAGAACCTCAACGGCGTATTGCCGATTCTCTACGTTTTTCTTGTGCGCGCTGACAAGTCGATCACGAAGGTGACGTTCGGCTCGTTGAGTGGCAACGGCATCTTTCAAGAAAGCGCGCCGGGAAAACAAGGCGGCAGTATTCCCGGAGTGCGGATCAATTACACCGATAATCAATCGGGCAATTCACAAACGCTGTATTATTTCACCACCGACGTTTCTGATGGCGGCATCAAGTCGACTCCCGGTTTTTTGAAGTTTTGCCAACGATTTGGCGCGGGCTCGAGTTTTCTCAAGTCATCATCATATCTGATGTTCGAGCAGGGTTTCGCGACGATCCGCAACTTCATTCTCGAGCATAGCAACAGAATTATGCAGGATGACTCCGGAATTCCGCTGGCCTATTTTAGCCCTGATAAGTGGAACCTGCGCCTGTTCGGCAACTATCTCGGCCCAATCGAGCTCTTCAAACAACACTATCAACCCAGGCTGCAAGAACTCTTTCAGCAAAGCAATCCGCCGCCGCTAGACTTCGGATTCGGTTATCGCTGGAACTACAAGGAAGCCAATTTGATGGTGGCGGAACGGAAGTGATTCGCTAAAGGGTAAAGGCGCAGGTAGCGGCGGTTCGCCGAATCGCTTCGGGTCTCTGTGCAGCAAACGGAGGACCATTACATTGCAAGCGTGCACCAAGGCGATTGAGGTCAATCGCCCTACGTAAACGCTCGCTGCTAAAACCTGCGAAACCACGAATAGGGAAAATCGTCTCCCGGGCAATCGGTCGCCCAACGCGGTGGATTCATTTCGCGATGTGGCCGCACAGGAATGGCGCCCCTGTCACTCTTGCCGCAACGTTCTCGCAGATAGCGGATGAGTTCTTCACACGAGTCAAGCTGCGCGCGCGTCGGCTGATCGCGGTTGAAATCTCCCACCAGACAAATGCCAAGCGAAATGTTGTTGAGATAGTCGCTGTGCACGTGGCCCCCGTTGATTTGCCGGCGCCACCGATCGCCTACTTCAATCTGGCCGTTGCCCGTGGATGTTCCGTTGCCAATCACGAAATGATAGGCAAGGCCGTTCTGCATCCGGCGCACATGCCGATGATAATAATCGAACGCGCGCGCGTTTCCCTGCCGCGTGCCGCTATTGTGCACGACGATGAATTGCCAGCGACGCCGTTTCACTGGCGCGCGTCGGATGGCTTCGATTACCGACCTGGTGAGATAACGATAGTTGCTCGAATGCCCAGAAAAGGGCCAGAGACTAAACCTGCGCGGCGAAGGTGTTGGCGGAGGCTCCAGACCTTGGTCCTCCTCGAGACCGGACTTTTCGATCACAACCTGAGCTCGTTCGCCAGATGGAAGCGCACGCTGAACCTTTGACTGCGGCGAGGCCGCCGGCGTTGGCGCGGCAACTGCCGGCGGCGTAGGTGGAGTTGGCGTTTCTGACGGGGCGGCACGTTCTTCCGCCGGAGGCGCCGGTGTTTTTTCCGGCCTTGGGGTTTCCTCTTCTTTCCGTGCCTGCTTAGGTTTCGCAGCTTTCTTGGCTTTGCGTGAGGCTTCTTGCTCGTGAGATTTCTTCTTCGCCGCCTTCGGTTTGGGTGTGGGCGTGTGGCGCCTTTTTGATTTTGGTAAATCGGCGCTGGGCTGGGGAGTTTCGCGCGGAGTCGGCTCTGGCGTTGCCTCCTCTTCCTCGCCGGGTTTTTTTGCCAACCTTGCTTTGCGAACGGGCGGCGATTCCTGTGAGCTCGCCGACTCACTACCATCACCAGTGGACTTTTCGTTTGCTGGTTTCGTTTCCGGGGTTGGGCTCGGCGACTTTTTGGCTCTTTCAGAAGAGGCCGTTTCCTTTTTCGATCCTTCGTTTGCTAATCTGGCCCTTGGAATCGCGGTTGGTGCTTCATCTGGCGTCGCAGAAGCTTGATGTTTCTTGCCAGACTTTTTCGTTGTCGCTTTGGTTTTCGCACCCGGGCTCGGAGATTTACGCGGTTTCGTAGACGAAGCGGCGTGTGTCTCGTTTTGCTCGGGTTCATCGCGCGTCCTTTTTGCTTCATCACTGACTTGCGCGCGAAGGAGACTGCCGAGCATTGCGCCAAAGGCGAGTGCAGTTACAAGCCAAATGCGGAAGTGCACCACTGCGACGGAGCGTAACAGAGCGCCGAACGCGATCAACCCGAAGGATTGCGCGGCTTGCAACTTTTTGACCTCTGAGGTCTAAGGATAATCGTCGCGCTCGGAAATCAAGCTGCGCGCGCGACCGGAGCAGACGCGGGAGGCGTGGCCGTGCGCATTCTTTCGCGCTCCCGGCGAAGAATGGAGTTCAATTTGCCGCCCAGCAAAAGGAGCAGGCAAGTCAGATACATCCACGTGAGCAGCACGACAATGGAAGCCAGCGCGAGATACGTCGGATTGTAACGATCGTATCTTGCCACATACAGCTGGAAAAGTTTGGTCGCGATGATCCAGCCGATCGAAAAGAAAATCGCGCCCGGTAGGGCCTGACGAATGGTCAAATAATTTTCCGGCGTCAGGAGATAAAGCGCGAGTGCCAGAAAAACCAGCGCCAGCGCGGTGAATGGCAGATTCAGCGTTGCGATCCATGCTTGCAGAGGAAACGCGAGTTGAAAATTAACCTCCGCAATGCCGGCCAGCCTTTCGCCGAATACTATCGCGTTAAAACAAAACAGGATGACGATGCCAAACCAGAAGAGCATGAAAAATGAGATGATGTATTTCGACCACCAATTGCGGTCTTCGCGCACTCCGTGCGTATGGCTCAGGGCCCGTGAAATCGTCGCAATGAAGACCGTCCCAAAATAAATTCCAAGAATGATGCCTGCGTTCGCGAGGAGCCCGCTGGAGCCTGTCACCACCACATTGGCCATCGCAGAATCCAGGATGTCCTGCACTTTCGGATCCGGCGGCATGAAACTTTTCAAGAGAAGGAACATTCGATGCAGCTTGGTCGGATCGGTGCCGAAAAGACCCAGCAGATGCCAGAAAAAAAGTAATCCAGGAGCGAGCGCAAAAAGAAGCAGGTATGCCATCTGCGCAGCCAGACCGGTTGTGGCATCGGTTGCAGTTTCCCAAATCATGCGCCGCAAAACGCGCCAGATGAATCCGAGATATTTCATCTCTGCCAGAGTTTACTTTGCCCGACGTAAATATCCATTAAACTCCGAATGCTTTCGCGAGTAAACTTTCCTTCGCTTTGCTTCCGCCCGCTTTTGCCTAACGAGTTGTGAAAAAAAGGATACTAATCCTCACCGCCGGCTTTGGAGAAGGACATAACAGCGCAGCTCGAGGAGTTCGTGACGGATTGGCCCGCGTTGCCCCCGATCAAACCGAGGTCGAACTGCGCGATCTTTTTGCCGAAACCTACCCGCTGATCAACGGGCTGGTCCGGAGGAGTTATCTTTGGGTGGTTGATTTTGCGCCGCGTATTTGGGGAAGCGTTTACCGATGGATCGATCGCAAGAAGGATTACGATAAAAATTTCCGGCGATTTTCCCGGCTCAAGGAGGACTTCGCTGCTTTGCTCGACCGCTTTCAACCAGACGTGGTCGCTTCCTCTTTCCCCGCTTATCCGTACCTGCTTCAGCAGATTTTGGGGCCCGACAGGCTCTGCAAAAGCGTCGTCGTCGTGACCGACTCGATCACCGTCAACAAAATTTGGTATCGCTGCGACGCCGATTACTTCCTCGTTCCAAACGAGCAGAGCGCCGTGGTCTTGCGAGCGGGAGAAGTCTTGCCACAAAAAATTAAGATATTCGGGTTTCCCGTTAGTCCGCAGTTTGCCAATTCCACGCAAGATCGAGAACCCCCTTCGGCAAATTCCAAACGCCGAGTCCTCTACATGATTCATGCTGCAACCCACGGCGCGTCCGAACTCGTGCAGCGGCTCGCCGATCTTGGGGTCGATCTCACCGTGACTATTGGCCGCTCCGATAGACTACGACCGGATATCGAAACGGCGGCAGCCGATCGCAACATCAAGGTCCTCGGCTGGACCAATCAGCTTCCGCGCATGCTGCAGGCGAGTCATTTGCTGATCGGAAAAGCGGGAGGTGCCACGGTGCAGGAGACGATCGCCGCTGGCTGTCCGATGATCATCAATCACATCGTCGCCGGTCAGGAGGAAGGCAATGCCCAGCTCATCGTCGAAACGAATTCAGGTGTGATTGCGCATTCGCCACGGGAAGTTGTCGCGAATGTGCAGCGTGCGTTTGCCGATGAGGCAAGACAATGGCGTGAATGGGCGACGAACATCAGCAAGCTGAGTCGACCGCGCGCGTCACTCGATATCGCCGAATTTTTGATGTCGCTGTGACACGTCATCAACATGGCCGCCTAAGCCCAGCGGAAAGAACAGCCTAACGAGTGGCAAGCTGTTTTCAACGGTTTGTTTAGCGCAGCCGACCGTTGAAACGGCTCCTGCTTCTAGTTGCAGTCTAATTACGGGACTAAAGCCACGGTTACTCGGACCATATTTTTCTAGCCGCCGTGCACCTTTTCATGTTTCAGTCGCACCGCGTGAAAAAGATTTGTGCCGCAGTCATGCTGACCATGGCAGCAGGTTGCGCCCACGGTCCTAACAAACAGTCGAAGGCGTTGCCAGATTGTCCGCCGCAGTATTCCTTCGCATATGCCGATCCTGCGCATGGCTTTCGTATTTGCTTGCCCGCGGAGGGCAAAGGCGCTGTCGCGGATTATCCGAAAGATTCAACCATGTTTATCGGCTTTGCTGTTCCAGCTAAGACGAATCTTAAAGACAAACGCTTAATCATTGTTGCGGGCGACTACGAGTTGCTGAAAAGCGCGGAAGGTTTCGGTCATTTCACCGCAGGCAATGTGACTTTCGAACGCACGAAATTTGAAGAAGGCAGCGCCGGACATTTAACGCTGCACATCATTTACACCTGGAAGACCAAGAACCTTCACTTCGATTTCCAAAATCGCTCCGTAAACGTGAACAACTTCGATCCACCCAACCGTCCGGCCGAATACAATCGCAACGCTCAGATTAAGCTTACCGAGCAGATCATGAGCACGTTTCGAACTATTGACTAATTAGCGTCCGCCGCTCGCAGTTCGTTCAGCTTCGTTTTATGCAGCGAACTAAGGATGCATGCGTTCGCCCTATGATCCTACTTTTTCTCTAACGAAAAGATTTCCTCACCGCCGCTGAATGTTCGCAGCACGTCCAATTGTTGCGAGAGAACGACAAAATCTGCATCGGCTCCGACCGTCAATCTCCCCTTTGTTTCGACGCCAATCGCGCGCGCAGGGTTTTCTGTCGCCATCGCGAGAACTTCGTGCAGCGGGACCTCAGCAGCGTGAACGAGCATTCGCACAAGATCAATCATCCGCGAGGCACTGCCCGCCAGCGCGGAGCGGTCGGCGAGCAAACAAGCGCCATTTTCCACAACGCAATCTCTACCGAAAAGCGAAAACCGAGATCCATCAGGCAACCCCGCGCCTGCCGTAGCATCGGTCACGAGACAAATACCGCGCGCGCCTTTCGCGTGATACAACATCTTCATCAACGTCGCCGAAGCGTGGTGACCATCCGCGATCAGTTCGCAACTGATATGCGGCTCGCTTAACGCGAACTCGAGCAAACCGCCAACACGATAAATCCCGCGGCGACGCGCACTCGACATGCAATTAAATGTATGGGTGACGCTACGCATGCCCCGGGCGAATGCTGCCTGGGCGTTCTCATCCCATGCATCGCTATGGCCTCCGCTTACGCTGATTCCATGTGCGTCAAAATTTTCGATTGCCTCCAACGCTCCCGGCAGCTCGGGCGCGATGGTCACGCGTTTGATTAAATCCGCATGATCGAGCAGTTGCCGCACCGCAGCCGGTGAGGGATCCTGAATGAATTCCGCGCGTTGCGCACCGCATTTGGCTTTTGAAATAAAGGGCCCCTCCACATGAACGCCGGCAATCTGCGCGGTAGGGCGCCACCGCCGGGCGCGCCGCTGGTGACAATCACGCACCGCGTTTAAAACATCGACAATGCGGTCCATCGGCGCTGCCGCTGTGGTGAGCAGAAGCGAAGTCGTGCCACCGCTGGCATGATAATCGCAGATAGTCTGAAACGCTTCCGCAGAGGCTTCCATGGTATCGCGACCCAACGCGCCGTGCAGATGAAGATCGATAAAACCGGGCGCGAGATAATTTCCGCCCAGATCGACAATGTCCTTTTCGCGCGCACATGTTTGCTCGCGAATCTCGGTGATTTTTCCCTCATGTGTCTCCAGATCGAGGCCGTCGCGGATTCCATCGGAAAAAACCAAACGGGCGTTATGGAAAATCATGTTTGATAACGACGTTACCACGGTTCAATGCTCAGCCCTCCTTCGCAATGGCTACGGCGTGGCAGGCCCGCATGCGCAAAGAGCGCAGCGCTGTGCTGGGAAGCCGGCGCGATTTTTGATTGTCGTATCGGACGTAATTGCGTTTCCTGTGAGCAGCGTCCATTTTCTCAGGCGCGATGAATTTCCAATACGACGTCGTAATCATCGGCGGAGCGTTTTCCGGCGCGGCAACCGCGCTCACTCTCAAACGCAAACGGCCCGAAGCGCGCGTCCTGATCATTGAAAAAACAGCCGAGTTCGACCGCAAGGTCGGGGAATCGACCACCGAAGTGAGTAGTTGTTACATGACGCGGATTTTGGGTCTCACCCATTACCTCGGTCATGATCACCTCGCCAAGCAAGGATTGCGCCTGTGGTTTTCGAATCGGTCTGATCAGCCATTCGACGATTGTGTCGAAGTCGGCACGCGCTATCAGAGCCGGTTACCAGGCTTTCAAGTGGACCGAGCAAAACTTGATTCACACATGCTGGATCTTGCGGTGCACGCAGGCTGCGAGCTGTGGCGTCCCGCCAAGGTAACAAACTGCGAACTGAACGGCACGAGTGGTCAAAGGGTCAGCGCGGTTGTCGATCTTGACGAACGAACCGTCACCTGCCCTTGGGTCGTCGATGCTACAGGGCGCGCTACCATGATTGCTCGGAAGCTCGGACATTTTCGTTCGAATACAGAGCATCCGATCAACGCCGTTTGGGCGCGATTCAGCGGCGTTAAAGAGTGGGACAGCTATGAATGGCGAGAACGTTTTCCGGCCTACGCAAATAGTTGTCGCGCCGGGCGTGAATGGGCCACCAATCATCTGTTTGGCCGGGGCTGGTGGGTGTGGATTATTCCATTGCACGGCGGTGACGTCAGCGCGGGTATCGTTTACGACAGCCGCATTTTCAAACTCCCGGAAGGATCGAGCCTGGCACAACGATTGCACGCGCATATCCTTGGGAATCCGGTTGGTCGCGAGATTTTCGGCGCAGCAAAGGTGATCGAGGGCGATGTGCACGCCCTGTCGATGCTGCCGTACCACAGCCAGAAAGTTTGCGGTGACGGCTGGGCCGCAGTAGGCGACGCGGCCGGGTTCATCGATCCGCTTTACAGTCCGGGTCTCGATTTTTGTTCCTACACCTCGTACTACGTGGCCGATTTGCTGGCGCGCAGCTTAGCAGGCGAAGACGTGGCCGAGCGGCTCGATAATTACAACCGGCAGTACCCGACTACATACCGTTACTGGTTCGAAAGTTTGTACAAAGACAAATACTACTATATGGGAGACGCCGACCTGATGTCCGCCGCGCTTCTTCTCGATGTAAGCAGCTACTATATCGGTCTGGTTAGGGCAGTTTACCGCGACCCGGAATGTGAATTTCTTAGCCTTCCCTTCACAGGCATCGGCGGAAGATTGGTCTGGAACGCCATGAGTTTTTACAATCGTCGGCTTGTGGCTTTGGCAAAGCGCAGATGGGCGACCGGCTACTACGGCAAAAGAAATGCCGGCTGGCGCGAGCTTTATGATGGATTTGTTCCGGACTTCCGACTCCGCAAACAGATTTGGCGCGGACTCCGGCGCTGGTGGAAATGTGAACTGATCAACCTGGGATTGATGTTGCGTGGACGAAGGGCCGTTCCAGCAAGTCAGGTCTCCACAGCTCCAACTGAAGCCTGGTAGGGCGCGACCGTCGGGCGGGCAGTCGGATTAGGGACTAAGCAACGTACCGTACCAACGCAAAAAAATTTCCCCAAAAAACATCCAGGTAACGGCGCCAAACGCCAGATAAGGTCCGAACGGTAATTTGGCTGACCAAACACGTTTCCCGGCGACGAGCGTAATCAATCCCACGACGGACCCCAGAAGTGATCCCGCAAAAAGGCTAAACAATACCGCGCGCCAGCCGAGAAATGCTCCAATCGCGGCGAGGAATTTCAAGTCGCCGCGTCCCATTGCCTCGCGAGGAATCAGCAGCTCCCGCGCCACGCCGGAAATCTGCGCCACATCATCAAGCATCAGAACGTCGCCTTCCACCGTGACGCGATCGTAGCGAAAATCCAGCATTGCATTCCCATACTTGTGATTGTCGACCCTGGCTTCATCGCACTCGAGCAACAGTCGATCTTTCTCACGGGCAAAATGATCGCTCCACAGACTTTCTTCGGTACCCACCACGAAATCGGCGTCATCCCCGCGTTTTATCCAGGTAAACGGTGTCGGCGCGTCGAATTGAATCCGTTTTCTTCCAAAAGCAATTTTGCCCGCTTCCAGGACAATCAGAAGGATTACGTAACCCAGTGCAGCGGCGAGCAGAGCGCGAACTCCCGCTGCAAGCGGCGAATCTGCGCCCATCAAAGCTGGTACTGTTACGCTGCAAACGACGCCCGCGAATATTCCGCCGATTGTTACCCGGTCTGGAATAATGAAATGTTCAAAATCGATAAACGTCCCGACCATGAGGAGTGAAGCGAAAATCCAGTACGCAATCGCCATCTGCCACGGGAAGCTTTGCCAGATCGCGAGGAAAAAAAGTGCCGTAAGCAACTCAACAGCGAAATAGCGAAACGAAATTTTGGCGCCGCAGTTTGCGCAGCGGCCGCGGAGCAGGATCCAGCTGATCAACGGCAGGTTTTGATGCCAGGGAATCGGTTTTCTACATGTCGGGCAAAAAGAGCGACGCGGCTTGTTGATCGAAAGATCGACCGGCCAGCGATAAATGCAGACGTTCAAGAACGACCCGACCGCAGCGCCGAGAACAAACGCAAATGCGCGGAAGAGAAATTCGTAAACGCGATGGTCCACGCGATTAGCCGGCGATCGATTTTGAGGCGCGGCGCTCCATAAACCATGCAATCCAGATGCAGCTTTCGTAAAGCAGGCACATTGGAAGCGCCATCGCCACCAAGGTCAGAATGTCTGGGGTCGGCGTGATGATCGTCGCCAGAATAAAGATCAGCACGACCGCGTATGGCCGGGTGCGCGCCATAAACCTATAAGTGATTAGTCCAAATCGAACCAGGGCCAGGACCACCACAGGCAATTCGAACGCGAGACCGAAGCCTATGGTGAACCGCGTCACAAAAGAATAATACTGTTGCACGGTCCAGGTGGGTGCCCAGCCGAGCGACTCGGTGTCGTGAAAGAAAAAGAGAATCGTTTTGGGCAGCAACCAAAAATAACACGCGAATACGCCGAGAAGGAACAGCGCGAAGCTGACGAAAATAGCGGGAAACAAAAAGCGCTTTTCTACTGCGGTGAGCGCAGGCAAAATAAATTCCGCAAGGAAGTACAACAGCAGCGGAAAAGAGATAACGATGCCGGCGTAAAAGGCCAAATGAAATGAAATCACGATCGAATCGGTAATGCCGAGCGCTTTGAGCGTTCCGATTTGTGAACCGACGTCGTGCAGCGGCGCCTGCAGCACCCGCACGAGTGTGGAGCGAAATGCGAAGCAAACGACCATCGCGATCACCAGCGTGATGGCCATCTTCACAATGGTCCACCGCAAGTCTTCCAGGTGCTCGAGAAACGGCTTGGAGGTCTCGCTTTCCGGAAGATCACGAAATTTGAAAATGTCTTGCAGCGCCATCGGATGAACAAAATCAGCGCGGCGCCAGCGACAGAAAACCGCGCGCCGCGAGCCGGGCGCAAATACCCAGCGTATTGGCGTCGCGAATTTCGTTCTCCGCGATCATCCGGCGAATCTCCTCCACGCTAAATTCGCGGCAATCGAGAATCGATTCTCCTTCGTCTCGCGCCGAGGCGTCTTTACACTGCTCGACCGGGCGCGCCAGAAAAAAGTAGCCATGCTCGTCCGTAAATCCGGGTGACGAGAAATAATGACCGAGTGCAACGAGCTTGCCGTCTCTGGCCAGCTCGTAACCGGCCTCTTCGCGCAGTTCCCGCAACGCGACTTGTTCGATTGATTCCGTGCGGCGGCCGGAATCACCGATCCCGGCTAGAGGTCGAGTTCCGGCTACAGAGTTATCGATCTGGCCGGATGGCATTTCCCAAATTGCTTCGCGGATTGGGATCCGTTCCTGGCGAATGAGAATGATTTTGCCGTCATGTGTCATCGGCGCAACGATGACGGCCGCTTTACGACGCACGATTGTCCATGTCCGCGGTTGCGAGCGTGCGGGTGTTCGCACGTGGTCGATCACAACCTCGACATGCGCATTCGCAAAGTGCCGCTCGCTCGAGATGGTTTCCCAGCTGCCCCCTTTCACCTGGCAAGTGTAGTGGCCGCTGTCCTCAGCGGCAAACTTAGAGGTAAAAACGGGCCATTTGGTGGTTCGACGGCGGCGCGCCCGGCGGCCGCGCCCTACCGCGTGGCCAAGAGCCTTTTCCAGCGCTCGATCTGAGCCGCGACGTTCTCCGGCGCCGGAGCGCCTATCGCGCGTCGCTCCGAAAGTGAACGGCGAACGTCGAAAACGTTCGCAACATCGACGTTGAACAAAGGCGACAGCTTTTTCATCTCTGGCAGAGCGATTTGATCCAGCGAAACGTGTTTCGCCGCGGAATGCGCGACCAGTTTGCCGACGATTTCGTGGGCCTCGCGAAAAGGCATTCCTTTCCTCACCAGATACTCAACCAGATCGGTTGCTAGAAGATTTGGATCGCTCGCCGCGGCCTCCATCCGTTCATGATTGATTTTCAATTCCGGCAGCATCGCCGCGAAGACTTCCACCGCGTTTTTGATTGTATCAACAGAATCGAAGAGCGCTTCCTTGTCTTCCTGCATATCGCGATTGTAAGAGGCGGAAAGCGCTTTCATTGTGGTCAGCATCGAAATCAAATTTCCATAAAGCCGGCCGGTCTTGCCGCGCGTCAATTCGGCCATGTCGGGATTTCTTTTCTGCGGCATCAGACTTGAGCCGGTGGAAAATGCTTCGCTGAACTCCAGAAAACCGAATTCAGTCGTGTTCCAGATGATTAAGTCCTCACTCAGACGGGACAGATGCAAGCCGATCATGGCAAGACAAAAAAGAAATTCGCAGACAAAATCGCGATCGCCCACGGCATCGACGCTATTCTGGCTCACGCGCGAAAAACCGAGGTCGCGCGCGATTCGTTCGCGATCCAGAACGATCGTCGATCCAGCGAGCGCACCGGAACCTAGTGGAAGAACATCTGTTCGAGCCAGGCAATCCCGGAGGCGATTCGCGTCGCGCTCGAATGCCTCGATCTGCCCGAGCAAGTAATGCGAGAAAGTAATCGGCTGGGCACGCTGCAGATGCGTGTAACCAGGCATCACCAGATCGACATGTTGCTCAGCAACGTCGAGCAGGGCGATCTGCAAATTTCGCAAGCGACCCGACACTTCCGCGATCTCCGCTTTTACATAAAGCCGAAGATCGAGCGCAATCTGATCGTTCCTGCTGCGAGCGGTATGAAGCTTCGCACCCGCGGGTCCAATTCGCTTCGTGAGCGCCGCTTCGATGTTCATGTGCACGTCTTCGAGCGACGCGTCCCAATCGAAGTTGCCAGATTCGATTTCCTTCTCGATCACGCGCAACTCGGTTTCGATTTCTTGTCTCTCATCAGCGGTTATGATTCCCGCCTGAGCAAGCGCAACGACGTGCGCGATCGATCCCGCAATATCATGCCGGTAAAGTCGCCAATCGAACGAAACAGATTCGCTGTAACGCTGCGCGATCTCCGCCACAGGTTTGTTGAATCTTCCTTTTCGCATCAGTCCTCAAACGGCTCAATGGTCAATTCACCGATGCAGCGCGCGTTACGGTTGCAGAGACGTATTTCGCGTCCTTCAATGGGAATTTCCGCACTTCGACCGTGACCTTCTTTACGGGGAAAGCTTTCAGCAAATGCAATGCGATGTGATCGGCCAATGTCTCGATTAGATTTACCGACTGATCGCGCACGAAATTCTTTGTTGCCTCGGCCACAGCTGAATAATTGACCGTGTTCTCAATCTTGTCGGCCATATCGCGTCCCTTCTCATATGGCCATAAGGAAATGCTGACGTTTAATCGTTGCGGCGTGGCACGTTCTTTTTCGGGTACCCCGATGCGAGTGGAAATCTCGAGTTGCTCGATGTGAATCCGACCTGAGAAAGGACTTGGCTCCTTGGGCATTGAGCAAGATTATCGCGCTGCCAATTAGAGCAACACTCGTTTCGTTGCGACCTGCGGTCTACTTCGGTGCGGGCGAACCGACGAGTCTTTCGAACCGCGGATCATTCCGAAGCGGATCGAACATTGGATCGAGCCGGAGCAGCGCAGGAGTAAGCGGACTCGCCAGTCCGCTTGCGTACGGTATTGAGAGTAGTTTCTGTAAAGCGGCAATGGCCCGGTCGGGCTCCCCGATGCGTGCCGCTACCCGGGCGAGGATCTCGATCGAAGCGGGACCAGTCAGGGCGTCCTTCTCGATCGGATTCGCGGCGATGGCCTGCTCCGACAGAGCCAACGCGGCGGCTTTGTCACCGAGGCCCATATTGGTCAGCGCGAGATCGCCAATGAGGAAATAGTTTTCCGGTTGTTCTTTTAGCAAAGGTTCCAGCTCACTGCGTGTTTGTTGCCAACTTCCGTGGGCGGCGGCATGGTCGCCGACGACTTCTTGCGCCCAGCCTAAATAAAAGCGGAGTTCGCCATTAAAGTAACCCAACGCGGGATCAGGCTTGGCCAGTATCTCCTTTAGCCGAGGGATGATTTGTGCAGGGCGGCGCTCCAGGATCGCTTGGTAAACTTGTGTTTCCAATGCGTTGGTGTCGCCGGCCGCAGGGCGGAGCGGAGCAAGAATCGCCGCAGCGCCCGAAAGATCGCCCCCGGCTTGTAAGATGGCCGCCTTTCTCGCGAGGGTATCGAGGTCGTCCGGTGTAATATCGAGAACCTGATCAAACTTTCGCAGCGCTTCGGGAAAACGACGAACGTAGATATAGGAAAGCGCGTGCTGGGTGAGTAGGGAAACGTTTCGCGGGTCGAGCCGCTCGGCTTCGTTGAAATACGACTCGCTCCGATCCCACTGGCCTCGCCTCCGCGCGACATAGGCCAGCGACTCAGGAATCCGGCTGCTATTGGGCAGGAACTGACGTGCTTGCTCAAAGTAATGCAGCGCAGTGTCGTAATCTTTTAGACAAGAGTAGTAGTAATACCCCTTGGCTAATACGGCCTCGCCGAGATTGGGCTGAAGAGTGGGTGCGGTTTCGGCTGCCTGCCGTGCTTCTTCACGCAGGGCGACCGTTGGTTGAAGAACTGTTGTGAGGTAGCCGCTCGCATCCACGTATGATAGCACTGCCCAACTAAGCGCGAACTTCGGGTCCAACCGCACCGCTTCTCTGAGATATTTCTGTGCGCCGAGGGCGTTGGCTTGTGTGTTGGCAGTTTTCAATGTATAAGCCAGACCACGCAGGTAGGCATCATAGGCCTCAACATTGTCTGTCAGTTTGGCGGTGATGACTTGCTCTTCCTGACCGGTCAAATGCACTCGCAACTGATCGGCGATGGCTTTGGCCACTTCACTTTCGACCGAAAAGATGTCGGTCAGTTTGCGATCGAAGGTATCGCCCCACAGATGCGAGTCGTTGGCCGCTTTGATCAGCTGCACGTTCACGCGCACAGCGTCGCCGCTCTTCTGCACGCTCCCTTCCAGGATGTGGGCAACGCCAAGCTGCCTGGCGATTTCGGGCAGGTTTTCAGGCGCGCTTTTGTAATGCTGGGTCGATGTGCGCGAGATCACCTTTAGATCGGCGATCTTCGATAAGCGGGTCAGAATTTCGTCCTGAATGCCGTTGGCAAAGTAGGCGTTGCCTTTGTCTTCGCTTCGGTTTTCGAACGGAAGGACCGCGATACTCTTTTCCGCAATAGGAAGTCCTACGTCGGCAGCTTTCCCCGAAGAGGAGCGTGCAATCGCCGGTGAGCCTCGTCGGTAAAAGACTGAAAAGCTGATCGCCAAAGCCACAGCTGAAATGAGCAAAACGGCGGTAAGCACGTACTTGGGCCAACGGGGCGAAATGACCGGGTGAATGCTGACACCGGACGCATGCTTCCATCTTCTTCGCTTGAGTTTCTCCGGGACCTGTGGATTGCCGAGATTATCTTTGTAGAGATTGAAAATGTGCAGGCGTAGCCCGTACTTCACTTCGCACTCGCCCAGATCATGCAAGTGCGGCTGCCACTGCCGGTATTGCAACAGATCGTCGGCCACATGCTTGGACAAAAGAATATGCCCGGCATCGCCACAATCCATGACGCGCTGCGCGACATTGAGTCCCGTCCCTGCCATGTTTGTTTCGTCGTTAACATCCCTGACCGGAGTGACGGGGCCGCTGTGAACTCCCATACGCAATTGGATGGCCGGATGATCCTGCAACGCTCTGCTAATCTCGATCGCACATCGCGCCGGCTCTTCCGGACTGTGAAAAAACAGGAGCGCCATCCCATCTCCGGTTGATAACCGGATGAGCTGCCCGCTTACTTCCGCCGCTCGGAAAGATTCCGTTCCATGCACGATCTGATTCAACTCGTGCAGCAATTCAACCTGCTCGTTGACCAGCAATTTCGAATAACCCACGACGTCGATTAACAGGAGGTGCGCGATCTCAAGTGGGAGATCGGGCTTGGAATCGACGGGTGTGTCTTGGGCGTTCACCCTTAGCAACCTAACAATACCGTTGCCCTCGCCGAAGACAATAACCGTGGTACAACTCTAACGAATGCCGCCCTACTTTGGTGCAAGCGAGGCGAGGATATTATCAAAGCGCGTATCGCCGCGCAACGTGTCCCAATACGGGTGGAGACGCAGCTGGCCATAGCTGAGGTCGCAAGGGATTCGTGTCGCGATGGCCAGTTGCTCAAGTGCCCGATCGTTTTCCCCAGTCCACGCGTAGGTGACAGCCAAGTATTCAATTAAGAGTGCGCCGTTGATCGCATCCTTGGTAATTGGCAGCAATTCGACGGCGCGCCGACTCTCTCGGATAGCTTCCTCTTTGCGGCCAAGGCCGGCGTCGATCAAACCGAGGACGCAGAGTGCCTCCGCATAATCCGGTTGTTCAAGTACCGTTTTTTCGATTTCGATCCGAGCGGTCGTAAACGCCCCGTGCGCGGCCATCGCATCACCTCGCGCACGCGCAGCGACCCCTTCGCACCAAGCACGGGGAAATGGGATACCTTCATTCCGGCACCCGTCCCCGGTCATCGCGGCCAGTGCATGGACGGCTGCGCCGTGGTCGCGTTCGCAAAGCGCGAGATAGAGCCAGCTCTGAGCAATTCCTCCAGCGGTGTTTGGATTCTCAGCGATGATAGCCTTAATGGTAGAATGCAGAGGCTTCGGGTCCGCGCTGCGTTCGAGCTCAACCAGCGCTCGTTGCGCGCGAGTGCCTGGATCTTTTGGAACGATGGCGAGCGCGCGATCTAGGGCATTAGCCATTTCGTCGAAGCGGCGCAGGTGTTCACAGGCTAGAGAGATTTGCTGGAGAATGAAGAAGTTGCGTGGATCCAACTCTGCCGCCCGTTTAAGGTTATATATCGCCTCCTCCCAGCGGCTCTGTCGTCGATCCATGTAGCCCGTCAGTTCGAAAACCAGCGGCTCGTTAGGCAACGCGCGCCCCGCGACCGCAAGTTCTTGCCGTGCTCGATCATAATCCCGGCGAGTGTAAAGGTGTGCGGCTAAAGCGAGACGCGCCTCGCCAGAGTCTCGCCGAAGTTGCAAGGCGGTCTTGACCGCTGCCTCGGCTAATTCAAGCCGCGCCAGCGTATGGTCGATGCCGAGAATGTAGAGTCGATCATGCGTTCGAGCGAGTTGGTAGTAGGCAAGAAGAAATCTAGGATCGCGCGCAACGACCTGTTCTAGAAGCTGCGTGGCCTCGAAAAGCTTCTCCTTCTCGCCAACGTTGAAGGCAGCGGTGACCAGAATGGCCTTGGCACGTAAATAAAGATCGTAGGCTGCGAAGTCCGTTGTTGGCTGTTCTTCAATAGCCGCCTTTTCTTCAGGCGCTAGCCTAGCCTTCAGCTGAGATACGATCTGCTCTGCAAGCTCGTTTTCAATGGCGAACACGTCCGCAAGATCGCGTTCGTAACGTTCTGCCCAAACATGCATGTCCGTGCGAGCATCGATCAATTGGGCGCTTACCCGGACACGGCCGCCTGCGCGCTGCACACTTCCTTCCAAGAGATATGCAACGCCCAGCGCATTGCCGATCTCCCGCAGGTTCCGCTGCGTGCCGGCCCCGTACTGCATCGCCGACATTCGGCTGATCACCTTAAGGTCAGCAACTTTGGCGAGATTCGTAAGGATTTCGTCCTGTACTCCGTAGGCGAAATAGGCATTTTCCTTGTTGTCACTCAGGTTCTCGAACGGTAGGACCGCGATGCTCTTTTCCGGAATAGGAGCTGCTATACTTGCCTTCGAAGATGGTTGTTCAGTTGTGGACAATTTCCAATGAAGGAAGATCGAAAAACTGACTGCCAACGCGACGGCCGACACGACGAAGGCAGCTATAAGCAGAAACTTGGACCATCGGGGCGGACTAACTGGACGGACAGTCGCAGATTCACGCTTCCATTTTCGCCGCCTGAGTTTCTCAGGGACCTGTGGATTGCCGAGATTATCTTTGTAGAGATTAACAAGATGCAGGCGCAGCCCATGTTTCACTTCGCATTCGCCTAAATCATGCAAGTGAGGCCGCCAGTGTCGGTACTGCGCTAAATCGTCGGCGACATGTTTGGATAAAAGGATGTGCCCAGCATCGCCACAATCCATGACACGTTGGGCCACATTGATCCCTGGTCCAGCGACATCTATTTTGTCATTAACATCCGTGACTCGATTGACTGGGCCACTGTGAATCCCCATTCTTATCTGGATGGGGCGATGATCTTGCAGGATCCTGCAAATCTCAAGTGCACATCGGACGGGCTCTTCCGGGGTCCGGAAAAAAAGCAGCGCCATCCCATCGCCGGTCGGCACTCGAATAAGTTTGCCGCTTGCTTCCGCAGCCTGAAAACATTCGGTACTTCGAACTATTTGCTTCAGTTCCTGCAGCACCTCGACCTCTTCATCGACCAGTAATTTCGAGTAACCGACAACGTCGATTAACAGAAGGTGCGCGATCTCCAGCGAGAGATCGGGCTTTACCCTCGCAGATGCGTCTTCCGCGTTCAAGCATCCCCTCTTAGTAAAACGATGATACTGACAATATCGATTCCTGTCGAGACCGAAGAATCGGACTCGTTAGCCACTGTTTAGTCAATCTCTATCGCCGGTTCCCTTCTTCGACCTGTGGCTCGGTCGCGCCACAAATCGGCCAAGGCCCAAATGCCGCCAGGTTCAAAATGATCATGATGAGGGAAAAAAGATATAGGCCCATCGTGAGTCCGATCACGACATGCATTCCGATAATGCACGTTAGCCAAATCAATCGCGTCTCCTTTAGCCAGATGAAGAGAGGGTACGCAGTTTCGACTGTACAGATAAAAATTCCCACAAGCGGAAGGAGGTATTTCCAGCTAACCAAGACGTGCGGTGAGACTAAGTTGTACGGAGGGGAAGTGAGGGCACGCCATATGCTGTTACCGTCCCACCACTCGACACCCATGAACTTCGTGATGCCCCCAAAGAAATAGATGATGCAGACATGAAGCTGTAACACGCGCCGGAAGAACCCGAGCAGATGTGGGTTCTTGGGACGAAACGTCCAAATGCGCGCGTCGAGAGCGAAACGATCAGGCAGCGGGGACAGCATCAGGTAAAAGAGGCCGATCGTAGTGAAGTTATCCATACCATAGGAGAGGAGATCCTCGCTTCTGACGGCACAAAGATGAAGAAACCACCCGATGGCCGCGGCCGATCGACAAAAAAAGCCGAACAGCAAACACAAGCCGGCGCACAGCAGGCAAGTCCATGCGCACGACAAGACGGTCAGTTCGCTCAAATTGAAACCATGTCCGATGGATATCAGCCAACCTAGTCGCGGGATAAGCGGGCTTTGCATATCGAGTAAGCCCTCAGTCAGTTCCCGACTGACCAGTCCGCCTCCACGTCTCGCAAAGAGTTCAAGCCAATCGCCCCGCGAAGATAAAGTATAACTGGCGACTTGAAGACCGAGGCCCATCCTCAAAACAGCGAGCCACTGGTCCGACTCGGCGGGAAACAAAGAAATCGCTAGCCGCTCCGAAATCGGTTGCATGGCGGACGTTCAGCGCTTAACCGGCTCGGCCGACGGAGAGAAACGGAAGTCGTAGGCATACAAAAATTCGTAAGATTCCTCTTTGCCGCGCTCGAACTCTGCGATGCTTGGCAGTTTCACCAATCCAAAAACGGCACGTATCACGCTGGCATCGCGATGCTCCCGCCAGATTGAGAAGGCCATCATCTTGAGCATCGTTTCTCGCAGGGGGTCGTAGCGAGTTCGCGCAATATTATCTAGCAAGAGAGGCAACCGCACCCCGGTTGCCGCTCCACCAACGCGCGGTAGCTCGTACTCCACGCGCCCGTCCGCGTACCGTACTTCGAAAACCAATTTATGGCTGATCGACACACTTGGCGCAAAGAACCCGTAGCCAGTTTCAATTCCAGCGATATACGTGTAGGCGGTAATCCCCTGACGTATAGGATTGGATCTGCCCAGGCGTTGACCGAAGGCCCCTGCCGCTATCGCCTCGGAATACCGCAAAGAAGAATCCCAGGAACGAGGCAAAATTGTGTCGCTTTGGCTAACAACGGAAAGCGTCTGGTAGCAGCTGACCAGGAAGATAAGAACAAAATGCAGAGCGAAGCATGCCAGATAACCATGCTTGTGCTTTGGCATCGCTCCGACGTTTTGGAGCAAAATTATCTTCGCTTTACCGCTCCAGAATCAGCTTCAGCCTTTCAACCAATTCCTTCGCTTGCTCGGCCTCGCCGGGGGGTGGCCGTGCTGATTTCATCGTTGAACTGCCACCCGGGGGGGACGACTGTGGCGCGGGCTTCGTTGAACTGCCACCCGGGGGTGACGACTGTGGCACGGGCTTCGTTGAACTGGTAAAACCGAGCTGGATAGCAGAGCCGGTGAATTGGGTAGTTTCCGCCGCTTTAGCAACTTCGGAAACGAGACCCTCCCGCATGTACTTCTCATCCAATGCACCCTGTGTACTGGTCAGGTTGCCATTTTCGAATGTTTGAATCTTATATAGTGACTTTCTTGAATTTCGTAGAACCGAATTGAGGGCAATGTAGTCACTTCCTGACAGTTTCGCTTCCGGCTTAATTACAGCGCTATAATCTCCGATTTCCACGCCACCTTTCTTACTCCGCACGAGTGTGGCGCATGCGACGATTGCTATCAGCGCGACTCCAACCAACAGATACATAGGTGTGCCAGGGAGGTTTTTTTTCATAGCTGACCGTTGGTTTGCCTGAGCGTGCATAAATTAGCAAGCACAAAATTTCGGAACCTTTTCAAGACAGAAAGCGGCGCCGGAGCAAGCTCATAGCTATAGCAGCTTAACTAGGGAGGACAGATTCCCGATCGGTTTTAGCATCGAGGTGGCTGTTTCACTTTCGCATCCCATCGATCTCGGAAACTTTCGGCACTCGTAATGCAAAGCAGCTGAAGGGAAGCCGCTTACGAGATCCCTTGTCGGGCAGCGTGCGACGCACCGCTCCGTGCTTACCTTGACGTAATGACACGCGCGTTGAGGTTGATTGCACAATGAAAACCGTCTGGCGTGTTTTTGCTTATTTGAAGCGGCATCCGTGGATGGCCGTGGGAACATTGACCTGATCGCGCACGAAATTCCTCGCTGCCTCGGCCACAGCCGAATAATTGACCGTGTTCTCGATCTTGTCGGCAATATCGCACGTCTTATCATATGGCCACGAAGAAATGCTGACGGTTATTCGTTGTGGCATGGCGCGCTCTTGTTCCGGAATTCCGATGTGCGTGGCGATTTCGAGCTGCTCAATATGAATCCGAGCCGAGAAAGGATTTGGCTCGCTGGTCATTGGCCAAGATTACCGCGTCGCGGGTTAGAGCAAGATGCCAGCGTTCAAATCGAGAGCGGATTTACGTCCTAATTTCTGACGCTGCAACCGAAGCTAAATGGCGAAAAAGGCACATTTTCCCTCGAAGCCTTTCAACTCGAATTCGCCAAGCGGACGCGCCGGAACGAGTTCTCCCAGCTTCGTATGTGCCGTTTCGCTGAGGGTGGAAGGTTCGCCTAACGAGCCGGCCAGTTTTTCCAGACGGAAGATCAAATTCACTTCGCCTCCCATCAGGCTTTCCTCGCCCATCGACGCGATGCCGCCGATCGCAACCGGTCCAAAGTGCACCACGACGCGGAAATCGGGAGCGCGTTTCTGCTGGAATTCTTTGAGCGCGCAGATCACGGCCGCGATGTCTTTCGGAGTCGCCGCGGCTTCGGGCCAATAGGCAAGAAAACCGTCGCCGAGATACTTGTTAATAATGCCGCGGTGGGTTTCGATGACCTCCTTGCAAGTGAAAATCCACGCTCCGAGAAGAACGTCCAAATCCTCGCTCTGCATGTGGCGGCTGAGCGGCGTAAAACCGCGAATGTCCGCTACGAGAAGCCAACAAGCGATATTCCCGATTTGCCGCAACGTTCGTTCCATCAGCGCCGTTTTGTGCTCTTCTGAAATCGCGAGTGGCTGCCGGAACTTGAAAACCTGATCTCCGATTGTGATTTGATCGCCATGGCTTAATCGAATCGGGTGTTGAATCCGCCGCTTGTTCAAAAAAGTTCCGTTGCTGCTGCCGAAATCGATCAGCCAAAGTTCGCCGATATTTTGCAGATGGATGAGTGCGTGCCGGCGCGACACTTTGGGAGATTCCAGCACAATCGTATTAGCGGCGGTCCGTCCGATGGAACAACTGCCACGGATCGGATGGCGTGTGCCATCGGTCGCTTCCAGCCAGGCACCTTCCTCCTGCGACACGTTCACGTAGAAAGACTCTACGAAAAGGTGATAGTGGACGCAAAGTCTCTCACATGACGAGACGTCCGTGCGTGCTGACCATGAACCTGAACGGGCGTTGTAGGAGTAGCCCTTCTAGCTTTTAACTTCCTTCTTATCTTAATAATGTATATTCTGTCAAGGTGACTAACGAGCGCGCGGGCGACGTCGCAGGCGCGACGTCGCGTGAGTTCGCCAGCGGACAGAGTGTCTTTGGCCGCTACACGCTGGTCAAGATCCTTGGCCGAGGCGGAATGGGAATTGTCTGGTTGGCACGCGATGAAGAACTGGAGCGCGAAGTCGCGCTGAAATTTATTCCCGACCTGATGATTCGAGATCGTGCGGTGTTTGATCAGCTCAAGCGTGAGACAAAGCGCTGTCTCGAACTGACTCATCCTCATATCGTTCGGATTCACGACTTCGTACACGACGAACGCTCCGGTTGCATTTCGATGGAGTACATCGATGGCGAAACGCTATCGAACTTGCGAGCTGAGAAAGAGCAGAAAGCCTTTGAGCCGGATGAGATTGCTAGCTGGACAAGTCAGCTTTGTGACGCGCTCCATTATGCGCACAACCATGCGAAGTGCATCCATCGTGATTTGAAACCTGCAAATCTGATGGTGAATCAACGGAGCGACCTGAAGGTCGCAGACTTTGGTATAGCTCGCACTCTCGGTGATTCAGCGAGCCGGTTGACGATGGAACAAGGTCGGAGCGGCACGCTCGTTTACATGAGCCCGCAACAGCTCGGCGGCGAGCGCGGCACACATCTCGACGACATTTACTCGTTAGGCGCAACCGTCTACGAATTGCTTACAAGCAAGCCGCCGTTTTATTCGGGCAACATCGATCGGCAGATTTGCGAGCGAGTTCCTCCTTCGATGACGGAGCGGCGCAAAGAATTGGACATCGAGCCGGCATTCGTTCCAACGATTTGGGAAGATAGTGTTGCAGCTTGCCTGGCAAAAGATCCGTCCCGCCGTCCGCAATCGGCCGCAGAGGTTGCGCAGCGGCTGCAGCTTGCCCCGGGGCCGACAGGGACAGGCACGGCTCCTGGCAAAGTCTCGAAGAAAGGTCTGCTTGTCGGTTGCATCGCAGCGCTCTTTCTTCTCGCGCTTGCTGGCTTGTACCTCGGAGTGTTAAAGCGCCAGAGCAAACCGGTTTCACAAGCGGCTGCGATTCTCGAAAAATCGATTGCTGTTTTGCCGTTCGAAAACCGGAGTGAAGAAAAGGCCAACGCCTATTTTGCCGACGGAATCCAGGACGAGATCCTGACGCGCTTATCGAAGATCGCCGATCTGAAGGTGATATCGCGTACATCCACGCAGCATTACAAAAGCGCGCCGGAAAACCTGCCCGAGATCGGAAAGCAGCTTGGCGTAGCTCACATCCTAGAAGGAAGCGTGCAGAAAAGCGGCGACGCCGTACGCGTGAACGTGCAGCTCATTAAAGCAGCGACCGACTCCCATCTTTGGGCCGATACGTTTGATCGCAAATTGACCGACATCTTTTCGGTCGAGAGCGAGGTGGCCAAAGCCATCGCTGACCAATTGCGAGCGAAACTCACGGGCCGAGAAGAGCAAGAGATCGCCGCCAAACCGACGGACAACCCTGAGGCTTACGATTCTTACCTACGTGGTCTGGCTTACACACTGAAAACGGTCCCCACAAGCGCTAACGCGCTTAGCGCACAGAAATATCTAAAAGAAGCAGTGCGCTTGGACCCGAAGTTCGCCCTTGCCTGGGCGCTTCTGTCAATCGTTGAATCACGCGCCTACCGCACACAGAGTCTTCAACGAACCGTTGCGCTGAGTGAAGAAGCAAAGCATGCCGCCGAAACCGCGCTTACTCTTCAGCCGACTCTCGGCGAGGCCGTATTGGCGAAGGGATCCTACTACTACTTTTGTCTAAAAGATTATGACACCGCAGTGCGTTACTTTGAACAAGGACGTCAGCTCCTGCCGAATAGCAGTCGGATTCCAGAATCACTGGCTTATGTCGCACGGAGACGAGGCGAGTGGGATCGGAGCGACTCGTACTTTAACGAAGCCGAGAAGCTTGACCCTCGCAACGTCTATCTACTCACGCAGCACGCGAATAGCTATATCTATCTTCGTCGTTTTCACGAAGCGCTGCAGAAACTTGAGCAGGTTCTGGATATCACACCGGACGACATGGATGCTCTCGCGCTAAAGGCGAGTATCGCACAAGCGCAGGGTGAACTTCCGCGTGCCTCGGCGCTGCTAGCTTCGCTTCATCCAGCGGCCGACGACTCCAACGCGGTGGAAACACAAGTTCGCCAAGCCATCTTGGAGCGGCGGCCTGCATCAATCATTCCTCGGCTAAGGGAAATACTTGCCAAGCCTGATCCAGCGCTGAGTTATTTGAATGGCGAATTGCGCTTTTGGTTAGGCTGGGCGCAGGAAGTGGCTGGTGAACATGCCGGCGCCAGGGAAAGTTGGCGCCAGGCGCGCAGCGAACTTGAACCTCTTCTTAAAGAACAGCCGGAAAACGATCTTCTCATTGGGGATCTTGCTCTAGTCAATATGGGCTTGGGCGACAAAGGCGCTGCGTTGGCTCTGTCGGAACAGGCCATGACCGCGAACCCGATCCAGAAGGACGCCTTGACTGGTCCTCGTCCAATTGAAATTCTCGCACGCGTGGCGGCGCGCATGGGAGAGTCCGACCGCGCCATCGCCGCGTTACAGAAGGTACTTTCGGTACCGTATGACGGCGTGGGCGGAATACCCCTCACTCCAGCACTGCTCCGGCTCGATCCGATGTTCGATCCGCTCCGGAATGATCCGCGCTTCCAGATACTCGTCGCTTCACCGACGCCGAAGTAAACTGCTCCGATGTGCAGCTCAGCAACAACGACGTGTTTTGAGACGTGGTCTCAAAACGGTCGCAACTAGTTCGACCCGTCAGTCCGAGGGCGGTGCAATCTAGACGTATCTTATCAAGGCCGCGGGGGTGGTGGCGGTCCCGGTGGCGGTCCCGGCGGCGGTGGTTTCGGCGGCGGTGGTCCTGGCGACTCATATGATGTCATGCCGGACGTATGACTACTCTGTGGCGTGATGTCAAGCTATCTCTATCGAAGATCACCTTCGGAAATTTGGGGTAAATGATTACCTGGAATCGTGGCCAATTTCTTCTAGCCCCGTCGCTTTTCGAGATATTCTTGCCATGGCTTCCAGCCCGCAGAAGTCCAAAAACCCCAAGTCCTGACAGGCTTAAGGGTGATCATGATGGTCCAACACGACCCATGGTCCACCATCGTGATACGGTGTATGTGTGAAGCGGGAAAGGACCGCACCCAGGGCGCCCGATAAATGCGTGCTCCTCCGGGAGTTTCTTCCCGGTACTTACCAAACAGACCTATTGAAATGCCGTGCGTGGGGTGATCGTGCATATCTCCAAGCCAATCGTCGGTAACGAAGTGGTGCAGATAGACACGAAGCCATCCAACACGCGCCAGCGTCCACCTGTAGCCGCCGTTGATTCCCTCCATTCGGAAAAGGCGGTCCATAAAGTTGGAGATGTTAAATTTCATTCAAAGTAGCACCGATGCGCGAGTAACTACGACAGCAGTCGGCGCCGTAAAACGAATACAGTGTAACCCATTTTGTCATTTAGCAGAAGCGGGTGCTCAACATCATACTGGAAATCGTAAACGTCACACAGTTCCAGCAACGGAACGGAATCCAGCAGCAGTTTAAATTGCTTTGCTGTGTACGTACGCACCTGAAATTCGTGTCGCAGACGAATTTGCTTCGACCTGCGGCGAACCAGCAGGCAGACCATCAAGTTTTCAATCCGGCTGGCGCGGTCGATGCGTAGCACGCGGAGTGTTACAGTCACTTTTGTCTCGCTCCGCCGGTCCGTCCATCGCCGGTCCCCCTCTTTATCAAGATCCAATGGCAGCAGACGAAAGCCGAGGACATAAATGCCGCCTGGGCGAAGGCTGCCCGCAATACAGCGCAAGTGGCCGCGCGCGGCCTGCTCCGTCAACAAGTAGCGGAACGTGCTAACCGTGCAGTAGGCTGCATCGACGGGTCGACTGAGACGGAAATCGGACATCTCAGCCTCGAATGTCTCCGCGCGGAGCCGTCGCCTTGCTAGCTGCCGTCGAAGATAACTCAATGCCGGCTGGCTGAGATCGAAGCCGGTCAGTTGGTAACCTCGAGCTACCAACTCCCTGAATAGTCGGCCGCTACCGCAGGCTGGCTCCAAGAATCGGCGAACGGCGAACGGGCAATACTTGCGGCATGCGGCCACAATGAAGTCGGCCTCTCGCAGGGTGTAGGCTTGAAAAGCGATATCGTAATATTGCGGATAATCATACCAATTTGCTGCGAGGATTCGGCTTTTAGCATCATTATTTGAGGGAGATTTTGCCACGCTCGAAACTTAGCCGACGCGGAAACGAATGTCGCGGATGGTTTTGGAGCCGAAGCGTTGTTTCAGTTTTCGCAAAATGTCGGCCTTGGAGACCTGCTCGAGTTCATAGTGCAAAGCTGGTTGGAGCACACGGACGTAGAGCACTCCGTCGCGCAGCGCGATCGGTGCGGAGTGCGCGGCGATGAAGTCGCCAACAATTTTTGACCAGGCGTCGATTACTTCTGTTTCGTGCAAGCGCTCGCAAACTTCCAGCCGCTGCATTAATTTCGGGACCAACTCAGCTGGTGATTGCGAGCGATCCGCTGACTTTTCCTTTCTGCCGGGCCACACCACTCAAGCATGCGTCCTCACCTTGACGTAATGACACGCGCGTTGAGGTTGGCTGCGCGATGAAAACGGTCTGGCGTGTTTTTGCTTATTTGAAGCGGCATCCGTGGATGGCCGTGGGAACTTTGACGTGCGCCATCCTGAGCACACTGATGGTGATCGTTTTCCCGGCAGCCACGAAATGGATTATCAACGATGTCGTGCGCGCGAATCGGCCCGACAAATTGCTGCCGCTGATTCTGCTGGCGGCGGTCGCGTTTCTTGTTCAACACGGCTTCAACGCGCTGCGCATCGTGCTCAACAACACATTTGAGCAAAAAGTGATCTTCGATTTGCGCAGCGATTTGTATTCGCACATTCAACTGCTGCCGCTGCGCTGGTTCGATAATCGCGCCACGGGCGATCTGATGACTCGCGTAATCGAAGACGTGAACTCGGTGGAGCGCGTGTTGATTGACGGAATCGAGCAGGGCGTGGTCGCGGTCCTGCAAGTGTTTATCGTCATGGGCGTGATGTTTTATCTGAACGTGAAGCTCGCGTTGCTCGTACTAGTGCCATTTCCATTTCTAATAGCGGGCGCGCTTACTTACACGCTAACCGCGCACCGGCGCTACCGTTCGCAACGCCGGGCCTCGTCTAACATGAACGCGCTATTGCACGACAATCTTGCTGGCGTCCGGCAGATTAAAAGTTTCGTGCGCGAGAAGGAAGAGCACGCACGATTTAACCG